>Ga0187872_10000828_pt1 | contig 33514 bp, 29 predicted proteins | sample June2016WEW_16_4_FD_132973 | JGI IMG/M metagenome (GOLD analysis project Ga0187872, IMG submission 132973) | Peatland microbial communities from SPRUCE experiment site at the Marcell Experimental Forest, Minnesota, USA - June2016WEW_16_40 | ecosystem: Environmental > Terrestrial > Soil >...
ACGGGCAAGGTGAAGTCAGGGGCGAGAGTTCCGGGAGCAAGGATGCGAGCCATGATCGACCTCCTACAGAACGAACTAATTCCCATTGGACGCGGGAGGCAGGGTTCAGGATTCGCAATCTTATTCGTAGGCCAGAGCGTCGATGGGATCCTTCTGCGCCGCTTTGTAGGCCGGATAAACCGCACCGGCCGCCGCTCCAACAATTGCGATGGCCGCCGCGGTCAGCATCCACTGGTTGCTCTGGTCAATATGGACCAGCGGCCAGCGGTGCTGGATCGCAAGCCGCGCCGCCAGACTGACTGCCACGCCCATGACAATCCCCGCTACGGCCAGCAGCAGCGTCTCCCGCAGCACCACGTTCACAATGTAGAACTTCGATGCGCCCATGGATTTCAGGATGCCGATTTCGCGCGTGCGCTCCATCACTGCCGTATAAATCGCCTGAAAGATCACCAGGAACCCGATAATGACGCTTACTCCGATCACCACCCCGATAAACGGACGGAAGCCGGGCAGGTTGCTCGGCGTCATCATGCTCAGGTATTCCTGCATGGACAACACCGAGTACCTTTCCATCCCAGGTTGCTTCTTCACTGTGCCGACCACCTCCCCTGCGTTGGCCGGGTCATCCAGTTTGAGGTAAAAAACCGACGCTTTGCCTTGCGCCCCAATCAAGTCCTGCATCGTCGCCATCGGCACAAATTTCCGCGCCCCTCGTCCGTTCTCCACGATGCCGCACACCCGAAAGGAATGGTTCAAAATGTTCATCGTGTCGCCGACTTTCACATGTCGTTGGCGCGCGATGAAGTCGTCCACCAGCACGTCGTCCGGTCCCTGAAAGGCACCACCTTTAAGATAGGTAAACGGTCCGCTCAGTGCCTCGAAGCTGGCGATATCAATCCCGTCAATCACTTCCAACCCGCCACCTGTAGCGATCTGCCAGACGACCGGGCTGACCACTTTCACGTGCGCCATCCCGCGCAGCACATCGGCGACCTTGACTGACACGGGCGCTCCGCTGATTGCCTGAAAAAACGAAGATCCCGGCGGCTGCACAATTACATCAAAACCAATCCCGGCCGTCCGGTTCTTGGAATCATTCATGATCCCGTAGCACAAGCCAACAATCAATAGGATCAGCGTCACTTCCAACGCGATCGCAACAATACTGATCAACGACCGGATCGGCCGGTGCACCAGGTTGGCGACAACCATTTTGTTCATCATAGGGAAGCAGTCAGTCCTCAGCAGCCCGCATTCAGCCAAGAAGATTCGCGCTTAGCAATTTGGCACGGAGTGGGGCAATATTCGGCTGATTGCTGAATGCCGATCACTCACGGTGCGGTTACCGCCTTTTGGACCCTGGCGGCGCAGCCAGGCTCGATTGCGCGTGGTCCAGATGCACCACCTCCGCGCCTGCCGGCTGCTCCAGCACGAACTGATCATCGCTGAGCGGGCGGTTGATCTCCACCTTCAGCATGTTCAAGGTGATGTCGTATTCCTCTTGCGGCCGGCGGATCTCGATGCGCGAGGGATAACTGACGCCGCCATAGTCTTTGTATTCGGCATAGCGCGCGTCGGTGGCCACCTTGCCGTCTTCCTCGTAAATGATCTGCCGATGCGGCTTCAGATCGGTGCGGCTGAAGACGATCTTGCGGGAAAGCACGCCCTCCTTTTCGCCCTTTTTGCGGATGACCAGCAATTCGTAATCGTCCTGCAAAATGGGGTACCCTTTGGCATCATGCAGGGTTTCGTAACTCTTTTCCATCACCGCTAAATCCGAGTCGATGGGAGGGATCAGCAGCGCATCGTAGATATTCTGGGGGCGGAGATTCTCCAGGGGCTGCGCGGCATTCGGGGTCGGCATCTGGTTGCGACCAACCACAAAGCGGTTCTTGGATGGAATCCACAACTTGAACTGCTCGCCGTCACTCACCATGTCGAAGGCGGTAGTGCGAACGATGGGCATCAGGCCGATGAAATGCAGCGACCCGGGCTGGCGCGCCAGAACGTAACCGCGAATTTCCTTGTAGTCGGTGTAGTGTCCCTTCTTGACTCCCCCTACCGAGGTGTCAATATCGACGGTTGCCTTGAGCGACCGAAGGGTCGCGGCCTGCTGATTGAGGATGTCAATCAGTCCTTGCTGCGAAGACTCCTTGAGCGGCGCCTTGGAGTACTTCTCCTCGACCGGACGGGTACGAAACAGGCAGCCGGTCGCCGGCAGAACAGCCGCGAACAGTACTAAAGCGCGCAAAAGCGCGTTACGTCTCATCAAGATATCTAGGATTCCTCTAGGCTATTTGAGTATACCGCGCCGGAAAGGTTGCAGGGATATGAGTGGGACGGTTTGGCGACTGTACTGGTTTCGGCCGGAGCTCGCCCGCTGGCCCGCGAAGTGGAGGAGGGTCAGCCACTTTGCCTAGAAACCTGCGGACTGGCACCAAAGCAGTTTCACTATCGGCAGGTCACTGGCAGTGGCGACTTCATCTAAACTGGATTGTCGTGCGCGTGGTTGTCGCGAGCCGCTGGTGAGTTGTTTCTCATGAGGAAGATTGTCTGGCTCATCTCGATTGCGGTGATTGCTGCCGCGGGTTCGTTCGCCTGGGCGGTGATGACGCCGGTCGAGCCCTCCGGGCCGACGTTTGTAATGCTGCGTCCGGGTTATTCCACGCACCGTATCGCCGCTGAACTCAAGGGTGCCGGGCTGATCCGCAGCGAAGAAGCGTTTGTGCTCTGGCACTATGTCCACCGCAAGCGCTCGCTGCAAGCCGGGGAATACCTTTTCGACAAGCCAGCCAACATCATTGACATTCAGAAGCGGCTGCGGCGCGGCGACGTCTACTTTCACACCGTGGTCGTGCCCGAGGGCTATACGATGTTCGATATCGCCCGCGCCATCGAGGCCGCGGGATTGGGCCCGGCCGAGGACTTCCTGAAAGTGGCGCAATCGGACACTGCGCTGATCGCCGACATCGCTCCGCAAGCGCACTCGCTCGAGGGCTATCTTTTCCCTGAGACTTACGAATTTACCCGCTTGATGACCATGGAGGAGATGGCCGCCGCCATGGTGAAGCAGTTCCGGCAGGAGTACACGCAAATTTGGCAACTCGCAGATCCTTCTGCGGATATCGCCGATGAAGAGGCTGTGCGCACGCGTTCTCCACACGAGGTCGTCACGATGGCCTCGATTGTTGAGAAAGAAACCGCCGTCCCCGAAGAACGCCCGCTGGTGGCCAGCATTTACTACAACCGGCTGAAGAAGCACATCGCCCTGGACGCCGATCCCAGCATCATCTACGCCGAGCTTCTGGCCGGAACTTACCAAGGCGCCCTGCACCATGCCGACCTGCAGTTCCGCTCGCCCTACAACACCTATCGCCACGCCGGTCTGCCACCGGGTCCAATTTGCAATCCCGGACGCAGTTCCCTGGAAGCCGCCCTGCATCCGGCGCAAACCGACTACTATTACTTCGTCGCCGACGCCCAGGGCCATCACCGCTTCGCCCGCACGCTGGAGGATCACAACAGGAACGTGGCGGCTTATCGGAAGGCGGTGCGCGGACGGTAAGAAACCTCGGACCTCGGACCTCAGACCTCGGACCTCCGACTTCAGACTTCAGACTTCAGACCCCCGGACCCCCGGCCTCGGACCTCAGACTTCGGACAGCCTTCGTAGAAATCCACAGAGAAAACTTCGCACGTGTGACGACTGCACTTGCGATCGGTTCATGGGGACTGCAAGAATCACGATCGAAGGCGAGGGCTTTTCCGTGAACCGGTCCTACCGGGATCTGAGAGTCTGGCAGCGTTCTATGGAACTGGTCGTCGCAGTCTACAATCAGACTCGGCGCTTCCCTAACGACGAACTCTACGGTCTGGTGAGCCAAATGCGGAGGTCGGCCGTCTCCGTTCCAAGCAATATTGCTGAAGGCAAAGGCCGACTTACGGATCGCGACCGAGCGCACTTTTTCTCGCAAGCGCGAGGGTCTCTTCTCGAGCTTGAGGCGCAAATCCTGATCGCTCAGGAACTGAACTACATTTCTGGGCCTGTGGCTGACTCGCTGCTCCAGCACGCGGCGGAGGCAGGTCGGATGCTGAATTCGCTGATCGAGTCCATCAGGCCAAAGGCCGGAGTTCCTGGCAGCCTAGGCCAGCGGCCTACTGGTCCGAGGTTCGAAGTCGGAGGTCCGCGTCTGAAGTCCGAGGTCTGAAGTCCGACGCCTGAGGTCTGACGCCCGAGGTCTGAGGTCCGAGGTCTGATGTCCGGAATGCCTAGCCTTGCCGTCAACCAACTGCGCTCCGCCGTTCCATCCATCCCTGCAAAATGAGCACCGCCGCCATGCGGTCCACGGCCTTGCCGCGCTTCTCGATTGACAGGTCGGTCTCGCGCAGCAGGCGGTTGGCCTCGGCCGAAGTGAGGCGCTCATCCCACAAGTGAACCGGCAGTTGAAAGCGCTGGCGCAGTTCTTCCGCGAAGGCTTGCATCTTCTCAGCCTGAGTCCCTGCCGCGCCGCTCATTCGCAGCGGAAGTCCGACCACGATCTCTTTCACGTCGTATTCGCGAATCACGCGCTCCAGTTGTTCAAAGTCGTGCCGTTTGTTCCTGCGCTGAAGGGTTTCTAAGCCTTGCGCCGTGATGCCAAGCAGGTCCGACACGGCTAGGCCGATCCTGCGGGAGCCTACATCGAGGCCTAAGACTCGTCCGGCAGGGCGCGTTTCGCTCGGCTTGTCGCCGGGACTTGCCTCTCCGTCGTCGGACTGGGAGTTTCTCGGGTCGAAATCCACACGCCGATTATATGCGGGCCCCGTTCAGGAGTGCGGGACACGACAGCGGTTCCTGATCGAGGCGTCCCCCTGATCGATTTTTGCATTCGAGCAAAATATCTATTATCAATAATCGTTGATTGTTGATTTCTGATTGTTGAATGAACAACGCCGCAGGCGAGGTCGAACCCGAGAGCAAGGTTTTCAATCAACAATCAAAATTCAACAATGCTTATCTGTGCCTCCGTGGTGAGGAATTCCTCGACGACTCAGCGCCTCCACGGTGTAAGATTTAGAGCCGGAAGCCCGAAGCCGGGCGCCGGAAGCCCAAACTCATGCCCGCTCTCATTCTCGACGGAACCCGGATTGCGCAAGAGATTCGCGGCGAAGTAGCCGCGGAAGTGAAGACCATGGCCGCCGCGGGAGTGCGTCCCGGCCTGGCTGTCGTTCTGGTCGGACACAATCCGGCGTCTGAGATTTACGTGCGCGGCAAGGTGAAAGCCTGCGAAGAAGTTGGCGTCTACAGTGAGCAATTCACTCCGCCGGAATCGGCCACCACCGCCGAACTGCTCGCCCTGATCGAAGGTCTCAACCGCCGCGACGAAATTGACGGCATCCTGGTGCAGTTGCCGCTGCCCGCGCAGGTGGACGCGAAAAAAGTATTGCTGGCCGTCGATCCGGCCAAGGACGTGGACGGGTTCCATCCCATGAACGTCGGCTTCCTGTCCACGCAACGACCGGGCCTGGTGCCGTGCACACCGGCGGGCATCATCGAGATTCTTCAGCGCAGCGGCATTCCCATCGCCGGGCAGGGAGCGGTGGTCGTCGGACGCAGCGACATTGTGGGCAAGCCGGTGGCGATGTTGCTCACCAATGCCAACGCCACGGTGACGATCTGCCACTCGAAGACGCACGACCTGGCGGGCGTTTGCCGTCGCGCCGACATTCTGGTCGCCGCCATCGGCCGCGCCGGCATGATTACGCGCGACTTCGTGAAGCCGGGCGCAACCGTGATTGACGTCGGCATGAATACCGTCACCGGCCTCGCCGAGTTCCGGCGATTCTTTGCGGGCAACGCCAGGCGGGAAGAATCGTTCGCCAAGAAGGGATCGACGCTGATCGGAGACGTGCATCCGGAAGTGACCGAGATCGCGGGAGCGATTACACCTGTGCCCGGCGGCGTCGGGCCGCTGACCATCGCCATGCTCATGTTCAACACGGTGAAAGCGGCAAAGATGCGGCGGGGAAACCGGGTCGCAGAGTTGTCACGAGCATAGAATCTGTGATTTGAGTCCCTTGAAGGTCACTGCACAATTTGCGATTTTCGATTTCCGATTGACGATTCGAAAACAAAGTTCGCCCTGGTTTTTCAATCGGCAATCGAAAATCGGCAATCGAAAATCATGCTGAAAGTTGGCCTCACGGGAGGCATCGCCTCCGGCAAATCGGGAGTGGGCGCGATGTTCGTCGCGCTGGGGGCGCACCTGGTCCAGGCGGACCACATTGCGCACGCGCTCATGCAGCCCGGGGAAGCGGTCTACAACCAGGTTGTGGGCCATTTTGGCGGGACGATTTTGAATCCGGATGGCAGCATCAACCGCTCCAGGCTGGCGGAAGTTGCATTTGGAAAGGTTACCGATGCCGTCGGCAAGCGGACATCCCGCATCGAGGAACTCAACCGCATCGTGCATCCGGCGGTGCTTCGCAGCCAGGATGAGTGGATGTCTGCCATCAGCCAGCAGGATCCGCAGGGGGTGGCCATGGTGGAGGCTGCGCTGATTCTCGAGGCCGGCGCGGGCGACCGCTTTGAGCGGATGATCGTCGTGACCTGCAACACCGAGCAGCGTGCGCTGCGTTTTGCCGCGCGCCAGAAGATTGACCTCGAGACCTCCCGCAAAGAAGTTGACCGCCGCATGGCCGCGCAACTGCCTGACGAAGAAAAAATCAAGTCCGCCGATTATGTGATCGACAACTCGGGATCGCTGGAGCAAACCCGCAATGAGGTGCAGCAGGTGTGGGAAAAGCTCCGGGCGGAAGCGGAAAAGGGCTGAGCGTCATCTCACCACGACATACGGGGATTTCTGATTTTCAATTTCCGATTTCCGATTGGAGGGCGGGCAAGTCTACCACGGTTTTGAATCGCCAATCGAAAATCGGAAATCGAAATTCCCGCCGCGTGCTTCCCGGCGGAGTATTGTTTAGAATCAAAGCAGGGACTTTCCCGCTCCCCTACACCGTACTTACCTCGAACAGATACAACTGGGATGGATGAGATTATGAGACGCATGCGGCCGTTGCTCCTGGCGCTGGCCATTGCCGGCGGATTCTTCTATTTCACGACCTGGCGTTCGAATTCGCAGGGCGGGCTGCATCCCTCGAACTGGCTGAGCCATCCGGCGCAGGTGGAGATCACGGAAGCGGCGCCGGGAGAATCGCTGGACGGCGAAGAGCAGAACAATATTGCCGTCTACAAGAAGAATATTCCGGCGGTGGTGAACGTAACCTCGCGCTCCGTGACCTTCGACTTCTTTTACGGCCTGGTGCCACAGGAAGGACAAGGCTCGGGTTTCATCATCGACAAGGACGGGCACATTCTCACCAATTACCACGTCATCGCCGAGGCCCGGCAGGTGAAAGTGACGCTGCACAACCACAAGAGCTACAGCGCGACGGTAGTGGGCACGGACCCGGCGCACGATCTGGCAGTGATTCAGATCAAGGCGCCGGACCTGGTTCCGGCGGTGCTGGGCGACTCGCGCAACCTGCAAGTGGGGCAGAAGGTGTATGCCATCGGCAACCCGTTCGGGCTGGCGGGCACGATGACGCGTGGCATTGTCAGCTCGATTCGGCCGGTGCGCGAACCTAACGGCGCCATGATCGACGAAGCCATTCAGACCGATGCGGCGATCAATCCGGGCAACTCCGGCGGTCCGCTGATGAACTGGCACGGCGAGGTGATCGGCATCAACACCATGATTCTGTCGAATGTCGGGCAGAACGCTGGCATTGGCTTTGCCATTCCCATCAACACCGCGAAGGCAGTGCTCAACGATCTGGTGACGCTCGGGCGGGTTCGGCGTCCGGCGCTGGGCGTGCGCACGATTCCGATTGGGCCGGACCTGGCGGATGAACTTGGCCTGCCGGTGGATTACGGATTGCTGATCATCCAGGTAACGCCGGGCGGCTCGGCTGATTCCGCCGGCCTGCGCGGCGGCAACGAGCGCGCCTATCTGGGAAATACTCCCATCACGCTGGGCGGTGATTTGATCGTGGCCATTGACGACCAGAAAGTCGAAGATGAGCAGGATCTGGCTCAGATGATGAACAACCACCGCACCGGTGACACGGTGAAGGTCACCATTTACCGCAACAAGAAGAAGATGGATGTGAGCGTGGCGCTGGGCGAAGCGCGGCAGCAGGTGTAGGAAAAGAGGGCGTCAGACCTCAGACTTCGGACCTCAGGCGACCCATGTGGGGATAGCCGCCCCTTCGACAAGCTCAGGGCAGGCTCTCGGCTGTCCTGTCGAGCGAAGCTCGACAGCCACTGGCGCCCGCCGCTGTCAGTCCACCGTGTGCTTGGCGGTGTAGCCGTCGCGGGCCACGACATCGATCTTCACGTCTTTGCCCTTCTGGTCTTTCACCTTCAGCGGGCCGCCGTCCGGAGCCACGACCTGCACTTTCAGCTTGCGGTAAGTTCCGTCGAGCTTGGTGTTGGTGGGGCTGTAAGCCAGGGTGTACTGGTGCCGGATGTCGTCGCCAACGTCGTGGAAAATTTCGGCGAACTCCGCCTGGAAGCGCGGGAAGTACGCCCGTCCGCCGGTCATGGAAGCGAACGTTTTCATCTCGTTGTCGGCCTGCAGGTAGTCTATGTTGTGGATGCCCATGCTGGCCATGCCGTGGGACATCCCGCCGCAGCCGCGAGTCTCGCACATTTCGCGCAGGTACCACCCGATGCTGACCGGAAAGATGGTTACGTCTTTGGTGTCTTTGACCTTCTTCAGGATCTTGTCGTAGGTCAGTTTGCTGAAGGTATCAACGCCGCTCGACACCAGGATGACATATTTCTTGCCTTCGATGCGGTCCAGCCGGTCGAGTGTGTCATAGAGCGCGTCGAACTCGTTGGTTTCGGCGAAGCCCGGAATGCGCAGCTGATTCAGCGCCCCAAAGACCGCTTTCTTATCCTGGGTAAAGTCGGTCAGGATGTGGGGCTGCATATCGTAATAGGTCACCGCGACCCAGTCGTCTTTCTTCAGTGAACTGGCGAATGCATACGAGGCCTGGAGCGCTTGAATCATGAACACGTAATTCGTCGAAGCATACTCTATCAGCAGCACCGCCGTGATCGGCGCTTCCGACACATTGAACTTGCTGACCTTCTGCGGGACTCCGTCCTCTGCGATCCGGAAATTCTCTTGCTTGAGGCCGGGAACGAACTGGCCATCTTTGGTCGTGACCAGCACGTCCACATTGACCAGAGGCACGTTCACCTTGAGCGAATAGTCGGGCATGTCCTCCACTTTTTTCGGAGTTACCGGCGGAGGCGGTGGAGGCGCTTCTTCGGGATTCTTCTTGGGAATGGCATACGGCCCCACGTTGCCACTCGGGCCGCCCGCCTCGGCGGGGACATCCTGCTTCGGCTTCTCCGTGTCCGGCGTCTGGGAAGGCGTCTGCGGCGCGGGAGTTTGTCCCGGTTGGTCCTGCGCCCACATGGGCAAAGAACCATACGACAAGGCCAGGCAGACTACCAGCGCCAGCGCCGGCTTGGTTGCGGGCGCCATCTTGCACGGTAAAGTCTTACCCTTCTGCTGGTTGAACATGGTCTGGTTGAACATGGTGTGACTCCCGAAAAAGCCCCTGTGCTAGTATAGACGCAAGGATTCGCAATTGGGATGTTTCGCCCGTCCCGAACTACCCCTCAGGGCAACGGGTTCCAGATTGTTCGAGTCTAATCCGATAGCGGGGCCTGTTGGCGGGTCCTCTCGGGGCTTCGATGAAAAGAGCCGTTCTCGCGGTTGTTGTCTCCGCTCTATCCCTATCCACATTTCTGATCGCTCAAGTTTCGCAGCCGACCATTCCCGTCAGTCAGATCCACGCCGGCATGCGCGGCGTTGCCTACACCGTGTTTGAGGGCGTGAAGCCGGAATCCATGGACGTCGAAGTCCTTGGCGTTCTGCACAACGCCAACGGCCCCAAGGGAGACGTGATCCTCATCCGTCTGCATGGACCCAAGGTCGAGTATACCGGCGTGGTAGCCGGTATGAGCGGGAGCCCGGTTTACCTTGACGGCAAACTGGCGGGCGCGCTCGCTTTCCGCATCGGACAGTTTTCCAAGGAGCCGATTGCCGGCGTCACCCCCATTGCTGACATGCTCGAGATCAACGCCCTCGACAAGTCGCCTGCCGAAGAATCGGCCGCGACCAGGCCTGCCCTCGCCAATGCCAGCGGAAAGACCGCGGCTCCCGGCGATGCTGCCACGCTGCCGGGTTCCGTCCAGAATTTTGCCAAGCAGGATTACGCGAATTATCTCGAACCCATCGAAACGCCGCTGGTGTTCAACGGATTTTCCGAAGAGGCGGTGCGCCGCTTCGCGCCCGAGTTTGCATCTGCCGGAATCGTGCCGGTGATGGGCGCGGGCTCGGTCAGCAACGACAAGCAGCCCGAACCGCTCGAACCGGGCTCGGCCGTGAGCGCCGTCCTGGTCCGCGGCGATATGGATATCACCGCTACCTGCACGGTGACTTACATTGATCCGCAGCGCCTGCTCGCCTGCGGGCATCCCCTGCTGCAGTTTGGCTCGGTCGATCTGCCCATGAACAAGGCCGAGGTGCTGGCCACGCTGGCCTCGCCCCTGGACGCTTTCAAGATCGTCAGTACGACCGAAGAGGCCGGGGTTTTCGTCGAGGACCGTCACACCGGCATTCTGGGTGTGTTCAACAAACAACCGGACATGATTCCGGTCACGCTGGCCATCCACAGCGGGGCCGGCACGCCGCAAAAAGAATTTCACTACGAAGTCCTGAACAATCCGCGCCTGAGCCCGGTTGCCGTCATGGCCACCGTTTTCAACGCGCTGCATGGCGTGAACGAATACGGCGAGGAAATCACCTACCGGCTCAACGGCACCATTCACGTCAAAGGATTCCCCGAAGTTGCGCTGAAGAACATGTTTGCGCCGACGGAGAGCGGCCAGCCCGCAGCCATGAGCGCCGCCCTGTCGCTGGGCGAGCGCTTCGGACGGATCTACGACAATCCTTACAGCGCGCCCGCCGTCGAGAGCGTGAAGCTTGATTTCGATCTGGTGCGCGAGCGCAAGTGGGCGCGCCTGGAAAGCGCCCGCACCGACGTAACCGAAGTCCGGCCGGGCGACCAGATTATGGTCGAGACTGTGCTCGCGCCTTATCGCGGCGAGCGCAGCGTGCGCCAGATTCCGGTGAAGATTCCCACTTCGGTGAGCAAGGGAACACTGCGCATTCTGGTCTCGGACGGCGAGACCCTCGATCGCCTCAACCACGCCAATCCGGCTTTCGGACGCAAGCTCGATCTGGCCTCGACCATCGCTGTGCTGAACCAGGAACACGCCAATAACCGCGTCTACGTCTCGCTGCTCGAAGCCGACCCTGAAGCCCGCGTCGCCGACAAGGTCATGCCCACGCTGCCCATCAGCGTGATGAACGTGATGGACGGCATGCGCGGCAGCCAGGAGATGACCGTCAGCGGCGAATCCAACGTGGACGAAACGGCCACGCCTCCGCTCGACTACGTGGTAAGCGGCGCGCAGCTGCTGACGGTCACGGTGAAGTAATCCGCCCTGGACCAGGCCTGCGGGCTGAGGCGTTGGCCGAACCGGATGGTCATAGGATGCCGTTCGAAGCAAGTTGTTTTGTCTGGGAGTACTCGGACCAAACGCTAAACTTGTCCCCGTTCAGGATTCGCTCCCGGCACCACTCAAGCGGATAGGCGTGCAATCTTGCTGGTCCCCAGACCAATGGATACGACATTTGCCCTCGAGGTGAATCGTCTCGCTCCCATCTTGTGCGCCGTTCATTTCTGCGAATCACCTCGCCCACATAGGCGCCATAGGTCGAACTGAGGCCGGAAACGCTCACGGAATTCGGATTCCTGAGGTAAGCTTCGTGCGCCTGCTCAAGAATTTCGTCTACGGTCTTGAGCGACTCGACTGTGTAATCAAGGTTAACGTGATCATGGCGTTGGGCACCGTCCACCGCCTCCGACGCCAGCGATTGAAGAAGGTCATCCGTTTTGAGCGTGCGCGGTAGCTCCTGCCTCTTCCGATATGTCAGGACGAGTGTGATACAAACGACGGCGACAAGCCCGATGACCAGCAAACGCCTCGCCGACATAATGGTTTACTCTTCTTCGTTCTCCCCCATCTGCTGCGCCAGATACCGCTCGTAGCCCAGCTCTTTGATGAGGTGCATCTGGGACTCGAGAAAGTCCACGTGCTCTTCTTCATCTTTGAGCAGCTGCAACAGCAGATCGCGCGAGCCGTTGTCGCCTTCTTTGGTGGCAATGGCGATCGAATCGTTGTACTGTTTCACCGCCCCGACCTCCAGCGCCAGATCGCTCTCGAGCATCGTCTTGACCGTTCCGCCGACCTTCAGCTCCAGCGGCTGCATGGACGGGCTGCCATCCAGAAACAGAATCCGTTCCATCAGCACTTCGGCGTGCTTCATCTCGCCGATGGACTGTTTCTTGATGAATTCGGAGAGCTTGTGGTAACCCCAGTTCTCGCACATCTCCGCGTGCAGGAAGTACTGGTTGATGGCCGTCAGCTCTTCCCGGAGCGCTTTGTTCAGTTCAGCAATGACTTTCGGATTTCCTTTCATGGCAAGTCGAGTATGCCAAAAACCAGTGCTCAGGGGCAAACATCTGTGAAGAGAGTGTGGCGCGGGCACTCCTGCCCGCGAAATCTAACCACGAGTGGACTGTCGCAAAGAGAGCGTTACCGCAGGCGATGTAGGGGCGGACGCATTCGTCCGCCCCGCCGAGCACAGCGAGGCGCACCCTCGCCATGGTTCGCCGCTAACGTTTTCACTGCGACAGTCCACTAGCAAATAGTTGATCGAGTCGAGAAACTTGAAAAAAAGAATCAGTGAGGTGGATAACCCGGCTTCTCATACTCCGCCGGCATTTCGCGGGCAGGAGTGCCCGCGCCACATAATCAAAAACTCACCATTCCCATCGCGTCCAGGTGCCGAAACCCGTGTGTCGCCACCAGAGCAATCACCATCTGCGCACCGTTGTAGCCCACGTGCACCAGGAAGCTGGCCGCGACCGATTTTGTCGCCGCCCGTACCGCTCCGCACACCACCCCGACCAGGAAGATCACCAGCGCCGCTCCCCAGGCCCATCCGTATTGCGGCAAGTGAATCAACCCGAACGGGAGCGCCGTCAAAATGATTCCCCACAAAACGCCCATGCGCCTCGCCAGCACGGGATACATGAATCCGCGAAAGAACAATTCCTCCATCAACGGCCCCAGGGTGACGGCGATGAGCGAGATCAGGTAAGCATCTCGCGGCCGGTCAAAAAGATGCTCGAAGGGCGTGTCCTTCGGCATGGGCATCAGGTTTTCCAGCAGGCCGAGGCCCAGGAACATCACGGCTCCCAGGGCCAGCAGCCTCCATTGCGCCCGCGGCCAGTTCCAGCGAATCGCCTGCCAGAACGGGGCATGATATTTGCCCTCGACCAGCATAACCATGAAGGCTGCGACCGCGGCATAAATCAGGAACTGCGAAACCAGCAAAATAATGGGCTTCTGGGCCACGTCTGACAGGCTTTCGTGCCGATAGCGCCACCAGTGCGCGCCCAGCAGTACCGCTAGCTGCAGCACGATCATGGTCACGAACGTCAGCGCGGCGATCACCAATACGTCCCACCCGCTCCAGACGGGATTCTCGACCGGAGGCGCGGCTGGGACGGGCGTGGCCGTAGCCAGCCCGGCGAGATCAGGAGCAAATGGACCAGCCGGGATTGGCGGCGAGACTTGCGGCTCGGCGTTCGCCTCCGGCTGCGGCTCGATCTGCGGATTGTCGGGAGATGACAGGAGACAGGTCCCTTCTAGCGATTTGATTTCCAATTGTCGATTTTCGATTGCCGATTTCTTGTTCAATCGGCAATCGTCAATCGGAAATCGAAAATCCTCTTTGCAATCACTGAGAACTGGCCACTGGCAACTGGCCACTGGCAACTGCCTTCCCAAAATACCCCGCCAGCGCCTGCCCCGTATACGACTTCTTCACCCGCGCCACCTGCTCGGGCGTGCCCTGGGCTACGATGCGCCCGCCCTCCTCGCCGCCCTCGGGGCCGAGATCAATGATCCAGTCGGCGTTGCGAATCACGTCCAGATTATGTTCGATGATGATGATCGAGTTGCCCAGGTCGGTCAACCGGTGCAGCACGTCGAGCAGTTTCTTGACGTCATCGAAGTGCAGCCCCGTGGTCGGCTCATCGAGCAGGTAAAGCGTCTTTCCCGTCTGCCGCTTCGACAACTCGCGCGCCAGCTTGATGCGCTGCGCTTCGCCGCCCGAAAGTGTGACCGCCGATTGCCCAGGATGAATGTATCCCAGTCCTACGTCCACCAGCGTTTGCAGCTTCTGCTTGACCTGCGGAATGTTTTCGAGAATCGGCAGCGCGTCAGAAACCGGCATTTCCAGCAGATCGGCAATCGAGTACCCGTTGTACTTCACCGCCAGCGTCTCTGAGTTGTAGCGGCGCCCGCCGCAGACCTCGCACAGCACATACACGTCGGGAAGAAAACTCATCTCGATGCACCGCTGTCCTTCGCCCTGGCACGCCTCGCAGCGCCCGCCGGAAACGTTGAACGAGAACCGCCCGGCTTTGTAACCGCGCTCGCGCGACTCGGGCAGCATGGCATACAGATCGCGGATCGCGGTGAAGACTCCGGTATACGTCGCCGGATTCGACCGCGGCGTGCGCCCGATCGGCGACTGATCAATGCGGATGACTTTATCAATGTTCTCCGCGCCCGAGATCGCCTTGTGCTCGCCCGCTTTCTCGCGCGAGCGGTAAAGCTGCCGCGCCAGCGCGCGATACAGAATGTCGTTCACCAGCGTGGACTTGCCCGAGCCGGAAACTCCCGTCACCAGCGTCATCACGCCCAGAGGGAACGTGACATCGAGATTCTTGAGATTGTTTTCTTTCGCGCCCAGAATCGTAAGCGCTGCGCCGTTCTTCTGCCGCCGCTCCGGCCGCATCTCAATCACGGCTCGCCCCGCCATGTACGCCCCGGTCAGCGAATTGGGCTCGTGCATGATTTGTTCCGGCGTTCCGTGGGCGACCAGGCTGCCGCCGTGCCGCCCTGCGCCCGGCCCGAGGTCGACGACGTAATCCGCCCGCCGGATCGTCTCTTCATCGTGCTCGACGACCAGAACCGTGTTGCCCAGATCGCGCAAATTCTCCAAAGCGTTCAGCAAGCGGTCGTTGTCGCGATGATGCAACCCGATCGACGGCTCATCCAGCACATACAGCACGCCGCGCAGCTTTGATCCAATCTGCGTTGCCAGCCGAATCCTTTGCCCCTCGCCGCCCGACAACGTCGCCGCCGAACGATCGAGCGAGATATATCCCAGGCCGACGGCATTCAGAAACTGCAGCCGCTCGACGATTTCATGCATGACGCGCCCGGCAATCGCCGCCTCGCGTCCGGCCAGCTTGATTCCTGAAGCCACTTCCAGTGCCCGCGAGACCGGCATGGCCGTGAACTCGGCAATGGACATGCCGTTCACCTTCACCGCCAGACTTTCCGGCCTCAGCCGCTTACCCTGGCACGCCGGACACTCCGCCGCCGACATGTGATCCATCAGCCAGTCGCGATAACCCTCGGACGTGGATTCTTCCAGATTCTGCTTCAGATATCCGAAGATGCCGTGAAAACCGGTCTTGCCGCCGCGGCCGGGCTCGCCATTGAGCAGGAAATTCTGCGTCGCTTCCGGGAGTTTCTCGAACGGGGTGCTGAGATCAATGCCATACGCCGCAGCCGAAATCTGCAGCATATAAATCAGATGCTGTGACGAGGACCCCGGCCCCAGGGCGCCGTCGAGCAGCGGCTTTGACCAGTCGCTGATCACTTTGGCGGGATCGAAATCATACTTGCTGCCCAGCCCGTGGCACTCCGGGCACGCTCCATACATGCTGTTGAAAGAAAACGAGCGCGGCTCCAGTTGCGGCACGTTGATGCCACAATCCGGACACGCCAGCTTCTCGGAATACAGCTGCTCCTCGCCTCCAACCACCGCGACCTGCACCAGCCCGCCGGCCAGTTTCATCGCCAGCCCCACCGACATCTCCAGGCGATGCTCGATCCCCGGCTTCACCAGCAGGCGGTCAATCACGACTTCGATGGTGTGGTTCTTCCGCTTGTCGAGATTGATGACGGTGTCGTCATCCAGATTGACCAGCTCGCCGTCAATGCGCGCCCGCGTGTAGCCATGCTTGACCAGCGTTTCCATTTCCTTCTTGAACTCGCCCTTGCGCCCGCGGACGATGGGAGCCATGACCATGACCCGGTCTTCCGGGGTCAGCGCCATTACCCGCTGCACGATCTGGTCGGCGGACTGGCGGCTGATCGCCCGCCCGCATTTGGGGCAGTGCGGCACCCCGATGGAAGCGAACAACAGGCGAAGATAGTCGTAGATCTCGGTGATCGTCCCGACGGTTGAACGCGGGCTGCGGCTGGTGGTTCTCTGCTCAATCGAGATGGATGGGCTAAGTCCATCAATTGCATCAACATCCGGGCGTTCCATCTGGTCCAGAAACTGCCGCGCGTAGGCCGACAAAGTCTCCACATAGCGGCGCTGTCCCTCGGCATAAATCGTGTCAAAAGCCAGCGACGACTTACCCGACCCGCTCAGCCCGGTAACCACGGTCAGGGAGTTACGCGGAATCTCGACATCAATGTTCTTGAGGTTGTGCTGGCGGGCGCCACGGACAGAAATCTTGGTAATCGCCATCATTCACCCAGGGTCATGCCTCTTCCGTAACGTCGACAGGTAATCAGAATTGTCCGAAAGTGGGAATGCACAGCTCTACTCCGTATCTTAGTCGGCAATAGCGCGGAGCGTCAATGCAGGTAGAGTGGCGTCAGTCGTGAGTCGTTAGTCCTGAGTCGTGAGCAGGTACGAGGTTTCGGCAACGACAGGACTCAGGACTCAGGACTCAGGACTCTGGACTTAGGACTAACGACTGATTTTCGAAGGATTTAAGACCGTGATTTCGCTCTTCATGCCCGTGATTCTCTTCGCCACCGTCATCGCGTCCGTTGGATTCGGCGTTCTCGCCGCCTATGCGGTAGTGTTCGGCATCCTGTCTACGTTCGGCCGCCCGCGGCAGCCCGAATCCGTCGTCGGCCGCCCACGGCTGGTGCTGGTCCCCACCCAAAATCACGCCAGCGGCGACTGAGCCATGTGGGGACAGCCGCCCTCGGCTGTCCGTCGAGCGAGGCTCGACCTCCTCTACGGCTCTCAACGCAACCGGGAAGGGGCGAGTTTACTCGTGCCGATTGAGCCTCAGAAAACAAAGCGGCTTCAGCCGCTGAGGGACCGAGACTAGTCCACCTAGGTCTTGCATGCAGTCGTACGAGTCCGTCTGCCCCACGCTTCGCGGTTTTCGAAGCGTGGGAACCACGGACCTCAATTCCAAGATTCCTCGATTGAAACGGGATCACGGGCGAACTCTTGATGCCATCGGCACGAATGCCCATCCGTCGAAAACCGCGACGAATGGGGCAGCCTCTTACCTCGCTTCTCCGCTCGCCACTGCCAGCAAATACCACGACGCGTGCGGCAGCCACTGTTCGCCCCAGCGCCAGTCGTTGTCGGCGCCGGTCTGGCGGTAGGGCAGCAGGTAATCAATGTCACTCTCGTCCTTGAATCCGCTGGTGATGCCGTTCGAAATCCCGCCGGGCGCGTTGGTGAACTCCCAGGAATCGAAATACATGTAGGGAGGATTGTTGCGTCCCACGCCGTTCAGCATGCAGGAATCGAACGGATTCTCGCCGAGAATCCAATTCAGCTGGTTGGTGGCAAAGGTCTCGAGTTGCGCGCTAAATGCCGCATCCGTTGAAAAGACTCGCTCGGCCAGCCGCGCCGCCGTCGCCACCGAGGCCAGCCGCGCATTCTCGCCCTGCCACCACGGAGCGGCGTCGCTCGTGTGGGGAAAGAAGAAACTCGTGCGCCGCGCGCCGGTCTTGTCCTGCACATACTCCCGGCTATAGCCGAAAGGATTGTTGACTTCCGCGGTGAGCCCAAGCTCGAACTCGAGCGACTTCTTCACCGTGTCGAGCACCTGCTGCTTGGTTGCCGCATCGGCGATTTCGGCGTAGTAGAGCAGGCTCACCACGGGCAATCCGCCATCGGAGGCGTGAAAGAACGGACGCTCGCCGTCATCGGCGCGCCAGTAATTCTTGTAGCCTCCCGCGCTGATCTGGCGGCTCATCAGGCTCCTCGCGCGCCGGTCGGCGGCCAGCTTGTATTTCTCTTTGTGCGTGGCGCGATAGAGTTCCGTGGCCGCGGCCAACGCGCAATAATCGTCCACGATGTTTTCCTTGCCGTCGTTGATGAGCTTCAGATTGTCTTTCTCCAAGTAGTCGAACGCATCTTCGGCCGCCTTCAGGTAATCCGCGCTGGAAAATTGCCCTGACACCGGATACGCGCTCGCCATCGCGAGCGCAGCGACTGCGATTCCGCCTCCGGAGCGGTAGCTGACCTCATATTCGAGGTCGCTGTTCGCCGACTCCAGCATGTCTTTCGCGCCCTGGCCGGGCGCGGCTTCGATGCCGAAGCGTTTCATCTCGCCGGCGATCCGGCGCTCTTCCGGAAGCTGCTTCACGCTGCCAGTCGAGACCGAACGATAGAACGACCCGCCCGGCACTTTCATGCGCACCAGATAGTCGGCGCCGAACATGGCTTCTTCCAGCAGATGCGGTTGGTAGCGGGCAAAGCCCTCGAGGCCGCGCAGTTTCGTCTGCTCGTAACTTTTGAGCAGGCTGTAGACCGAGAACGGAATCTGCTGCGGATTGAAGTAGGTCGAAAACGACAGATGGGAAAAATGCTTGCCGTAGTCGCCCGTGGCGTCCCACCATCCGCCGTGCGCGTCCACAACGCCCTGCTTTGTGCCCTCGAACTTCAGATGGCTGTCGGCCTTGTCATAGTCGCCCGCGCTGCGCTCATCTTTGAAGTAGTAAATGACGTCCTGCATGGTGTTGCGCTCCAGCAAGTCGCGCTGGACGAGAAACGGGAACGAGCGCACATTCGCCGCACCCGCCCCGCATTCCAGGTAGTACTTGCCCTCCGTCGCGAACGAGTCGAAATCGAGGGTCCAGAAATACCAGTCTCTCCACTTCTGTACGGGACCTGCCGTTTTCACCGCCACGGGCAAGACTTGCTGGTCGGTCACGTAATCTTTCAATCCGCAGTTGGAGACGCTATCGCCGGCCTTGCCGAGAATCACGGCATGTTTGGGGCCGGCAACTTCGTATCCCAGATGATTGGTGAGAATCTTCAACTCGCCGGCAAGAGACGGGGATGAGAAGATCAACGGCCAACTGCAAACCAGAATCAGGAAAAGATGTCGTTTCATGATGAGCTTCCTCGCGTTGGTATCTAGACAACGGAATTGGGACAACGCCATCTGGACAACGCAACAGAGTAGGCCATTCGGGAGACTTTCTCCAGCGGCCGTGGAAGAGCGGCGCTTTAGCGCCGCGTAACCATGCTCCCAATGCCGATGGGCTTTAGCCCCAGGGCCTAAAGGCCGTCCTCTGGGAACCGGGGAACGCGGCCCTTAAAGGGCCGCTCTTCCACGGCCGATCCCGGCGTTCTCGCCGGAACGAACTAGACATCCGTTTTTCCGCGGACATCAACCGAGCCGAACACACTCTAATAAATCACTTTCAGCGAGAACTGAATCTGCCTGGAATTCCCCGCCGTCTTGCTGATAAACCCAAACCCGCTCCCGCTCACAATGTTCGAAGGCAGCCCGAAATTGACAATATTGAACACGTTGAAGAACTCGGCGCGAAATTCCACGTTCCCCAATTCCGCGTTCCCGCGATGTCCAAAGGGAGTGTCTTTGATCAGCGCAATGTCGTAGTTGTGAAAATCCGGCCCCCGGAACGTATCGCGCCCCAGCGTGCCAAAGCGGCCCTGGTTCGGCCCCGTCCCGCCCGGAATGTTGATCGGAATATTGAAGAACGAAGCGTCATTCGCGCCCAGACCAAAATAGTCGTCGCGTACCGCCCGGCTGGTGGAGAAATGCGGCAGCGAAACCAGGTCAGGCCGGTCCGCTCCGCCCAGACCAGCCCCGGTCTGCTGTATGCCCGAGTAAACGCTGAACGGCGATCCGGTGGTCAGGGTCGTAATGTTCAGAAACTGCCATCCCTTGTTGAATGTCGTGCCCAGCGGCTGCAAGAACGCGATCCGGTCGAGCGGCAGCAACTGGATCAGGCTCAGCGTGAAGACGTGAGTTACGTCGAACGTGGAGGGTCCTTTCTCCGCCGAAGGATTCCACGGATCTTGCGGCGACGTTTGCAGCACCGTCCCGGCCGTGGGCGTGAGCCCCGCCAGCACCGCACTGGTGTCATCCATGGACTTTGAATACGTGTAGCTCGCCTGCAACCCCAGCCCCGCCCGCGCTGAATTCTTGGTCGCACTCGCTTGCAGGGCATGGTAGGTGGAGTGGGAGCCGCTTGACATCACATATTCGGGACCGTATCCGCCGATGGCCTGCCCCGCCGCATTGAATTGAGTGAAAGGTGCATGGGCGGGATCGGCGCCTCCATAACTATTCGGGAAATACACCCGCGCGAGATGAATTCCCGCCGTACCAACGTATGAGGCGTTGAAATGCAAATCCCCGAAATCGTGGTCAACGCCGGCGGTCCAGGCGCCAAGGTAGCCGTTGGTGAAGTTTCGCGCGATGCCCTCTACGTCAAGCAACTGCACCTGATGGCCCGGGATGAGCGCGGTCAGGTCAGTCTGGAAGCGGGCCACGTCCATTTGCGTGTTCGGCGGCACGTCCTGGGTCCGGCCTGTGGCAAAGATCGGCTGTCCCTGCGTGTTGTAGGCGATGGGCAGAGGCAGCGGAGTGTAGGTGTTCTGAAACGGCAGCCACACGCCGGGTAAGGCCGTAGCGGATGTGGTGTAGGCAAACGGCATGGCCGCTGTCACAAAATTGTCCTGCCATAGGTTGGCAAGGCCCGTTGTAATGGCCCCTCCCGCATGCAGCACGGTCTGCTTGGTTGCGGCGTAATCAAGCCCCAGCCGCGGCCCCCAGCCATTCCAGTCCTGGTTATAGGGCGGTTGCGGATTGACCAGGATCGTTTGCTCCGCCGGAGGTTGCCAGTAAGGCACGATCTGGCCGTTGGCACCGGTAAAGACGGGAATGGACGTGCGCTTGGTCGCTTCGTGAATCCGGCTGTTCACTTCGTAGCGCAGGCCATAGCTGACCGTCAGTTGCGGGGTGGCCTTCCAGGCGTCCTCAAAATAGAAGTTGTAAGCCTCGCGCCGCACTCCGGCCTCATCGAATTTGTCGCCGATGGGAGTGATGCTGGCTGCCGCCGTAATGCTGTAGGAATACGGCGTCGCCGTCAGCAGGCCGGTCAGCGAGTCGGGCAGCGGATCTCCCAGGTGGATGTCATGGGTTCCACTGGCCGACGTGATGGTCACCGGCGTCGTGCCGTCGCCGCAGCAGTACGCCGTGCCTCCGCCAAACTGGTACGCCCCGTTCGGATTTACCCCGAAAATGGTGGAGTCGCGGTTCGCGCGCAGCTCCACTCCCCACTTGAACGCGTGCGAGCCGCGGATGAACGCCATGTCTTGCTTGAACTGATAAAGATTCCCGTAAGCGCCATAAATCGAACCGCCCGCCGTGTTATAGCCCTGAAACAGCCCGTCGGCGAAACCGATCAACGGTTGGGTATGGTTCGGGGTCGGGAAAAACGGAGTGCTGCGAATGTATCCCAGCGAGGTCTCGGAGGTCAGATGCGGAGAGATCGTCCGGGTATATTTCACTCCCGCGTTACGCTGGTGATCGAAAAACTGCACGCCGAAACTGGGATTGATCGCCGTCTGATCGGGATTGGTCAGCGGCCCTGTCACCTGATCCAGACTGAACCGCGCCAGCAGGGACGCTTTCGCGGAAATCTGGTGGTCCACGCGCAGGGAGAATTGATCCGTGCTGGTAATGACCTTGGAGGATGCGGCGTAAGTGCGGTCGCCGAAGGGTCCGGTGGGTTCGTTGGGCAGGGGGTAGCCGTTCAGCACGGGCACGACGGCCGAGTTCACCGGAATCGTCAGCGTGTCGCCGGGAAACGTAGTGGTATCAATCCCGGTGCGCTCAGCCGCGGTCGGCACGGGGATGACCTGCGTCGTGCCCAGCACCTGCCGGAAGCCCTGATATTCCCCAAAATAAAAAGTGTGGTTGCGCCCGTCATAAATTCCCGGGAGCACGACTGGTCCGCCGTTGGTGAAGCCAAATTCGTTGCGCACGAATGGCGGAATGCGCCGGCGCCCGGTGGGATCCTTGTAGTCGAAATAATTGCGCGCATCGAACGACGCATTGCGCAGAAACTCAAACAGGCTGCCATGCATCTGGTTGACGCCGGATTTCGACACCACATTCGTATAGCTCGCTGCCCCGTGGCCGATTTCAGCCGGCATCACCCCCGAACTGGCCTCGACTTCCTGGATTGCGTCCACGTTGAAATTGGAAAATGTCGCCCCGCCCATCTCCGGATCGGTGGTGTCGAAGCCATCCAGGGCGAAGACCGTGGACGCCCCACGCTGGCCATTTACCGCAAACTGCTGCGTGAAATTGGCGGCGCCGTTGGCATCGGTCATCGTGCCCGCCGCCAGCAGCAGCAACTTGCTGAAGTCACGCACATTCAGGGGAAGGCTTGAAACCTCCGTGCTGGAAAGATGCTCGCCGCCGCTGGCTTGCGCGGAAGATTCTACGCCTGAGGAAATGATCCGGAGTTCCGGCCCTGACGCAGTTTGGCCGGCCACGGTTTCTCCGGGTAAAGCCAGTTGCAGCGCCGCGGTCAGGGTAGCCGCATCTTTGACGACGAACGGGGCGGCTGCCTTCCTCTCCTTGTCGGCAATCCTGACGGAAACTTCGTAGCTGTCGGCGGCGATTCCGGCAAAAGCGAATTTGCCGTCCGTGGCAGTCGCAGCGGTGTAGTCATGTCCTCCAGATATGGAGTGCAATCTGACCACTGCTCCGGCCACTGGCTTTCTGTTGTCGTCCCGCAGCACGCCGTTCCACGATGCCCCCGCCACAGCGTCGGCAACCGGCACGGCAAAGAGGGCAACAGCGAGACAGAGGGCAACAGCGAGACAGAGAGTAAGAATGCGATTTCCCGAGCGCATAAATAAATGTGAACTCGGAATTATAACGGCGGGCGCGCGGCAGGTATCAGCAGGAACACAAGAAATTTGAAGCCTCTATCCCTCCCTTCGCGGTCTTCGCGAGTCCATCGCGATCTTTGCGGTAGCGGTTCCGTTGCCCAATCCAGAGCAACAGCGTCGCAGAAAGGGATCGAAGCATCCATCGTGATAGCATTTCCTTGAAGCGCCTCTTCTCGCGGCCAAACATGTCTCGCGCAGGGCCCATTTCGCTGCGATTGGTCTCGGTTCTCTCGTCCGCGATCCTCCTCTGCTCCGCCTCCGCCCCTGCCGCCGAGCCCAACCCGTGGCTTGAAATTCATTCCGCGCATTTCACCGTGATCACCGACGCGGGCGAAAAAAAGGGCCGCGAAGTCGCCCTGCGCTTCGAGCAGATGCGCGCCGTCTTCGCCAATCTGCTGAGCAAGGACCGGCTCAACCAATCCCTTCCTCTCACCATCCTTGCCTTCCGGAACGACGAGTCCTATTACCAGGCGGCGCCTCTCCGCCGGAGCCAAACTGGGGAGGGCCAGCCCATCGACGCCCCGGGCTTTTTCCTTCCCGGCGAAGATCAGGATTTCATCGTGCTCAACCTTCTCGCCGACGAATCCTGGCGCGCCGTTGCGCATGACTTCGCCCACATGCTGCTCAATTACAACTACCCTCCGGCCCAGGGATGGTTCGACGAAGGTCTGGCGGAATATCTCGCTTCCATTCACGCCGACAACCAGCAGGTCGAGATCGGCGGCGATCCTGAGGCCAGCGCTTCTGCGACTCCCGGTTTGGCCGGCACTCAGCGTGACTCGCAGCAGTCGCTCACCCAACTGCTGAGCGCGCAAGAGTGGATCCCCCTGCCCGACCTGTTTTCCACGAAGCATGACACATCCGGCTACAACGAGGGCACACACCACACGCTCTATTACGCCGAATCATGGATGGTGATGCATTACCTGCTGCATGAGAACAGGCTGCCGGAGACGGGAAGCTGCTTCGACCTCGTTCTGAACCAGCACATGCCGGAGGAATATGCCATCCAGAAAGCCTATAACATGACCTCGGCGCAACTGGAGCAGGCGGTGAAGGATTACTTCCACTCGCAGGCGGCGCTGATCGGCGCGCTCAGTTCGGTCCAGAAGAGTTCGGACCATCCTGCGAACTCCGCTAACATCGAGCCGGCTTACCGCTTCCCCACTCCGGTAGGGCCAGACGACTCGGCGATCATCGCCAAGCCTTTGCCCGAGGACGACGCGCGTGCCCTCTACGCGGAAGTGCAGATCCGCATTCCCGAACGCCGGGACCTGGGCCTGAAAGAGTTGCAGGCCCTGGCTACGGCGCCCACCTTGGCCGACAAGAAGGCAGCGGCGAGAGCGGAAAGTACACAAAAGAAATCCGACGACGAAAACGCCGACCAACTGCCCACGACCGCCGTCGGGAACGCCCTCGCCCACCGCATCCTGGCGTGGGATCACATTCAGCAGGGCGAGTTCGACGAAGCTCTGACCGAGTTGGGTGACACCGCCGCGCTCAACCGCAACGACGTGTGGGTGCGCTATTACCTGTCGGTGCTGAAATACCGCATGGCACAGGCCCGGCACTCCGGCATGCAGGGGCTGGCCAACATGATGCTCGACCTCAGGACCGTGCTGGAGTGGTATCCCGAATTCGCCGCCGCCTACGACCTGCTGGCCCTCGCCCGCAACGAGGGCGGAGGCCCGGCCGCAGCCATGCAGGCCGAGCGTGCCGCCATGTCGCTCAGCCCGCGTGACGAGCGTTATGTCTACCACATGGCACAGATCTACATCGCGAGCAAGCGGTGGGAGTCGGCCGAGACCTTGCTGGAACGGCTGAGGTCGAGCGCTAACCCGGAAATGGTCAGCCTCGCGCGCGAGCGTTTGAGCGAGATCGGAAATGAGCGTAAGTACGGCATGGCGGTTCCCGGTGCGGCTGGCACACAGACTCAACTCACGCCGCAGAAGACGCCCTTCGATGTTCTCGACGAAGACGCTGCCCGGCGCGCCGCCCAGGAAAAAGCCGCGCAGTCCGGCGGAGCGGGAGACCGGCGCCCCACCAAATTCCTCAAGGGCCGCCTGGTCGCGGTGGATTGTTCGACCGCTCCGGCTGCGATCCTGACCGTAACTGCCGAAGGAATCGCGCTAAAACTGCGCGCCGCCGATTACAAATCGCTGCTCCTGATCGGCGCCGATCAGTTCTCCTGTGCCTGGCAAGACCGCGAGGTCAGCGTGAATTACAAGCCCGGAGGCCTGGCCGACGGCGACCTGGTTTCGCTGGAAGTAAGGTGAAGATTCTTGCGCTTGGCTGGGAAGATGCTTTCCATTTTGCCAGCTAAGCGGGCCTCGGCGGAGGGGTTAGCTTCCGGAGTGTCTGGCACTCGACTTGCACATCATTTAGACTGTCACGCCTTCCGGCGCACTATTTCCACATACCGGGAAACGCGCTAGGCTTGCAGCATTCCCGCGCTAGGCGCACAATAGCACCTTGATGTTGACGTAACTTGGCTGTAACGGCTCGACTGGAGCCGCTTTTCTCCCCATCCGGTAAGGAGGTCGAAATGAAGACCCGTATTTTCGTGACCCTGTTCCTGGCTATCGTGCTGGCGCTTCCCGCCTTCGCGCAGCAAACCAATTCCAATTCCGCCGCGCCCCAAGCCGCGCCTGCCGGTCAAGCGGCTCCTGCGGACACCCGCGAACCGCTGCCCCCTCCGACCTCGCGGGACTTCTGGGACGGCGACGATCCCAACCTGGTCAATCTGCTGACGCATCCCTATGCCCGCAAGGCGTGGGTGAAGCGGCAGGTCGGCCCGATCCGCGACCGCATCAACGAACTGGATGAGATTACCTCCGAGAACGCCAATAAGATCCGCGACACCGATACTCGTTCCCAGCAAGGCCTCCAGTTAGCTTCCGAGAAAACGAATCTGGCCGACCAGCATGCCAGCGATGCCGCGAATAAGGCACAAACGGCGAAGCTGGCCGCCACCGACGCTTCCACGCACGTTTCTAACGCCGAGGAAATGGTAGGCAACCTCGATCAGTACAAGCCCAGTTCGCAGACCGAGATTCGTTTTCGTCCCGGGCAGACTGTGCTGAGCAAGCAGGCCAAGGACGCGCTTGACCAGATGGCGGCGCCGCTGCCAGGGCAGCGCAGCTACGTCATCGAAGTCCGTGGATTCTCTCCCGGCCGCGGCCAGGCCGCCATCGTCGCGTCGCAGAAGATGGCCGACTCGGTCGTGCGCTACCTGGTGCTCACCCGCAACATCCCGGTCTACCGCATCTACACGGTTGGGATGGGCAACGCACCCGTTACCGGCGAAGCGGAAGCCAAGCGCCCCACCGCTGCCCGCGTCGAAGTCAGCCTGCTGAGAAACGACGTGCTTTCGGCCCAACGCTGATCGCCGCGAAAACAGCCTTAGAAAAGGGGTAAGCCAGCTACGGCTTGCCCCTTTTTGTTGTTCAGAGGCTGCCCTCTGAAGATTCTCGTCTTGTTTGCCGACATCTCTAGGTCGTGCGCCGCTGTGGAAGAGCGGCGCTTCAGCGCCGCGTAAGCGGTTTGAAATCAATGCGGGCTTCAGCCCCGGTGGTCATTCTCCGATCGATGCCGGACTTTTTCCGCATCCTCCTAGAGCAGTTAGCCATGGATCGGTCGACCAGGCGGGTCTCTCTGTGTCTCCGTGACTCCGTGGTGAAAAAACTGAATTAGGACATTACCGAACCAAGAGGGGCCTCAGTTTTCTCGGTTGCTCCCAATAGAAAACCCTCCCGCTGGGAGTGGGAGGGTTCTGGGAGGGCTACGAATGGTTCGCGGTTAGGCGCGGACTACGTTTGCCGCCTGGAAGCCTTTGGGGCCTTTCAGCAGATCAAACTCCACGGTTTCACCCTCATTCAGCGTGCGATAACCGTTCTCCTGGATCGCGGAAAAGTGCACGAATACGTCTTCGCCCGTGGAGCGCTGGATAAATCCATATCCCTTCGCCCCGTTGAACCACTTTACTGTACCTTTCTCTCTCACGGATAAGACTCCTTTCACCAATCACGAAAAATTGTTCTCCGGCATCCTCGATCGTCGCCCCGGTCGACCGAAGCCCCCCTCAAAGAAGCCGGCGAAACTTCCTGGTTGCGCTCGACGGCAGAAGAAGAACCCCAACCACCTTTCCAAAAAAAAGGGAAAACCCCCTCAGTTCTCCGCAGCACAGGGACACTACGGTATGAACTTCGGGAGCCCGTGAATTTGGCGCTTTTCCACTACTCGACTCAACGTCAACCGGACCTGGCTGCTCTCAACACCGAACACTCTCCCGGTGTTGAGCAACAGATAATAAGCACTATTAAAACGTTTCGCAAGTGGAATTAGAAAGGAATCGTAATGTGACCAGTGGTCATGTTGGATAACTTTAACAGGGATAAAGAAATAGTCCGGTAACCGCCTGCAGAACTTCGGTTTGGCTCGCCCCCGCAGCCTTCCCGCCACTCTGCTACGATGACATCATCCCGTGTCCAACCCGCCCAGTCCGGTGACTGCAGCCAATCCACCCCGGCCCGTGCGGCCCGCCCCGCGCGCCTCCTCCGGGCTTGTGCTCTCCACCGTGAAGTACCTCATGCGCACGGAGGTGCACACCTTTGCCTTTTCGGTCGCCGCCAACGCCATCCTGTCGTTCTTTCCTTTCGTCGTGCTGATGATGACCCTGATCCGCCGCGTGTTTCACTCCCGGGTGATGAGCGAAGTTGTCATTCAGCTCCTGCGGGACGACCTTCCGGCGGGCCAGGACTTCGTCATCCGCAACCTCAACGCCATGGTGAACTCCCGGCAGCGCGTGCAGTTCGCATCGCTGATTATTCTGCTGGTCACTTCGTCCGGAATATTTCTGCCGCTGGAAGTTGCCTTGAACCGGGTCTGGCATTTCGAGAAAAACCGCTCCTACCTGGGAAATCAGGTGGTCTCGTTCGGATTGGCCTTCGCCTGCGGTGTCCTGGCCCTGTTGTCGATCGCTCTGACCGCCGGTCCGGTGGCGTTTATCGAGTTCCTGCTGCGCGGGCACGGCAAGGACTTCGTGAGCGCGGTCGGATTCATCGTCATGAAGCTGTTCGCCATCGCCGCCAGCATTGCCATTTTCTTCCTCATTTACTGGGTGCTGCCCAATGGCAAAGTCCCGGTGCGCGCCGTGCTGCCCACCGCCATCATCATGGGACTGCTTTCCGAGGCGCTCAAATACGCCTATATCCTCGCCCTGCCCTGGCTGAATTTTCAGGAAGTCTACGGTCCGTTCGCGCTCTCGGTCAGCCTGATGTTCTGGGCGTTCCTGTCGGGCTTGTTGCTGCTGGCGGGGGCGAATCTGTCGGCCGAAGAACACCTGCAGCACTCGCTCTAGTCTGGGTTCCACCTGGAGCGGAGTTCTTTACCTGTCATTCTGGGCGGCGATCCTCGCCGCCAGCAGCCTGCCCGGTCCTTCCCGATCAATGGTCGAGACGAGGCAGCGAGCCACGGGGCAGCAGGTCGGGCGTATGTTCGACCGAGTTCCACAATTCATCCACTACACTATGCAGCGACTGAAGCTTGTGGCCCGCGGAGAGGATCTCGCCCAATAACTCGTCCAGCATGTTAGCCGTGCCGTGCCCTTCCCAGACCACACCTTCACCCGGTTCGGAGGTGCCAAACACCTTGCCCCGCACCGAATTGTAGTGTGCCAGCGACGGAGTATTGCACCCCACAAACGTCGGATGGAAGTTGAGGATCTTAAGCCCTGGAGTGAAGAGAGATTTCCGAAACACGTTCACCCTGAACGAAGAGTCTTGCGCGTCAAACGCGCAATCGTCCTCGAAGTAGACGGGCAGCCGCAAAATCCCTGAAAATGAATCATCGGCAACAGGTACCCCTGACACGGAGTCGGATTCTGCGAGTCCGCAACAATACCTGCTCTAGCCAGTGCCCGCATACGGAAGGAATCCTCTGCGAAGCAATGCGCCCGTGTCGTCCGCGCACCGGGAAACAATCGCTGGCAGTGTTGCACGACTTCGTCGACGGTAGCCCCATGCGACGAGCCCGGCATGAAATTCGGATGCCAGCCTTGTTCGACCGCTCCATTCTTCACGGCTTCATCGAGCAGAGCTGACGGGCTGGTTCGGAAGATGTGTAAAGGTTGACCCCGCTTGCCAACTCTTTTCAGAAAAGCCGCAATCGCCCACTCCGGCGCCCAGTCCTGATCGGCGGTTAGAACGAACACAGGTTCAGTCGCCACCCGGCCCCACAATCGGCTCATTTCAGGCATGCTGAACCTGGCCCTCAGCGTTCAACCTGTAGCTTTTTCCGCATATACCGCAGGCGGCAACCCCATTCTCGAATTGCAGTTTGGCCCGGCAAACGCACACTTGCGCCATTACCTTGGCGGGGGAACCATAGGCCAGCGAGTGGGGCGGAAGGTTTCGCGTGACTACCGCGCCTGTGCCGACGTAGCAGTGATCACCGATGGTCAGGCTTTGGTTCACAGAAACGTTCGGTCCTAACCACACACCGTCGCCCAACACCACCGCCCCAGAGATCTCACAGCAGGCAACCAGCGAGCAGTTCTTGCCGGTCCGGACTGAATGGGCAAAATGCACCAGATTGTCGATGGTCGTATGTGCTCCGACGAAGGAGAAATTGCCGAACAGTCCCTTGTCGATGCAGGTCGCAGAACCAACTTGCGCTCCTTCGCTGAGCCAGGCGCCGCCCGCATGGGGAACGATCGCGCGGCGGCCGCGGATGATCGCATTTTCAAAGCCGTCTCCTCCTACCGTCGCGTTTGGCTTAATCACCACGTCGACCCCCACGTAGGTGTTAGGCAGGACGACGGCGCCTGCACCGATCACGGTGCCAGCTTCAATATGGACATTGTCGGACATCACCGCCGTCGGGTGGATTTCCGCGGCCGGGCTGATAAACGGCTTCAGCTTCTCGAAGTTTCCGCCTTGCACCGCACCCACGAAGGCAGTGTAAAAAACATCATGCGGATCCCCGTTGGCGATCAAGCCGATGTTGCCTGCCTTGAGATGCTGGCGGAGTTCGGGTCGCGTTACCACGGCTACGTCGTCGCCGCTTCGCAGCAGGCCCGCAAATCGGGGTGAGGTGAGATACGTAACGGCGATACCGCCCGACTCAGCCAAGTCCGACAACGTGGTAAATCGTTGAATCTCTCCGTCCTGGCCCTCGAGCACCATCCCATGCCGGCTGGCGATTTGGCCGAGCGTTAAAGAGCGACAACGCAGCCGGCGGGGGAATTCGCCTCCTGCGAGAAGTTCATGGGCCGATATTGTCATGGGGAGTGACGGCATCGCAGTCACATTTGGCCGCGATTATACAGCAGCCTCGAGAACCAGACCGGACCTCGAGCTGTTGGCTCGCTTCACTTGGGGATGGGAACATCCGTAAACGCGATGCCGCGCCTGCGGTTGATGCGGCAAATGATGTTCTCCAGCATTTTGGGCAGCAGGTTCATTCCGGGCAGCGGCATCAGTGTGTTTTTCTCCAGATACTCCTCGGCCCCTTCATCCATCAATTTCTGCCGGTTTTTCTCCGTGAGGCTGCTCAGCACGACGACGGGAATCGCCGCCGTTCCCGGCTCATTCTTCAGATGGCGCAATACATCCGGCCCGTTCATCTTGGGCAGAATCATATCCAGCAGGATCAAGTCCGGCTTTTGCTGTTGCGCCACTTGCAGCGCGGTTTCTCCATCCTCGGCGCAGGTCACCTCGTACCCTGCTTTCAGCAAGGCCGACTCGTTCGCCCGCCGGATGGCCAGGCTGTCCTCGACTAAGAGAATTCTCACGCGACGTCCTCCTCGCTACCTTCCCTATCGGCAGCGCTGCGGAGCGCATTAGACGCGGGAAAATTGCGAGAAAAAGCCGCCTGCACTCGCAGGCGGCCGGTTGAAAGCACTCCATTCGGAGCTCTGCCTACTTCTTCTGCTCCCCGATCGACAGCAACTCAACTTCAAAGACCAGCGTGGAGCCCGGGGCAATGTCGGGGCCTGCGCCGCGGTCGCCGTACGCCAGATCGGCGGGAATAAACAGCTGCCACTTCGATCCCACGGGCATCAGTTGCAGCGCCTCCGTCCAGCCCTTGATCACACCGCCTACCGGAAACGAGGCCGGCCCGCCGTGTTTCGCGGAGCTGTCGAATTCCTTGCCGTTAGTCAGCGTGCCGCGATAATTGCAGCTCACCGTGTCGCTGGCGGTGGGCTTGGGCCCGGTGCCTTCCTTCAGGATCTTGTACTGCAGCCCGCTGGGCAGCGTGACCACGCCTTCCTTGGCCTTGTTGGCCGCGAGAAAGGCCTCGCCTTCCTGGCGGGCTTTCGCTCCCATCTTCTGCTGGACGTCTTGCCGCAACTGCGCCAGCGCCGCCCGGGCTTCCTCTTCCGTCATCGCAGTCTTGGCGCCGCTCTGCGCGTCCTTGAGACCACGCGCCATCAGGGCAGGATCAAGCGATAATCCCTGAGTGTGCAGGCCCATGCCCAGGCTCATTCCCTCAGCGTAGCTTTCTTTGTCGCGTTGTGTCTTGAGCACGACTGGCGCCGCGGTCGTGGAGGCCGCCTTCTTCGTTGCCGTGCCGGTCTGCGTCTTGGCCGGAGCACCGGCCTGAGTGGAAGGAGATGGGGTGGAAGACGCTGGTTGGGATGTGGTACCCGCCGGGGTCTGCTGCGCTGGAGCGAAGCCCAGCAACATCATCCCAGCCACCAGTAGTCGAATCACAAATGCGGTCAGCGATTTTTGCATATATGTATTGTCCCATTGCGAGGGAGAGATGAGCAAACCGGTTGCACGAGGGCGGGGCGGGAACGTGGGTGCGTTAGTGCGCGTGCGATCGTCGCAGCGTCTTCCACACCGCTCTTGACGCCAGCAAAACGGCAATTGCGCTGCCGGTGGCGATAATGGCCCACCAGAAGTAGACGTGACCGTCTGCGGATATCTCGCTGTGGACGTACCGCGGAACACCGCTCACCAGCAGGACATTCAGAATTGACTCGTGATCCTGTGCCGATGGGTTGGCCAGATAAGACTTGTAGTATGCGGCGTATGGATGGTAAGCGCACAGCAGGCCAGTGCAACTCAGAACCAGCACGAGCGGTGCGTAGGTCAGTCCGAACCGGACAAATTTCGAAGGCGCGCGCTTCACGGCAAAAGTGAACAGAGCAACCGCTATCAAGAGGAGGGAAGTGGCTGACAGGATCGCGCAGAAGTGTACGATGAGGCCGCTTGCCAGAGAAAATGTCAGAAGCCGTCGCATCTCTGAGTTGTCGTGCGTGCGCATTTCCTCGTTTTCCGCGTGCTGCAATTGTGCGGCGTAAGCGACGCCTTGGGCCTCCTGCGCGCGTCCCAACTTCAGCAAAACCGGCTGCAGGTGCTTGAAGGACCTTTCCTGCAGGTCCCGGGCGATGACGAGTTCGACGTCGACCTCCCCTTTATGACCCAGGCACACACGCTGGCCGAACTGGGCGACGGCCCAATACTCGCCGGCGGCGTTTTCCCACTTGCCGGCACGCTCGGCCTCCTCGCCTTGGGCAAGGCGCAGGTCAGCATACTCACGCCAATTCAAGATTGAGGGAAGCACGTCGGCAGAAAAATAGGCTCTGGTGGCGAACTGCGGATCAATCACACCCAGCCGTTGCATAACCTGAAGGTCAAAGTCCAGGCGCCGGGCGAAGTAAGTGTCGTAGACAGGCGCCGCGAACGCCCTACCCATCACTTCAATCCATCGGGGATCGCGCCCGCGAATATGGGAGATCTTCTCTTCTTTGGAACCCCGGCCGCGCCACTGCGGATCGTGCTCATGGGTCTGAGCAATCTTATCCGCTTGGGCCAGGTAACCTATTGCGTTCTGTGGATCCCAGTTTTGCAGGCGCTGCGTGATCTCTGGATGCGGCGATCCTTGGAACCTCGAATCACCCCGGCGCAACGCAAGAAAGTAGTAGGTCCAGGTAAGGCTTGGATCTTGGGCGACAGCGTGCTCAGCCAGGCGCACCGCCTCATCAAACCGGTTACCCTCGGGATCGGGCAGCCGCATGGCGGCGACCGCCATCGCTGCAGCGTCGCCTTTGCTCTCGGCGTCGCGGCCGATCTTCTCCCACAGGGCAGTTTCATCCGTTGGCTTGAATTCATCCCGCCAACTGGAGAATATGACGCTCAGACCCTGACGCAGGTCCGGGACAAACAGCAGCGCTCCCGAAATCACCAGACACACCAGGACAAGCTTCCACGGCAACGGCGGAGGAATCTGCGCTGGCCCGGTGAGCGCCGGTTCGCTTTTCGCCGCCGGGCGCCGGAATAGACGCGAGAAGAATG
>Ga0187872_10000830_pt1 | contig 33388 bp, 25 predicted proteins | sample June2016WEW_16_4_FD_132973 | JGI IMG/M metagenome (GOLD analysis project Ga0187872, IMG submission 132973) | Peatland microbial communities from SPRUCE experiment site at the Marcell Experimental Forest, Minnesota, USA - June2016WEW_16_40 | ecosystem: Environmental > Terrestrial > Soil >...
AGCCCAGAAAGTCGAACGTCTCCGGCTTGCCTTCTCCGCGTCGTTTCCGGCTGAGTTCGGCGTACCGCCCGAACTCGATCCGGCGCGTTTTGTCCGGATGCAATTCCAGTCCAAACTTCCCCAATCGTCCCCGGAGGTCCTCCAAGCAACGGTCGGCTTCCGCCTGCGCCTGGAATCCCAGGACGGTATCATCGGCCTAGCGCACCACGATCACGTCTCCGCGCGCGTACTTCTGTCGCCACACCTGCACCCGGAGGCGTGTTAGGCAGACGTTGGCTGGTCAGGCGCACATGATCGGGCAGCCGGGTAGTGGTGCAGCTTGTTGAATTGCCAACCGCATAGACGTGTTACTCAAGGCGGTCCACAAGACAGTATCGGGTTGGAATTCATCATTCCCCGTCTCCGAAGCTGGGGAGATGGGGCCAAAGGCGTGGCGGGTGAGGGGCAGTCTGAGCCTTCGCTGCTTCGCGGCACAGAGCTCTCACTCTGGGCCAGCCCACAGGCTATCTTAGGACTGCGATCACGCGGGCTATTTTCCATGTTCCTTGTGGCTCCCGGCGCAGGATTACCAAAACCTCGGAGGCGACGTGAACTGGATTCCCGCCACTCACGGGAACAAGGGTTGTCTGCGCTCGCCCTCTGTCGAACGCCCAATCCCCTGACACTACGGTTTCGTCCGACGCAACCCTTTGATCGGCCGTGAATTGTTGAAAGAACCTCTCGAAGTCTGCTCGGACCGCATCCTTACCAGTGTCCGTTCGCCCATTCGGATGCATCATCACGATATCGTCGGTAACCAGCTCCATGAGGCGGCCCACGTCCCGAGATTTCAGTGCAGCCAGCCAGGCATCCCTGACAGCCAGCACAGCAGCAACGGAGTCCCTTGATTCGGACAGTGACATTTGGGGTCCCTTTGGTACTTTTCCACCCACCGTGCAGTGGGCGGCGCAGCACATAGAAGCCAGCCTCAGCCGGGCAGATATATCCGAGGAAGATCAAACGCTGCCGCGAGGGTTAGAAGAAACTATACTCTCTCGGTCCGGGTCGTGGCGGGTCACCGATGGCTCCTGATTGCGCGACGCCCAGGTGCGCGTTCCGGTTGAACTGCTCCCAGTCGCTCATATTCCTGAGAGTTGTAAATTGCTTTGCCGGGGCCAAGTAGACGACAACTTTCTTCCCCAGCTCGATGAGTCGGAGAACGTTGGCGAGAGTGCCCCTGCTTTTGCCATCCCAGAGCATAAAGCCGATGGAACCTTCTTCCGCCATCAGTTGATCTTTGGCAGCGTAATACTCAAAGGCGTGTTTCCGACCATCCGGAGCGGGAACCGGTCTGATCTTCCAGTTGCCGGCATTATTTCGGCAGCGCCCCTCAGTGCAAAAAACCTCCACCTGCCCATACACGCACTGTCGAAAATAGTCTTGCACCGCCTTATCTGCGCCATTAGCGTCGCCGATGATAACGGGCAACTTTGTTCCGATAATCTTGTCGAGGCGTCCTCGTACCTGCTCGCCAAGCCGCGACACCCGCCGGGATCCCCCGATGAAGACTTTCATCGTGACCGCCTCCGCGTGCGTGCGAGTGCCAGGACATGGACTTCAGAAGCTCGTCCCTACGCGCTCAGGACCTTCGCCACGCTGTTCATGGTCGCACCCGACCTACAAGTCATCAAAAAGCAAGACCTTCTCCCCCTCGACCACGGATGATTTTGCCGAAAAAGCGCCATCGAGGGTCCGTGCCCTCTCAGCATAATCATAAACGGTTTTGAGGTTCATCGGAACAATACTCATAGTCTCTAGACTTAAAGACATTGGGCAAGCCACCATCTGTGTTTGCCGCAGCTAGATGGTTTCCTGATATGGAAAGAAGAAATCCGGTCCAAGTCAAATTCGGCAAGGCACTGAGGAAACACCGGAAGGCACGAGGGCTCACTCAGGAGAGATTAGCGGAGCTTGCGGGCCTCCATTTCACCTACATTGGCTCTGTCGAGCGCGGAGAGCGCAACATCTCAATCAGGAATATCGACGCCCTCATCAAGGCCTTAGGCCTGACTTACAAACAGTTCCTTGAAGATTTTTGAAGCGGCTGTTGCATTTGATAAATAAGACAGGAAGGCATGGCACCGTTTCGGGACGTGCTCAACCCGGAAAGTGAGTTCTGGGAAGCGTGTGCTAGGCACACTAATCGCCAGACTGCTCGCAAGATTCAAGCAGTTTATCTATGCGACGAGTGCGCGATCCGTTTAACACGCGAGGCATTCAACGACCGCCCGCCGATTCATCATGGAGAAACATTACAAGGATTCTGTGGCCTTTGTAATGAAAGTAGGAGTGTCGTCGCACGATTCTGGTTTGCATGCGACATATGTTGGAATATCGTGCAGGCCTACCAAAAAGCTAAAGCCGCGAGCCAAGCGGTCCACACCTATTGGAACGAGCAATGCGCCGCGAGCTTTCCCAAGCTAAAGCTTATAGAAACTGAGCCGGTTTACCTTGCGCCTTATCACCGTGGTGGCAAAACCAAGAGGCAAGCGGCTGAGACCCTGGACGCTCTGGACTTTCGCGTTGAGCGAATCGGAGGCGCCGCTAACCAATTATTCCATATTGAACTTAAGGCGGGGCCTGGATCGATCGAGCAGATGAATGAGTTCCAGCTTGACATAAACGATTCGAATGACATCGTTGGTGTGGCCAACAAAACGGGCTTACCGGTTTACATTTTTCACGTGGAACTGCGTCATGTTTATGCCGCGCCGACACGGGCCACAACAGCCGGAGGCATGTGGTGGACAGATATCTTTACGCTTCTTGAAAACAGGCGGGCGATAAGGTCACGGAGGGGAGAGGACAAGCAGGCAGGTTACTATTCGCCTTCAGCATTCCTGTCTATCGACTCCTTCCGTCGCGAACTTCAAGACGAGCACTATGCAATCTTACGTGAACGCCTTGCGAGGGAGCCGCTAAATTTTACTTAAGCCAATGTGGGATAAGAAAAACCATCAGCCGGCTTATCGATTAATTCCCTTTCTACCAATCCGTCGAGCTCGACTTGCGGCGGGAAGCCGTAACGAATGCTGGACCCAAAGGCTTCCAGACTTGCCTGAGGGGGGTATTTGAGGTTTCGAAGATCTGTGGCGTTCACTTGAGTGTGTCCATTGAACTGGCGGAAGTATGTGTCAACAAAAGTTGAATTGAGATATGCCACGAGGCCCCGCGCAAGGTCCATTGGCAGCCCATTCCCTCCCTGATGGTAGTAATTCAGATGGTTCTCAAATCCCACCAAAGGCTCGGAGACGAGAGTCGGATCGTAAAGCGCTGCAACAACTCGACGAGGTTCCTCTTTTGCGGAGAACCGTTTCGTCAACACATAAACGCCCTTCGGCACTAACGTATCCCGAGTTTCAGGGCTGATGGCAATTGCGTTCGGTTTCTTCCCATTCAATTTGGGCCAAGCAACCAACCCATCCTTGAAGTGGCAGGGATAAATCAAGGGTGCGCAATCGTCCTGCGGGTCGGATCGCAAGAACCGCTTCGCGCGAAAATCCACAACGCGTCCAGTTGATACGGAGAGTTCAAGATCGGGCAGAGTGCAACTAAGCGCGGCCATCCGTTGGGCGACGCGTTGATTCACTTCATCAGATACGATATGGATAAAGAGCTCTGGGTCCCCGGGGTGCACTAATTCCTCGGGTTTAACTTGCCGGACGGTGACCGATTCTTCGTTCGGGTGAACACTCATTGACAGCGCGACGGTACTGGTCGAACCCGGCCCGCGAAGAGCACGGAATATAATGTTCTCCTGCAATACATCATCATCGCAAAAGGCAACGTTACGTGATTCGAACACGTGGAGCCGTTTAAACTCCATCCGACTAAGGAAATCTTCGCGAAATGGACGAAAGTAGGGCCCGTTACAAAAGCTGCGCGGTGTAATCGCGACCAACTCTCCCCCGTTAGTTAACATACGTGTGACCAGAGAGACAAATCCTGTGTAGAGATTGCTGGTCTCAATTCCGGCGGACCTCAGCACTTGGCGAATGTCTGAATCACTGTTGATCTTACGGTATGGCGGATTGAGAATCGCCAAATCAAACCGGCCTGGCTCCTCGAACAATGGTGCGCTAAGGGTACTCCCAACGGACTGGATGAAATCTACTGAGTTGATCTCACTCTCGAAATGAATGCCCACTTGGGCGCAGAGCTGCTTGCACAGGCTCATCGTTTGGTTTAGGTACGTGACCAATGCCCTGTCGAGTTCATAAGCGGAGACTGACATTCTCAGAGGATGACGCTGCCTCGTACATAGCTCGGCGACAACCGCGGCCGTAAGAGATCCCACGCCCGCGCCTGCGTCGAGAATACGGATCGACCTACTCTTGGCCTCGCACATCGAAGCCATGAATTTGGCGATTGGAGTCGGCGTCAGGAACTGCCCCAATTCGACACGCCGCGCAGGGTCCAATTTCCGCGTGGCCTCCACACGGAATTCCTCGACTCTACGCAGCAACACAGGCGCACTTGTCAAGGGAAACCCAACGTCAGAAATATTATGTCCGATCGAACCGCGCATATCTGTACACTCTTCATTAATCATACCACTACAAGTATCAGCATTTAAGCCTTCCATAATGAGGTCACGCGCGGAGTGACGCAGGGTGAGAGCACTGGAGCCTGTACCAATGACATTGTCTCCACACTTGACCACCCGTTCCCGACGGGGCGAGCTGGACGTCGCCGCAAACGTTGCAGACCTCGGCGGGAACGTAGTCGATCACCAATACCATACCCTGATGTTTGACGGTGTGGGTGACGGTAGGGAGCTCATAGACGCCGGAGCATCCTGCGGTGGTGCATCTCGTGGCTGTGTTCTCCTCTGCCGACGCGTTGGACGCTTTTGCGGCCGAGGTAGCTCAGCCATCATCAAGGCTTACTTCTGCTGGGCAGCCGTGCAAACGTGCGGTGTTATTGGGAAGGGGGTCCCCTTCGAGAGTCGGGGGATTCCTGCGGAGGGGGGAACGCAGCCATTGTAGCATGGCCATATTGGCCATGGTCTCGCACGGGCGGGACGCCCCTGCCACAGCGGGCAGGATGCCCGCGCTCCCATCGCCCCCATCGGCTGCCAAGCGACAAAGGCTTTTGGACGTATGGCCTCACACTTTTGACCTTTGACTTTTGACTTTCTTTCGGTACGATTTGGGCGGGTGAGGGATGAACATGAAAAAACGTCTTGTTCTTTTGGCGGGAATTTGCTTGTTGGTGGCCGGTGCTTCGCGACTTCTCTCTTTGGGCACTATGGCCTCGCCAATTCATGCCGGCCTGGCGGCGACGGGGGCCATTCAGGCGCCTCCCGGCAGTTCCGACCTCAACGCGCGCATTGTTCGCATCGAAAACGGCTTGCTGCCGCCGGTCCTCATCAAGGGCCAACCGGCCCAAGCGATGACCATTGCCGACCGCATGAGGCACTATAATGTGCCCGGTGTCAGCATCGCTTTCTTCGGCCAGGGTCGAATCCTCTGGATTCGAGCGTACGGCTATGCTGACGTGGCCAGCAAAAGCCCTGTCACGGACGAAACCCTCTTTCAGGCTGCGTCGATCAGCAAACCCGTGTCGGCGCTCGCCGCGCTGCGACTGGTGCAGGATGGCACGCTCAGTCTCGACGAGGACGTTAACGCCAAGCTTCGCACCTGGAAAGTCCCCGAAAATGAATTTACCAAAGAGCAGAAAGTCACTCTCCGCCGCATCCTGAGCCATAGCGCCGGCCTGACCGTTCACGGCTTTCCCGGCTATGCGTCGGACGAGCCCGTGCCCACCATCGTCCAAATCCTGAACGGCGAAAAGCCCGCCAACACTCTGCCCATTCGCGTCGATACTGCTCCTGGCACCATCTGGCGTTATTCCGGCGGCGGCTATGTGGTGATGCAGGCCCTTCTCGCGGATGTGACCGGCAAGCCGTACCCGCAGATTGTTGCAGATCTGGTGCTGCAACCCGCGGAAATGACCCACAGCACCTACGAGCAGCCACTGCCGAAAAACCTTTCGTCCTTGGCGGCTACTCCGTATCGCGGAAGCGGCGAGCCGGTGAAAGGCGGCTGGCACACTTATCCGGAAATGGCTCCCGCCGGCCTTTGGACGACGCCCTCCGACCTGGCGCTGCTGGCCATCGAAGTGCAAAACGAGTACGCGGGAAAATCCAGCAAGATCTTGTCGCAAACCATGATGCGCCAAATGCTGACGCATCAAAAGGAAAACTGGGGCCTCGGCTTCGGGCTTGAGTCCGCCGGCCACCCGTTGAGTTTCGGCCACGACGGCGCCAATGAGGGCTTCCAATGCGACCTCCACGCCTACACGGAATCCGGCGAGGGCGTGGCCATCATGACAAACTCCGACAACGGCGGCCAAGTCGCCGGCGAAATTCTCCGCGCCATCGCCAAAGAATACAACTGGCCGGACTTCCAGCCGAAGGAGCACAAAATCGTCACGTTGAATCCGAAGGTTTTCGATGGCTATGTGGGACGCTATCAACTGGCGCCGGATTTCATCTTATCGTTCATGCGTGACGGCGACCACTTCTTCACCCAAGGCACGGGACAGCCGAAAGTCGAGATATTTCCGGAGAGTGACCACGATTTCTTCCTCACTGTCGTCGATGCACAGGTCACTTTCGTAACCGACAGCCAGGGCCATGCGACGGAACTGATCCTGCACCAGGGCGGGGACCAGCACGCGAAACGCATCGATTGAAGTTTCCCAAGGGTCCGTTCCACCGGCGGCTTTTTGCTTTGCCCCCCTTTTTGCTTTGTCCCCCTTGACAAGCCCGCCGGTGGGAACTTATACTCCTAAGCGACTTAGGTGAGTGTATGGACAACCTTGCTCAAATCCTTCCGGGCACTCTCGATCTTTTAATCCTCAAAGCTGTTTCTCTCGGGCCTCTCCATGGATATGGCGTCCTCCTTCGCATTGGACAGATTTCGAAGGGAGCCCTGCTGATCGAGCAAGGGGCTCTTTATCCGGCCCTTTTTCGTTTGATCCGCCAAGGGCTGCTGAAGGCGACGTGGGGCACGTCGGAGAACAACCGCCGGGCTAAGTATTACGAGCTTACGGCGGCCGGCCGAAAACGGTTGCGTGAGGAGACCGAAGGCTGGAACCGCCTGGCGGCCGCGATGGGCGCCGCTCTAAAGGCGACACCGGAGGAAATATGAAACTGTTGTCTTCGATTCGATCAATCCTCGAGTTTGTGTTCCAGCGGCCGCGCGTCGAACGGGAAATGGAGGAAGAGCTTCGATCTCATTTGCAAATCCGCGCGGACGAACTGGAGCGGCAGGGACTTGCGCGTGCGGCGGCGGAGCGGCAGGCGCGTGTGGAATTCGGCGGCTACGAGCGATACCGCGAGGAATGCCGGGAGGCGCTCGGCTCGCGCTTGCTCGGAGAACTCATGGCCGACGTCCGCTACGGTCTGCGCCAGTTGCGTCGCAGCCCCGGCTTCACGGCGGTCGCAGTCGTAACGCTGGGACTGGGAATTGCCGCCAATACTGCGATTTTCAGCGTGGTCAGCGGCGTCTTGCTCAGGAAACCTCCCGGGAGGGATCCCGACAAAGTAATGATGGTCCTGTCGATCGATCGGGCAAAAGGTTGGGGTGATAACCCGGAGCATCCCGTTTCCGCACCGGATTTTCTCGACTGGCGGAACAATAGCCACAGCTTTGAAGAAATGGCCGCCATCGCGCCGTGGGGTGATTTCACCCTGACCGGACACGACGAACCGGAGCACGTCGCCGGCACGCGGGTCTCCGCGAACTTCTTTCACCTTTTGGGTGCTAATCCCTCTTTAGGACGAACCTTTGCTGCGGGGGAAGACGAGCAGGGTCGTGACCACGTATTGATTCTCAGTTACGAACTCTGGCAGATTCACTTTGCTTCGGACCCTAGCGTGGTGGGAAAGACCGTCAAACTCAACGGGGAGTCATATACAGTGGTAGCGGTGATGCCCGCCAGCTTCAAGCTCCTTGACTTTCCAACCCAGGTTTGGATTCCACTCGCGTTTGATACCAGACAATTGGGTCCGGCCGGACGCCAATCGCGCTCCTTCTTCATATTCGGGCGCCTGAAGCCGGAAGCGACGGCCGACCAGGCGCAGGCCGAGATGTCCACAATCGCCCAGCGCATGGAGCAGAGCTATCCAGAGGCTGACAAGGGCTGGGAAGCGATGCTTATGTCGCTCCAGGAATTTCTGATTCAGGACTTCTACATCCGGCCCGCCCTCATGATGCTGATGGGAGCCGTGGGTCTCGTGCTGCTGATTGCGTGCGCCAACATCGCCGGTCTGCTGCTGGCGCGTGGCGCCGGCCGCAAGCACGAAATTGCCGTACGCTCAGCGATGGGTGCGGGACGCGGGCGTTTGGTGCGGCAATTCCTTTCCGAAAACATCCTCATTGCCATTGCCGGCGCGGGCATGGGCTTGCTCCTCGCCTGGTGGGGAATCAACATGCTGCACGCTGCCTTCAGTTACAATGAGTGGGTCAAATCTCTTGAATTCGGCATCGACATGCCGGTCCTGATCTTCACCATCGGCCTTTCGCTGCTCACAGTTTTGCTATCCGGCCTGGTGCCCGCCCTGCAAGTTTCAAGGTCCGACCTTCACGGGACCTTGAAAGAAGGCGGCCGGGCTGGAGGTGTGGGTGTCAGTCGCGACAAAGCACGGCGCGTCTTCGTCGTCGCGGAAGTCGCCCTGGCTTTGGTGTTGCTTACCGGGGCGGGGCTAATGGTGAAGAGTTTTCTCGAAGTGAGAAGCGCCAACCCCGGCTTCAATCCGCGAGAATTATTGACGGCGAACGTTTCCCTGCCCAGCTCCAAATACGGGAGCCCGTCCCAACAGGCCGCCTTCTTTCAGCAGGTGACGGAGAAACTCCGGAGCCTTCCGGGCGCCGTATCCGTTGCGGCTGCCGCGAATCTGCCGCTCACGGCGGAAGCGGGAACCGTCCCCTTCAGCATCGAGGGGCGGCCAGCGACGACGCCTAAAGAGCGTCCACAAGCCCGAAACTACGCCGTCAGTATTGATTACTTGCGCACTATGGAAATCCCGCTGACCCGAGGACGCGCGTTCACAAACTTTGATGACCAAAGCGCACCGCCCGTGGCTCTGGTCAACGAGGCCTTTGCCCGTCGCTTTTTCCCCAAGGAAGACGCTGGCGGTCAGCATATCAGCATCGAGACCGAGGTTGGGGCTTCCTCCCCCTGGCGTGAGATCGTGGGCGTCGTCGGGAACGTGAAGGATTACTTTGGTCAGCCGGGTTTCAATCCGCAGATTTACGTCCCGTATGTCCAAGCACCTTCCGCAGAAATGACCCTGGTGGTTCGAACGAAGGGCGATCCGGCAGCTCTGGCTTCCACCGTACGCGCTACGGTATGGTCCGTGGATAAAGATCAGCCGCTCGGCAACGTGATGACGATGAGCCAGTTGATCGAGGCCAGAGGAGTGGCTGGGGACCGCTTGATGGGAGAACTGCTTGGCATCTTTGCGGGCTTGGCGCTGATTCTGGCGGCGGTGGGAATCTATGGAATCATCGCCCACGGTGTTACCCAGCGCGCCCACGAGATTGGAATCCGCATGGCGCTCGGAGCTGAGAGGGCCGGCGTTTTGAGGCTGGTCGTGGGGGAAGGCATGAGGCTTGCCGCCTTCGGGTTGCTGATTGGGTTTGCCTTCGCATACCCGCTTCCCTGCCTGTTTGGCGCCGCGTTTGAAGGATTCAGTGTCCATCCCTCCTGGATCTTTGTGCTTGCCCCTGCCCTCGTGGCTATTGCCGCGCTCCTAGCGAGCTATATCCCCGCCCGCCGCGCGACGAAGGTCGACCCCATGGTGGCCCTGAGGTACGAATGACTCCTATTGAGCGTGTGCGCCAAGCCGCGATTGAGCCCCAAAGGGGGGCTCAACACGGAGTGGGCGTCCCCGGCTGGCAATTCAATCACTTCATGATTTCGCTGATCGGGACAGCCACTCCTCCGCGAGCTTGACTGAGCTCGGCAGCCTCCATGAAGGCGATAACTTCCAGAGACTCGCTCGGATCGACGGGCGGCACATGGGTCTTGAAAAACCTAGCAATCTCCACCAGCAGTGCGCCATAGCCCTCGGGGCTGTGTTCCGAGTGCAGAACCCCCTTGTCCCCGTAAACGGTAATTGAGAAAGCATAGAGCCCGCTGCTGAACCCCCGCATCACCCCCAGGCGTCCGTCTTTCCACTTTCCCACCACGATGTCCTGGTTCCCCGAAACCTGTAGGGTGACGGATTCGCAGCCGGGTCCCATGAGCTGGTAGAGCATCTCGATGGCATGATCGCCATAATTAAACATCGAGGGGACATGCGGTTCCCGGATCGTGGGTCCCAGAACGTCAAAGGCCAGGACTTGGCCGATGCCCTCGGGGCTCTTCAATCGTGCAGTTTCGCTCCAGAAGCGCAAGCTGGAGGCGGTGAACCACGGCACGCCCGCCGCTCTGCCCAATTCGACAATTTCCTTGGCGTCTTTATAGCTGCCGGCCATGGGCTTGTCGATAAACACGGGTTTGTGCGCCGCGAAGACTGGTTTCACCTGCTCCAAATGCGGCCGCCCGTCGACGCTCTCCAGCAGCACCGCGTCGACTTTGCTGCAAAGAGTGGGAATGTGGTCCACAATTTCGATTTTCCACTGGTCGCGCAGTTCCTCGGTGAATTTGTCCACGCGCTTCCGGCTTTCTTCCACGTCAGGGCTGCCTCCCTTGAAGGCCGCAACCACCCGAAGGCCCGCGACGTGGTCCTTATCCGAGGGGTCGTTCAAAGCTTTGGTGAACGCAATCACATGCGAGGTGTCCAGGCCAATGATGCCAACCTTGATCGGCTGGTTCGAATCTGACTGCGAAAGGCAGCTTAAGGGAAGTAGCAGGGAGATGGCGGCCAGCGGCAAAATGCCGTGCGCCACGCATGATAATCGGTGGAACATGATTCCTCCTTGGGGCGGTGGATAGTGGCTAGTGGTTAGCCACGGTGCGATGACTTATTGAGTGACGGAGCCTTTGAGCGGGTCGGGGTCGGGAAGGGCGGCGAAGGATTCTCCTTCAACGCGATTGCGGCCTCCCGCCTTGGCGCGGTAGAGGGCCTCGTCGGCCGCAGAGAGCAGCGCCTCCATATCCTCCTGTTTGGGATCGCGGGTGGTCGCGACTCCCACGCTGATCGTGACCGTAAGGGAAAGGTCTTTTAGCGTTATGGGTTGGGAGCAAACTACTTCGCGAAGCCGCTCCGCTTGCACCAACCCCGGCGCCATGTGGCAGCCCGGGGCCACGACCAGGAACTCCTCTCCCCCAAAGCGCCCGACAATGTCATAGTTACGTGCGGATGTTCGTAACCGTCGGGCAACCTCGCAGAGGACTTCATCCCCCGGCAGATGACCAAACTTGTCATTCACCAACTTGAAATGATCAATGTCTGCCATCATCACCGAAAGGGGATTCTGTTCGCGGCGGGCGCGGCTCAATTCCGACAGCAGGAAGTCCACAGTCGCCCGCCGATTCAAAAGATGGGTCAGAGGGTCATGTGTCGCCTGCTCGCGAAGGGCTTCTCGCGCCTGAATCAGGCTATCCTGCAATTCCACAATCCGGGCGCCAGCACGCAGCCGGGCCTTCAGCTCATAAGGATCGAAAGGCTTGGTGAGATATTCGTCCGCGCCGGCTTCCAGCCCCTCGATGACATCTTGTTTGTAGCCCCGCGCGGTGAGAAGAATCAGGTAGATGTAAGGCTGATGGCTAAGCTTCCTCACCTCCCGGCAGATCGACGCCCCGTCGATTCCTGGCATCATCCAATCCAGAATGGCGAGGCGGGGGGCATCGTCCATCTGGAGAAGCCTCCAGGCTTCCTGGCCGTCCGCGACCACGACCGCCTCATAGCCCCACTTCGCCAGATAGGCCTGTAAGATCCGTCTAGTTACAAGATCGTCCTCCGCGACCAGGATCTTCATGGTTTCATCCCGCTGCCCAAGTCAAGTAATACCGGCTTCAATTCCTCCAGTGCGGACTCGAGTTGGGCCAGGGCTTCCGCGGCCTGATCGAGATGGCCCTCGCGGCCCATCATTTCCAAGCGCAGCGCCGCATCATAAGCGGCGGTAGCCGCAAAATTCGCCACCGATCCCTTTATCTTATGCGCCGCCCGCTCCATCTCTTGGGCATCGCCGCGCTCCGCAGCTCCGCGGACCCCAAATAACATCTTCGGACAGTCATCCAGGAAGAGCTGCACCACATCTTTCAATAATTCCGGCTCCCCTTCGAATCGTGCGAAGAGGGTCGCCTCGTTGAGGATTTCCTGCCGCGTCCCTGACAATGCCTCCGGGTGCAATTTGAGCTCGGAGCGAAATACTCCGTCGATTGTCTCAAAAAGCTGCTTGGGATTGATCGGCTTCGCAACATAGTCGTCCATGCCCGCTTCCAGGCAACGCTCGCGGTCGCCCTTCATGGCGTATGCCGTCATGGCGATGATTGGCAAATGCGTGGAGGTGCCCCTTTCCTTCTCGCGAATGGCGCCCGCAAGCTGGAGTCCGTCCATCTCGGGCATCTGCACATCCGCCAGGGCCAGGTCAAACGGCTGTTTCTGGATAAGCTCCAGAGCCTCGCGTCCGTTACTGGCGATAGTCACGCGGTGACCCCGACTCTCGAGAAGGTGCGCGGTCAAGCGTTGGTTCACGACGTTGTCCTCAGCCAGCAGGATCTGCAAGCCCCTCCGGTTCTCGCGCAGGGAATGGCGGGTCACTACGGAGGGATTTTCCGGCACCTGCACCTTCAAGCTAAGAACGTTGACGATGGCTTCCAGCAGGTCCACCTGGCGGACGGGCTTGGTGAGGTAAGCGGATATCCCCAGTTCGCGGCAGCGGGCCGCGTCCCCCCGCTGGCCTCCCGAGGTTATCATGGTCACCAGCGTGCCTTCCAGCTCCGGATCGCTCTTGATTCGCTCCGCCAAATGGAAGCCGTCCAGGTTGGGCATATGGGCGTCGGTTAGGACAAGATTGATGGGCGCTCCGCTATCGTGCACTTGCTTCAGGGCCCGGAGCGCTTGAAAGCCATCCGCTGCCATGTAAGGCCTCATGCCCCAGGCGGAAAGTGTTTCATCCAGCACCCGACGATTTGTGGCATTGTCATCCACAATCAGAACCGACACACCTTGCAACGTCACCGGCGCGCCTCGCTTCGGTTGGGCTCCTGCCATGGCCCGCCCGAATCGCGCCGTGAAGTGGAAAGTGCTCCCCTTCCCCGGCTCGCTCTCCACCCAGATCCGACCGTGCATCATGGAGACCAGACGTGAGGAAATCGTCAACCCCAGGCCGGTGCCACCGAACCTCCGAGTGGTGGAACTATCTGCCTGCGTAAAAGCCTCGAAGATAACCTGCTGCTTCTCGAGAGGAATACCGATCCCGGTGTCATGGACCGCGAAGTGGAGCAACGAATCCTCGGGGCCGATGGCTTCTCCTTCGACCCGCAACAGGACTTCACCGCGCTCTGTAAATTTGAGGGCGTTGGAGAGAAGATTCACAACGATCTGTCGCAAACGCGTCGGATCGCCAACCACAACACCCGGCACCTCCGAGGCCACGTCACAGATCAGTTCGATGCCCTTCCGGTCGGCCGGGAAAGCGAACATCCGGGTGGTTTCCTCCAGGCTGTCGCGCAGATTGAATTCGATTGAATCGATGTCGAACTTCCCGGCTTCGATTTTGGCGTAATCCAAAATCTCATTAATCACCGTCAACAGGGAATCGGCCGAAGACTTGACCAGGGTGAGAAATTCCCGTTGCTCATCGGACAGGTCGGTGGCGAGTGCGAGTTCTGTCATGCCCAGAATGCCGTTCATGGGCGTGCGGATTTCATGGCTCATGTTCGCCAAGAATTCGCTCTTGGCACGGTTGGCGGACTCCGCCGACTCCTTCGCCTTTTGCAGTTCCTCCTCACCTTGCTTGCGCGCGGTGATGTCAATCATGCTGCCTTCGATCAGTTGCTCACCATCCTGGACTAAGGTGGCGTTTTCAAGTACCCACACCGGGCTGCCGTCATTCCGCCTCAGGCATTGTTCAAGATTCGACAGCGAGCCGCGTTCCTGGAGGCGGGAGACGAACCCCGATCGGTCTGCCGGGCTGAGATAGAGCTCGGAGGCGTTCCGCGCCAACAGCTCTTGCGGGTTGGAAAATCCGAAAATGCGTGCGCAGGCTTCGTTACAATCCAGGATTTGTCCCGCGAGATTGGCGCGGTAAACCCCCGCCATGTTACGTTGGAACAGCAGGCGATAACGTTCTTCGCTTTCCTGTAATGCCTTCTCCGCGCGCCGCCGCTCGGTGATGTCGCGGAATCCCCAGACCCTGCCAATGTTTCTCCCCCAAACGCGCTGGGGCTCGGAATGCCGTTCAAAGATTCTACCGTCCCTGAACTCAACCAGATCGTCACACTGGGTATCGAAATCCGCATCCAAGCTCCGCACTCTCCCGAGAAAGCCCTCCGGATCCTTCAACTGGGGCAAAACGATTTGCAAAAACTTGCGGTCGTCACCCGAGACAAGACCCGACTTGGGGATGCCCCAAAGCTCGGCAAACTTCGCGTTGTAGGTGACGATCCGCCCCGTGGCATCCAAGACCAGAATTCCGTCCGCAGTGGACTCGAGGGCGGCCCGGATGATCTCGGTCTGCTGTTCCACACGCCGCCTTAGCATGCGGACCCAGACCAGGATACCTACGACCGTTAAGCCCGCAAAGGCCAAGAGGAGCAGGGTGCTTTGCAGGTTCCACCAGGGCGCCTGATTCAGCACCACAATATCCTCCGGCGAGCGGAGAAGTACCATGAAACCCACGGGGCTGCGGTTCTCATTAACCCTGACGTTGCAGATCCCGGTTAATTGCACCAGGCTGCCACTTCGCACCTGCTCGAGCGTGTCGTTTCCTGCTGCTCCGTTGATCTCGGCCGCGACAATGGCGTTGCCGGTGGAGATCGTCAGTGACTCTTGGTTGGCGCGCCGGGAGATGCCCAGCAATCGGCCTTGAATCCGTATCAGCTCAGAATCATAACTCCCCAAAAGCACCTGCTCCGCCGTTACCACCGCCGGGGGAGGCGCATCGCCGGTCCCGATCTTGCGGTAGACCGCATCTTCCAGGATGGGGCTGAAACCGCCCACCCCAGGGAATCCCACTACATCAACCCGATCACCTACCTGTAAGGGGGTTGTCTGACTTGTTTCGACTTCCAAGCCTTCCTCGGCATCGCGGATATAAATCGCTTCTCCCAGGCGCTGGAGGGTAACAACTCCCTGAACATGCACGCGCCGGTTGAGCTCACCGGCCGGGCCGAGCCGTAAGACAATGTGAATAGGGCGAACAGGGATCGAAAAGAGGTCCGCCGGGGCAGGCACCTCGATGGTGAGATTCTTCAATGCTGGCACTAAAAGGAGTGCGCCTAGGAACTGATTTCGAGGATTATAAAACCCCCCGGAAACGCCCTCGAGCCGGACCTTGGCCCCCACCAAGTTCTGCGGCATGGGCTTGTAGTCCAGCACGAACGCGGGAACGGTGGCTGTCCCCGAGGCCACGTGCAGCAAAAGCCCACCCGAGACTTCTGCTGCCGACCTTACAATACCCTCGAGCTCCAAATACTGGCTGTCCTCGACCCCGGCAATGAATTCTTCGCCCGAAACCTTTTTGGGGGCTGGTGGAGGTGCTTCACCCAAGGTATGAATCTTGGGATTCAGAATTACGGAAGCAAAATCTCCGGGGCCGCTGATGCCGTCGATCTCCACGTATTGGCCGGAGTGAAAATCAACCGCTGTTTGTCCGGCGTTTACGAAAATGCCGGCCGTGGAATCCTGAACGAAGAGTTCACGCTTAGCTTTGTGTTCATAGGTCACGACACCGCGCAGGTGGACCGGATAACCAAGCTGCGCCTTTTCGGGTGGGAGTTCCCGGACCTCCCGAATGGTCGTCAGAATAGGCAAGCCCTGCGGGAGCCCACCCTTCTCCTGCTGGGCAGCAGAGAGACTGGCGAGAAGAGAGAAAGCCATCAGAAGAGAAGTAAGGTATCGGTTGAGGCGTTGCCCTGTTTGTAGGACAACATGTTCGCATGGAAGTGGCATGATCTCCTTGGCAACTACAACCCGCCCAGGAGGAAGGGCAGGAATAGTTAACCTTCATTTTGGTCAAGATGATAGCGGAGTGGGCGCGCGAAATCAACTCCCCGAAAGTACTCCCCGAAAGTACCATTATTGAATTGCTTGACAGGCTCCCCTCGTCAGGGGTGTGTTCTCAAGTCTTTCAGGGCGTGGGGACTCAATTGTTGCGAAGAGCATTCATCGGGTCGATCTGCGATGCCCTTCGCGCGGGGATGTATCCCGCGATGATGGCAACGGCGCCAAGGAGTAGAATCATTCCCAGAAACGTCACGGGATCGGTGGGCGCGGTCGCAAACAGGAGACTCGAAATCAGCCGCGCCACGGCGAAGGATGCCACGATTCCTGCGATGATTCCGATGAGAGCCAGCCGCAGCGTCTTCCCCATCACGCCGATCTGCACCTGCCCCTGGGTGGCGCCCAGCGTCATGCGGATGCCAATCTCTTGCGTCCGCTGAGTCACCGAATAAGAGATCACACCATAAATGCCGAGCGATGCCAGGGTGAGCCCCAGGGCGGCAAAGATGCCCACCAGCAAGACAAAGAATCGGCGCGGCGATACGACATGATCCACCAGTTCCTGAACGGGCCGGAACTGCGTGGCAGGTTGCCCAGGATTGATTTGGCGCAGCGTGCCCATGACGCTCGCAGCAAGGGTATCCGGAGGCAGCTTCGTGCGCACCACCAGTTGTGCTCCGGCCGGCGGCCACTGCGTCGCTGGCAGGTACATCTGCCAGCCGGCTTTGCCTTCCACCGTGCTTTCGTGAACATCAGCCACCACGCCGATCACCTTGGTATCGCTGCCGTTCACCTTCGAGATGCGCCCGATGGGATCCTCACCCGGCCAGAGGCGGCGAGCGATGGTCTCATTGATGAGCACCACCTTCCCGCTCTTGGGGCCATCGTCCCAACTGATGTCCCGGCCACTCTCAAGGTGCATCCCCATGGCGCGCAAGTAACCCGGCGAGACGATGTACACAAATGTACCCGGAAGTTCCCCTTGGCGATACTCCTTACCCTTCGCCGAGATTCCCCAGGCGCGATTGGTGCTCATGGGAACATAGTCGGACATGCCCGCTGTCTCCACCCCCGGAAGGGCCTCGACGCGACGGATAATGTCCTGCCAGATCGCGCCTCTCTTCGCCGCATCGTTTCCATCGTTATAATCCACACTGATGGCCGCAGCCCGGCTGGGTTGGAAGCCCAGATCAACATCGAGGATGCGAAGAAAGCTGCGCAGCAGCAAGCCAGCCCCCACCAGCAGCACCGAGGCCAGCGCCACCTCTGAGACCACCAATGCCGCGCGCATCCCCTCGTGCTTCCTGCCCTCGCTCGTACCATGGCCGGAGTCTTTCAGGGCCTGCTGCAAATTGCCGCCGGATATTCTCAGCCCCGGGACAAGGCCGAAGAGGACCGCGGCAATGACGGCAATAAGAATCGTCCATCCGAGCGCGGCGCCATCTATCCGCACGCTCGCGAGGAGCGGTAAGGCAATTGATCCCTGATGGGCAAGGTATCCGGTGACGGCAAAAGCGATTCCCAGGCCGACGATCGCGCCCGCGAACGATAGGGTTAGACTTTCGGTAAGTAATTGGCGAACCAGCCTGCCTCTTCCCGCTCCTAGCGCGCTGCGCATGGCGAATTCCTTGCCCCGCGCCGCCGCACGCGCCAGCAGCAGGTTCGCGAGATTCACGCAAACGATCAACAGAATCATGCCCACGGCGCACCACAGCACGATCAGTGACTGCCGCAGCTTGCCGCTGACATAGTCCTTCAACCCCAGCACCCTGGCGGTGTAATCCCCTCCCCACTCCGGATGTTTGGCGTTGAAATCAAGATGAGGGAAAAGCAGATCGGCCTCGGCCTGGGCTTGCGCAAGAGTCGTCCCCGGCTTCAAGCGGCCAACCAGCGCCATGATATTTCCCCACTCGCGCATGTCGTCCAAGATGGCCGGCATGTAGAGATCGTCTTTCGCGCCGGGCGAGAAAACGGACCCGAAGTCGAACGTTTCCGGCAGTACGCCGATCACTGTCACCGGCGAGCCATCCAAATCGATGGTTTGCCCCACCAATGCAGGATTGCCGGCGAACTGCCTCTTCCAGAAAGCATGACTGAGCAGCGCGACCCGCGGGCTGCTGTGGACGCACTCCTCGGGCCGGAACAGCCGCCCCAGCAATGGCTCAACGCCCAAGGTGTGGAAGAAGTTTCCGCCCACCATCAGACCCGTCACTGGCCGCGGCTGGTCCTTCCCAATCAGCTTCATATTGTCGGGGCCAGTAAAGGCGAAGTAGCCCGAGACCTCCTGCAACGAGTGGTTCCGCCGCTGAAATTCCTCCGTGGCATCCGCGGAATAGGTCATGCTGGATTCCCCGCCCTCGGGATGTTTCGTCAAGATGCGGACCAACTGCTCGGGATGCGGGAACGGCAGCGGCCGCAGAAGAATCGTATTCACCACGCTGAAGACGGCGATGTTCGCGCCAATTCCCAGGCCCAGAATCAACACAGCGATCAAAGAAAAGGAGCGGTCCCTCCGCAGCGTGCGCAGCGTAAAGCGGAAATCCTGACGCAAAACGTCAAGCCACGGCAATCCGCGTGATTCGCGCTGCCGCTCCTTCGCCTGCTGCACGCCGCCAAAGCGAACCAGCGCCTGCCGCCGCGCCTCGCCGGGAGGCATTCCCTGCCGCGTGTATTCTTCCACCGCCATCTCGAGATGGGCAGCGATCTCCCCATCCAGCTCCTCGTCCCGCTGCTGCTTCTGGAAAAACGATCCCACTCGATTCATGGCTTCCCGCATCGCGCCCATCACAGTTCTCCTTCCGTCCGCATGGCGAATACCCGGCCCATAACGCTGGAAAGCCGGTCCCAGTGAGCGGCGTCCTTCGCCATCTGCTTGCGGCCACTGCGAGTGATGGAGTAGTACTTCGCGCGGCGATTGTTGTCGGAGGTGCCCCATTCCGCGGAAATCCATCCGCGTTGCTGAAGCCGCACCAGCGAGGCGTAAATAGTGCCCTGGTTCAGCAGAACTTCGTTGCCGCTCACCTTCTCAATTCGCCGGGCAATGCCGTAGCCATGCAGTGAACCCATGGTGGCCAACGTTTCGAGGACCATCAGGTCCAACGTGCCTTGCAGTAGGTCGAGCTTGCTCTGTGCCATCCCTCTCTCCTGTGCGAATGCCACATAAGTATGACGTAAGTTCTGCGAAACGGTCACGGAAGAAAGCTCTGGGACCACAGGCATCCTGCCCATGAGCGCTAAGCTAGCGATTGAACCGCGCAGAAAAGATTCACCACGGAGACACAGAGATCACAGAGAGAAGTACCTCTGTTTGTGGCGATTGGGATCGCGGTTCACTAGATTGTTGACTTGCTGTTCTCTTTTGCATCTTCTCTCCGTGACCTCTGTGCCTCTGCTATGAAAATAGGCACAAGTCCTTTAGAATCAGTACCGGTTTATTGGACCAAAACCGCCCATTTTCATCGTCAGTGGCGAGCTGCAGGCTCATGGCAATCTGTGGTGAATTCCTTCCAGTGTTTTCATTCAAAATGGCTTAGCGTTGTCCCTCCGAGGAAGCCCAAGGATCCTCTAGGCGCTTATGGGCATCCTGACCGCGCTCCCACTCCGACTGCGTACGCGACGGAGTTGCTTTCCGGCTCCCCAAGATGTTGATGAAAAGAAAGTGAGTTATCAAGAGTTAAGACGACAAGTACGGAGTACAAGTGGCAAGCAGAGGCTACAACCGAAGACGACCGGAGTTCATTCAGTTAACTTCATGCCTACGGGCGCGGTCCCTCGCGTCGTGCCAGCGGAATCGAACTGGCGATGGACATAGTTAGAACTGCGATTGCGACACCGCAGATGAGCGGAACTAGCAGGACTTTCGACGGGCTAGAGCTTGCCGCCCACCCGCCGACCGCCGGTCCGAGCGCGCCACCCACGAGAGCAACGGTCATGATGCCGCCGAACACTGTCCCCGTGTTGTCAGGAAAGCGATCTCCCGCGAGACCGAGCGCAGTGGGGAAGATGGCGGACATTCCCATGCCAATGACTGCGAAGCCTGCCACCATGCCGGCAAATGATGCCAATGCAACGACCAGAATCGCACCTGCAACCGTGACCGCGGCGGAAACGAGCAACAAGGTCCGGCCGCTCACCCGCTTGAGCCAGACCACGGCCAGCAGGCGGCCGGCGCCCAGGGCAGCGCTCAAGCCTACCAGCGCCAGATCCGCCCTTTGGGTGGCGAGATGCAACCTATCGCCCGTCAGCTTGCCGGCCCAAACGAACATGCAATTCTCATTACCCGATTCGAAAAACAAGAGCACCCCAAACAGCCAGACGAGTGGATCAGTGAGGACGCGCAGCAGTTTCGGAAGGGGAGTACCCGAATGCGCCGGTTCAGGAAATCGCAAGGCCAGAACGAGGACCAGCACGGTCGCAGCCGCCACGGCCAACACCCGCAGGACGGTGGCGGAGGAATTGCGCGCCGCGAGCGACATCAAGAGGGGCGCGGTTACAGCTCCGAGGCTGAACGAAAAGCCAAGAAGGTTCAGAGCCGCGCTGCGCCGCGTGGCGCTCAAGTCCGACACCAAAGCGTTGGTGGCCGTGTTCAAAGTGCCACCGCCAAATCCGTACGCCAGGGCGGCTGCGGCGAGCGCGCCAAAGCTCGCAAGCGACGGCATCACAGCGAGCGCCGCCACAATCAGCGCCAGCGCCGCGGCCAGAACGGGCTTGGCGCCCACCTTGTCAAGAAGTGGACCGACCAGAACGGTCGCCGCGAGAATCCCGATCAGAGGGAGCGAACCCAGGCTTCCGGCACGCACGCCGCTTACCCCAAGCGTCGGGAGGAGTGAGCCCATCAGCAGCAGAATCACTCCGAAAACGAACATACACGCATTTACGGTGGCGAGAAGGATGTTGCGGTGAATACTGCCAATGGCGGGGGTTTTATCAAGCATGGTGTAAGGGTCTCAGGTGTGGAGCTGATCGAAGCACAGCTTGGCGGCGCCGAGCAATCCCGCCCGTGCGCCCAGCCGGCTGCGGCAGATGCGAACCTGTTTTGCCGCCAGCGGTTGGGCCCACTGTTTCAAAGTCTCGCGCGCCGGCTCCAGCAGCAAATTCCCTGCCCCCGCTACGCCGCCGCCGATGACGATCATCTGCGGGTTCAGGATGTCCACGAGATTGGCGAGGCCCAGGCCCAAAAGATGCCCCGCCCGCACGAGCACTTCCCGCGCTTGTACATCGCCCTGACGCGCGCGTTGTACCACCTCGCGAGCCTCGATGGGGCGATGGAAGACGCGTTGGGCGTCGCGAGCGATGCCGGGCCCGGCGACGTGCGACTCGAGACAGCCCACAGCCTCATAGGCGGGAAGGAAGCGGTCGCGGACGGCCATCCAGCCGAGACATCCGGCCAATTCGCCAAACCCGCGAACGAGGCGCCCACCGCTGATGATGCCTGCTCCGATGCCGGTGCCGATGGCGACAAACACGACGTCGCAGCACCCTTTCGCGGAACCTTGCCAGGCCTCGCCGGTCACGAAAGCGTTGCGGTCACTCTCCACCAGCACAGGCAGACCAAACCGGGAGCGCAGCATTTCGCCCAGCGGCATGCGTTCCCAACCAGGAATATTGGGCGCCCAGACCGACCCATCCGGATAGGCCAAGCCGGGAACGGCGATGCCGATCCCCGCGGCGTCTTTTGCCGGCAATCGACCGAGCGCATCGGCGATGGATTCAACCACGGCGAGGCCGCCGCCGGGCGGGTTCGGACATTTAGTCTGGGCCGTGATTTTACACGATGCGTCGACGCCAGCCACCGCAAGCTTGGTCCCACCCAGGTCAGCCGCCAGCACAAAACGTCTCATAGGTTATCCGGCGAGGCGGTACTTCTTGCGAGTCGCGGCGCTAACTCACTCGCGTTCCAGACTGACTACCCAAATCGCGTCCGGGGCGAGGTCTTTCCTCAGTTCGATCCCGTCGCCGCTCACCTGCATGGGCACCGCCTGTCCGGTCACCAAATCGGTCGCTTCTTTCACGCGCCAAGGCAACCGCAAAGTCACGCGTGCGCCGGCTTCAGAGCTCGCGTGATTGAATACGAAAACGAATTGCCGATTGGCGCTTACGAGGTGCCGCACTTCCAACTCGGGCGAGCCCTCTCCCGTCGCATCCACTTCGGGCGTCACACCGGCAGCCTCGGCGAGCGAAAGCGACAAATCCCGGGTGGACACGTGGTGAGTGCGCTGATAGGCAAGCCCCACGAAGGAGCCGATCAGGATGGCTCTTCCCTTCCCGTACGCATTTTCCACCACCGCCGCGTCGCCTCCGGCAAAATGTGCCAGTACTTGGCCACCGGCGAGCGGCAGCAGATCCTCCTCAAAGGCCGCCCCCGCAATGGAGTCTCCTGCCTTGAGGTTGGGAAGATTCGCCGAGGGCTCGATCAGCAAGTGCGGCTCCGTATCAGGGCGGATGCTCTCTTCGCGTGCCCCGAAGACTTTGTCCAGGCCGAACCCGGGAATCACCGGGCTGGCGAACCCGCGCTCGTTGTTCCAAGCCAGACGCGCCTCAGCCACGACCGTTCCTCCGTTGGCAATATAATCTTTCACCTCGGCGGCGACGCTTTCGGAAAGCATCACGGCGTAAGGAAGGAAAAGAATTTTGTACTGATCGAGGCGCTCACCGTTTTGCGCCGCCGGGTCAACAAAATCGACCGGAATCTGCTTCTCGAAGAAGGCCCGATAGGTACCAAGGAGGGAATCGCGCTCAGCATTGCCGAGATTCGAAAGCGACGGCTGGCTGCCCCCGACCATGTAGGAGAGCCGGTCGTAAAGGATCGCCACCTGGGCCGCGGCGGGCTGCGCCGCCTCGAGACTCGCGGCGTTACTCTGGATGATTCGCGCCGTAGCGCCCGCGGCCCGCGCACGGTCCGTCAAAGTTCCGTCCAGGTTGATCAGGCCGTAGCCGTTCGATTCAAACCCCGAGCTCATCGGATACCAAGCGTAGATGGCGATCTCGCGAGCACCGTGGGCGATCACTTGCCACATCCAATACTCTTCGTCGTGAGCGGTCACCGGGTCCGCGATTCGCATCCCCGTTGCGCCCTGCCCTGCTTGCAATTCGCCAATCCAAAAACCTTTGCCCAGGCTGTGCCCGGCGGAGCGCGCGAAGTCGAGGCCGGCGGCCAACATCCCATAAGCCCAGGGGTGCGTGGATTCGGAGTGCTTGGGGTAAATCGAAGTACCGAAGAAGTCGGCGTTGGCCGACATCTTCCAATCGTCGGGCTCGCCGTAACCGTCGGTCGGCGAGGTGAAGAGTCCCGGAACGGCAGCGTGACTGGTGATCGGGTGGGCGTGATCGGCGCTGCGGATGGCGTCCACGCGGGTCTTCAAATCACCCCCCAGCTTGTCGTCAATGAAGGCGCGCCAATCGAGATAGTCGGTGTACGAAAGGATGGTGGAAAAGCGCGGTGGCTGCACCTCGTCCCAACTGGCGAACTTGCGATACCAGGCCGCGTTCAGCGCGTCCAGCGTCTTGTACTTCGCTTCCAGCCAGCGGCGGAATCGCGCCTGACTGCTCGGGCAGAAACAGAACTCCGGATTGGCAAGATAGGAGAAATCCGCCCAGTTGATCACGTGGGGCTCGCTCCACACGTCCCAACCATAAAGGGCGGGAGAATGGTTGGCGTCGCGGGAGAGGGCCTCGAGAAATTTCACAACTTCTGCCTGCACTCCGGCGTGGTCAATACAATACCCGGGCGCGGATTGCGACGTGACCACCGCGCCGCTGCGGTCAACAAAGCGGCCGTCGGGGTAGCGAATGCCCACCCAGTCCGGCGCGGAGTCCGTGTAAATCTGCACGATCACCCGCAGCCCGCGCTGCTCCGCCAGCTTCAGCAGCAAATTCAAGTTGTCGAAGTTGAAGGTGTCACGCTTCGGCTCGGCCGTGGACCAGTCCACCCAGCACTTCACGGTATTGAAGCCGGTCGCCTTGATCTGGTCCAGGTCCTCCCCCCACTCGGCGGCGCTCCCGGCATTCAGAGGACTCAGCATCGGCGCGCGCGCGTTGCCGCCACCGTACCACACCGCCACCGGAAAGAACGCGCCGGGCGTTGCCCCGTCCTCCGGAGCGGCGAAGCTCGCGCCGAGCAGTGCGACCACCGCCAGCAGGCCCGCCGCCAGGCTCACGCTAAGGCCGCGAGCGCGCCGACGATTAATCTTCATAATCCGACCGAGATTCTCCAAGGTGTCACCCCTTCACTTCTGCCGGGTTTGGATGAAGCGCTCATGGGCGTGGAAAACCTGCTGATTATGGTCCGCGGGCAGGCCCACGTTGGGCGAAACAAAGGTCGGCGGATGGACCCCGCTTTTCACCAGCCGCGCGCCGGTCTCCGCCACCAGCGCCATGGCGATGGAAATCACTGCCACCGTCGATCCCGCGGCGAATTTTTCCCGCACGCCTTCAACACTCACCAGCGCGTCCTCGGGAGGAACGCAATTGTCGATGGCGATGTCGGACGCGTCCGCCAACTTCTTTCCGCTCGAATGGGTGGCTCGGGCCTGACGATGGTTTTGAAGAGAAGACACGGAAACGACGGTCAACCCCCTCTTCTTGGCCTCAATCGCCATCTCCACCGGCGCGGCGTTCAACCCACCATGCGAAAAGATCAAGATGGAGTCGCGCGGCTCGAGTTGGTAACTCTCGAGTACAACCGACACATAGCCTTCGTGACGTTCCAGCCACAGCAACTCCCGAGCGCCGCCCGGCCCGATCACGTTGAACCACATCAGGCGGGGGTCATAGATCGGATAAAACCCTACAAAGCTCCCGTAGCGCGGGAAAATGTCGAGCACCGGAATCACCGAGTGGCCGCTTCCAAACAGATAAACACGCCCTCCGGCTCGGATGGAGCGGGAAAAAGCTTCGGCAGCCTGTTCAATGTTCGTTTCTTGAGTTTGCTGGATGGCGGAAATGATTTTACTCACACAGCTCAAATAATTTTCAGCAGACATTTAACCTCCTGGAATTGCACGGCGCCCGGCACTGCCCTTCCCTTCTCCGATACCCCCTTGCGGCGTGTTCGGTCGGCGCTGAAAGGCAACGCAAGTTACAAAAGCGGAGCCAGTCAACGCGCGCCTTGCAACGAGCCGCTTCGGCAAGGCCGCATTCGTGCGGTAATATATGTACTGCAACTCGACTCAGCAAGTCCAGATGCGCTTTTTCAGACCAACACCAATCGCCTCGCCGAACTTACGATGCTGACTGAGCACGAAGGAGCATAGAAGAATGGAATACCCCAGCCGTAGGAATTTCCTAAAGGATCTCGGACTCGGAATGGCTACCTTGCCGGCGGCCGAGGGCGCACAATCGAGCCAATTGCCCGGTGCGCCGCCATCGGCCAACCTCAATTCGAAAGCCTCCAGCCCTGCGAGCATCATGGCGATCGCGGCCCACCCGGGCGATGCATTCTTTGCCATGGGCGCCGCCGTGGCGCTTCAGGTTCATCTCGGAGGCCAAGCCGTCTTCTTGAGTCTTTCCCTTGGTGAGAGGGGCTCGTCGAAGATTGCGCCGCCAGAATATGGCGCCCTCCAGCGGCAATCATCAGAGCGTGCAGCACAGATGCTCGGCGCGCGTGCCGAGTTTCTCACCTACCCTGATGGCGAGGTTCCCGAAAATGAAGAAGTAAAACTCCGAGTTTGTGATCTGATCCGCGAGCACAAAGCTGACATCATCGTGACGCACTGGCAGGGGAGTTGGCACAAGGACCACAAGGCGTGCTACCAGGTAGTAAACGACGCGGTGTTCTACGCTTCGCTTCCAGCCCTCGCCCGCCAACAATCGCCACATGCCGTCAAGAAGGTCTTCTTCGCGGATAACTGGGAAGATGCGAACGGCTTTGCGGCAGATACTTACCTCGATATCACTCCGGTATTCGACCGCTGGCTGGAGGCTTGTGCCGTGTTTCCCATGTGGCGTGGCGAAAACGGTTTCCGTTATAACGACTACTACCGAAGCCTGGCCATTGGGCGGGGCTGCCTCGGGGGTTCCCAGTACGCAATCGGACTCATGTCGCCTCCGGATCAACTCGTGCGCCACGTTCACGCGCTCTGAATCGGGGACACCCTCCGCTTGCGTGTTGATTTCCGCCGCCGGTGGTTGTATACCATTCAGTCCGATTTGCTCCATCGGCACGCAATTCGCAGGACAAACGGAGCCGATTGAGCCTGCCGTGAGCGGCACCCAATTCTCGGAGAGGCCGTGGGCCGGTCTAATGAAAGGAATTGTTTTATGAACAAAAGGAAAGGCAATCTACTGTCACGCCGCGAATTCGTTTCCACCGCATCCGCATTCATAATTGTTCCGCGTCATGTTCTGGGGGGCCCCGGTTTTGTTCCGCCCAGCGACCGCATTACGCTGGCCGCGATTGGCATGGGGCACCAAGGGTTCGATGTCACGATGGAACTGCTGGCCCGTCCTGACGTTCAGGTCATTGCGGTCTGCGATTGCAACCAGGGCAGTAAGGATTACGTCGAGTACGATGACAATGGCATCCTGAACTCGGCGCGGCGGCTGCTCGGCCCGGGTTATGAGAATTGGGGGGCGGACCTGGCATCGCCCGGCGAGGTTCAGCTCACGCACACATTCCGAACGAGCGTCGGAATTGGCGGCCGCGAGCCGGCCAAGCGGCTGGTGGAAGCTTATTACGGTTCACGAAGTGGTTCCGCCACCGGTTCATACCAGGGCTGCACGGCGTATCGCGATTGGCGCGAACTCCTCGACAAGGAGAAGGACCTGGACGCCGTTTACGTCGCGACACCCGACCACTGGCACGCGGGAATCTCACTTACGGCGATGCGCAAGCACAAGCACGTCCTGTGTCAGAAACCCATGACGCACACTATCGGCGACGCGCGGCGGATGGCCGACACGGCTCGCGAGATGAAAGTGGCCACCTCAGTCACCGTCAACAACCCTTCGACCGAACCCACCCGCGTCATCTCGGAGTGGCTTGCCGATGGCGCCATCGGGCCGGTGCGCGAGGTCCACAATTGGTCGAGCCGCCCCTTCTGGCCCCAGGGCGTGGGCCGGCCCGACAACGCGGACCCGATCCCCGAAGGATTCGATTGGGACATGTGGTTAGGGCCGGCGCCGGAGCGTCCTTTCAGCAAACTGTACCTTCCCTTCGTCTGGCGCGGCTGGCATGACTTCGGCTGCGGGTCGTTCGGAGATATGGGCTGTTATAGCTTTGCCGGCGTGTTCAAGATTCTCAATCTCACTCCGCCTGTATCCGTCGAGGCGAGCGCGAGCGAAAGTTGGGACGAAACCTTCCCGAAGGCCTCGATGGTCCACCTGAATTATCCGGCAAACGGCAACCGCCCGCCGTTGCGAATGTCCTGGTACGACGGCGGCCTGCGGCCTCCACGCCCGGCAGGTCTCAACGAAAGAGATCAGCGGATGTTCAGCGGCGGCGAGGAGCACGAGGGAATTCTGTACGTCGGCGACAAAGGCATCCTGCTTGCCGGATTCAATGGCAACAACCCTCGGGTTTATCCGGAATCCCCCAAATATCAGTACCAGGCGCCACCCAGGGTGCCTGGTGCACCCCGCACCGACGTGGCCATCGATCAATGGGTCGCCGCATGTAAGGGAGGGGCCGAGGCGCCACTCGCCAACTTCGAACTCCAGAGTCCGGTCACAGAAGCCTTTCTGCTCGGTTGCCTTGTGCAGCGCTTCCCCGGCGAGTTTCTGGAGTGGGACACAGCCAACAAGCGCATCACGAATTCGGAGAAACTAAACGCCTATATTGATCCTCCCTATCGGAGCGCGTACAAGATTTAGGCTTACTTGGAAGCCACGTTCCAGCCCTCCACATGCACCACCGGGGCGGCGCCTCCCAGCTCCTCGTGCGCGTAGGTTGCAGTTACTTCTCTTTTTTCGCCCGGCAGGAGAGAGAAGTAGTTGTCTTCCCAGAGAATAGGCAGGATCTCTTCTCCTTCCTGGCCCTTCGTGATGCGCAGATGCACAAAGAAGGCCAGGTGCGAAGTTGGATTCTCCACCGTGACCACTGTAGCGTCGCCGCCATTCTTCTGCTCGGGGTGACTTGACAGCTTCACGTTAACCTTTGGCAGAGTCTGGAGGCCTGTCAGGTCGGCATACGATTTGATGGGTGTGACGTACCACTTCGAAGCGGCCCAGTCAGACTCATCGGGCTTGGTCGATAGCCAGTAGAAATTGCTGCTGACCAGCTTACCCTCGGAATCGGTGAGCGTCAGCCTGACAAAGTAAGTGGCGCTCAGACCCGGGACTTCCGGCACCACGAAAACCTTGCTGCTCGAGTCCGGTGGGGCGTCGAGTGATTGCGTTTTGGAATACTTCTCACTCAGGTCAAGAGCGTAGACCTTGGCGGTGGCCTTCAGTCCCTTGAATTCCTGGTAATAGGAGTTGACCACCACGATCGAACTGTCGTCGTAGGAGTACTGGATGTGCAGCATCTCGCAGGCCTTCTTGGCGCCGAAGTAGCCGCCCGCGGGGCGCAGGTAATAATCGTACAGGTGCCAGATGGTCGAAGGCCAGGCGTTCTGAAGCATCCACTGAACAACACCTGTGGAGGTGTACTTGTTGCGGCCATAAGCCTCAAACATGGCGCGCTCGGCCTCGTAGGTCATCAACTGAGCTTTCCACACGTAATCCTCAAGGGATTTCGCTGGCCCGTAGCGTCCCTCCAAAGCCTTGGTAAAGACCTTGACGTTCTTGAACTGGCCCCCGCCGGCGTGGTAGTCCCAAACCTCGTTCATCGGCCAGAGCTTATCAGCCGGGATGAATTCGCGAAGGCTCTCAATGGGCGGAATGGCCGGACCCGGACTCGTCTCGGTGTTGAACCCATACCCACCACCATTCTGCTTGTCGAGAAGCCAATAGTTGGGCGCGACGTACTCATACGGCCCGGACATCTTCACACCCGTGATGCCCGTGACCTTGGTTGGTTTGTCTGTGGCCGACGATTGGAATGGATTGGGCCAGTTGAGATCGTGCAGGATTTTGATGTACATCTCCTCGACTTCGGGCATCGGAGGATTATCGCTGCCATTCAACCAGTCGAGCAGACAGGCGTGGCTGCGCAGGCGGCGGATCTGCGATTTCAGGGACTCCGCAGCGACGGGGTAGTCCTCTGGCTTCCAATTCTCCCACCTCTCCCAATGAGAGCAGCAGCACCACCCCGCCAGCACCAAGATGCCCTCGCGATCGCACACTTCATAAAAGTGGTCGTCCTCCAGTTTTCCCTCCAATCGAATGGTGTTGAGGTGCATATCTTTCACATAACGGATCTCGGCCTCCTGGCGTTCCGGAGAAACCCGCATCATCATGTCGGGAGCCCAACCGGCGCCACGAACCAGAATGTTCTTCCCATTGATTTGAAACCGCCGGTATTTGCCCTCGGACAAATCCGAAGTGACTTCGCGAATGCCAAAGGTTAGGCACTGCTCGTCAGAGGCTTTCCCGTCGATTTCAAATCGCATCTTGAGGGTGTACAAGTTTTGCGCCCCCAGGCCTGCCGGCCACCAAACACGAGGGTTTGAAACGTTGAGCTGAGAGAATTTCTCGGGGGTGAAAACGACTGACTTTCTTTGATGAGGACGAACCTCCGCGGCGTCGGAAAACTTAATGTCCCCAATCTCGCCTATTAAGACGCCCTTCACAGTTTCGTCGGTAGGATTGTTTAGGTCCGCATTCACGGTGAGGTGTGCGACTTCAAGTGAGGGCAAGTCAAAGTGCGTGACGACCTGGGGGTAGCGCACGGCGACGGGGCCGCTGGCGGTCAGATAAACATTATGCCAGAGACCCATGTCGCGGTCCGGCGGTGCTGGATTCCAGTCCACCCAGCTAATCGCCAGGTCGTTCGATTCGGGAGCGAACACCTCAACGGCAAGGGCGTTTGATTCGCCCGGCTTCACGGCTTCGGTCACGTTGAACTCATACTGACGATATGCGCCGGCCACGACCGAGGAGTTAGCAATCTCGTGCCCATTCAGCCAGATGTTCGCCCGATAGTTGATTCCCTCAAAATTCAGCCAGACCTGCTTCCCCGCATAGTCGGCGGGAACCTTAAATTCCGTCCGATACCACCAGGGAATCCGAAATGGGCTGTCTGCTGCCGAAGGGAGCATGGAAAAATTCCCGCCAATCGGATAAGAGACTCCGGGAATCTGGCGAAAGTTCATTCCGAAAAAGGGATCCTTGTAAACTTTGTTTTCGACCAGAACGGCCATGACGGTGGCCGGAACCGATGTCTTGTACCAACTGGAAGGCTGAAAACCTGGCATCGATAAATCCGTACCTTTTTCAACCACCTGCGCCGTGGACTGTACCTGCCATCCCTCTTGCAACATTAACCTGGAGCCTTCCGGCTCGGCTGCCCCAACCCTTCCTGGGGTCGCCGCCAATCCCAAGAATGTAAGTATCAGAACCATGTTCAAGGGCCGTTTCATAGCTGCGCCTCCGGTACTTCTATTTTGGAAAGATGTGAATCGCATTGTCGCTCAACATCAATCGGGCCTTCCTTGACAGTTTTCGCCGACCGCTAACATACTCCTGACCGCCACATCATGCAATTGTCCGTGTTGACACAACTCCGGTCTCTCTGTCTCAAACATGGACCCTCACTTATAGATTGGAAGGTACTTCGTGCGATGGTGCCCGCCGCTTCAATGACACGTCTCTTCTCATTGAAATTTGTACAGTGGGGGATTTACAATGTCATGACCCGGAGAAAAACGTCTCAATTGGAGGTTGACATGAACAAACTTGGATTGATTCTGGCGATGCTTCTGCTGATTCCTGTCTCAGCCCTTGCACAACACGAGGAGGCCAAAGGACAGGCCAAGGGAGGAGAACATGCCGGAGGGTATATCCCGAAGAAAGGCCCGGCTCCCGTCCGCAACCCTAAACCCGCACCCGCGACGCAGGAAAAGCGTAATTATAGCGATGCCGACGGGCACCCCAACGCTCCCCACGTCCACCCCAACGGCCAGTGGGTTGGGCACGACACCGGTCGAGGGGACGCGAACTATCATCTCGATCACCTCTGGGAGCACGGACACTTTACGGGTGGCATTGGGCGAGGCCACATATGGCATTTGGCAGGAGGCGGCCCCAGCCGCTTCTGGTTCGGGGGTTTCTACTTCAGCGTCGCCCCGTATGATGTCGGATTTTGCGACGGTTGGCTATGGGACAGCGACCAGATCGTGATTTATGACGATCCGGACCACATCGGTTGGTACCTCGCCTTTAACGTGAGGCTGGGCACCTACGTCCACGTCATGTTCCTCGGGCAGTGATGGCGTTTCCCCGTGAATAACGGATTCCCGTGTCGTCCCCATTCAGGTCGAAACCGGAATGGGGACGACACCTTACCCTCCATTTTGGCCCATCTGTCGAACCGCTAAGAGCTTTACCCGTATTCAGCCGCAGCCTGGAGCAGCGCACGGATGTAACCGTAGCAGTACGCAAATGACTGCAATCCTCCAGGGTCGTTTGGCGCCAATGGCACGTGGTCAGGCATCACCAGATAGGGATAACCAACTTCCATGTAAACCCTGATGGCTTTAACGAAGTCTATATCCCCCTCGTCAGGGTAAACCTCCTCGAAATCATCGCGGTGGCCGCGGATATTCCGGAAATGCACGTTGAAGATCTTCTGCCGCGAGCCGAAATACCGGATGACGTCGTAAATCTCTTTACCCGGGTCGTTCAGCATTTCCGCAACCGTTCCCTGGCAAAAGTTTAACCCATGATAGGGGCTCTCCTTGATCGTGATGAATCGCTTCAACCCGTCCACCGTGCCCAGCACGCGCACCACTCCCTGGTAACCATCCGGCGGCACGCCCGGATCGTGAGGGTGACACGCCATCCGAACCTTGTACTCATTGGCAACGGGAATCACTCGCTCCAGGAAATAAGTGATCCGCTCCCAGAACATGTCGGCGTTCACGCGCCCGGCGCGGGTGAGCGGTGGATGGGGCGGCGCTTCCTTCAGCCTCCACGTGCTGTACATCGCGTCGCCCCGTCCCGGAGTGCGTTCCGTTCGCAGCACGCCCAGCAGGGTCAGGTTGTACTTTATGGAAGGAATACCGGCAGCGGCGCAATTGCGGATGAGGGTTTGCAGCGCTTCGATGTCGCGATCGCGCTCAGGACTATTCGCCAGCATGATCGCGGGATGGGGTGTTTGATCGATGTGAGTGGACGCCAGAAAGGGTGGCGCGATACAGTCAATAGAAATGCCAATTCTTGCTGCCAGGTCGCGCATGCGCTCGAGCTCTTCCACGGTGGCGTAGAGCCGGCCCTCGCCAACTTCCGGATACCCACAGATGTTGCGCACACCGTACCGCGCGAGATACTGGAGGTGTGTTACATTGGTGGGCGCGCTCTGGCATCCAAGCTTCATGAGGACGCGGTGGGCCGAAGCTCGGGCGGCGCGCGTGCCACCGCCCCCGAGCACCCCCGCGGCGGCGCCCGTCGAGGCCATGAATCTTCTGCGGTTCATAAGAAACGCTCCTTGCGGAATATTGCGCAATGTCCAGGGGGGATATCCCCCCTTCATCGACGGCATTCGGGCCCACTATACCATGACCCTCCGGGAGGGAATTCATGCCAACTCCGCTGGGGAACCGGGCCTAAGTTCATGAGCGAGCGTTCCGATCGATACGACCTCATTGCCAGCGTCTTCCGCACCCGGTCTGGGGCGGAACCTGAGTTCCTCGTCCGCGCGCCGGGGCGTGTGGACTTCATGGGAAGTCACACCGACTACAATTACGGATGGACACTGTACGGCGCGCGGGGGAATTCAGAGAACCACACCCGCGAGGTCATGACGATGATCTGGCTCGCCGATGGGGCTCGGGCAACTGTCCCCGATAATCAGGACCGAGCGCGGGATCTCCAGCGATGGCTTCCCGCCCTCAAACCGGGCGATTTTGCAGCGAGTAACCTAAACCCCCTCGCCTGGGGCAGGGATTCGCGGACCTTTTGACGCGACGAGCGGGGGAGCCTTCCAGGAAGTCGATAAATCGACAAATAACACCAAACATCAACTCAGAATCTGACCTATGGCATGGACACGCTTGAGAACGTGGGGCTAGTGCTTAGTTGCACTGATAAGCGATATATGATATAAAGGGCGCATGCCAAGAACTGCGCCCGCAGTTAGTTGTGGTCCGGAGGATCGGCAAGAGCTGGAACGGTTGGCCGCGAGCCGGA
>Ga0187872_10000831_pt1 | contig 33305 bp, 23 predicted proteins | sample June2016WEW_16_4_FD_132973 | JGI IMG/M metagenome (GOLD analysis project Ga0187872, IMG submission 132973) | Peatland microbial communities from SPRUCE experiment site at the Marcell Experimental Forest, Minnesota, USA - June2016WEW_16_40 | ecosystem: Environmental > Terrestrial > Soil >...
CACTGTAAACGAGCCGCCGTAAGGCTCCTCGAATCCGAACTGGTCATACGAGAAATTCGGGAAGTCGTAGAAGATGCCAAAACCTGCCCGAATGGCCATGCGCCCATTGCCCTTTGGATCCCAAGCGAGGCCGATTCGCGGGCTCCACTTGTTCAGATCGTTCGGTGTCAACTTATCTCCCGACGGTGCGCCTGGATCTCCGGGGAAGAGGAACCCGGCCGGTGCAAACGGGTATTTTGTGCTATGGACATCATTGATGATGTTCGCCAAGGAGATGTTAACAACGTCGTAGGCGCCGGGAACGGTGTGCCCGAAAAACGGATCCCACCGCAGGCCTGCCGTAACGGTTAGTTTGCGGTTCACCTTCCAGGCGTCTTGCGCATAGATGGCGAAGACGTTCTGGTGCTGGAGGGAAGGAACGGGGGCAGCCTGCGTGTAGCCGCCGCTTGCGGACGTCTCGCCCAACACATAATCGGAAAGTCCCGAAGCTGCGCAGGGGCTGCAGCCAGTCTGACTGCCGTCGAAAAGGAAATTGCCCTGGTTATTGAGATAGTTGTGCGCGAAAGCTCTGAGGTTTATGAAATCGACACCAAAGGAAAGCTGGTGGGCGCCGCGCGTCCAGGAGAGATCGTCGGAGAACTCCAGGGTATCGTAGGGCTGGAGGCTTGGCGTAGAAGGAGTGAGGCCGAAGAGTCCTCCTCCGGTCGGATTAAAATCAGCCATGTAGTGCGGAAAATTGGGTGGACCCTGCTGATAGATGTTGATGCCCGAGGTGATTCCAGCGGCTGCAAACAAATCGTTGAGATCGACAGTCGTGTTTTCAACGGTGAGGTTTCTGCTGCGATTCGCGGTTGCGTGAATGCTGTTAACCATGTTCGAGGAGATGAGATAGGTATCGCCGAGAGTCAGGTTCTGCACACGATTGAACTGACCGTCAATGGCCGCGATCAGCAAGTCCGGGTTTCCATCCGGCAGCTTGTCAGGGGTGCCGGGAGGTTGATTCCAGTTCGTGATGAAGTAGCGGCCGAAGATCGTATTTCTGTTACTCATGTGGTAATCAACCCTCGCCAACCCTTGGTTTTCTGTGAAGTTGGACGGGGATTGGAAATTATATTGGCCGCATGCCGTCGTTGAATCTACGGGGCCTGCCGCAGGCGCCACTGGCATATACCTTTCAAGGGCCAAGATGACGGGACTGAAATTAGCTGGATTCGTCTGGTTTGCTCCGAAGCCGCCAGTCCCGTAAGGAGCCTTGAGAACGGCCGTCGTACCCAGGCACGGCTGAAAGTTGCCGGCAAGCATCGCAGCCGTGGGTAGAATTGTCTGGGCCGGATTGGTTGAGCGCTGAATCGTATCCTGCCAGCCGAGGAAGAAGAAGAGCTTGTCCTTCTTGATCGGTCCGCCGACCGTGCCGCCAAACTGATTTCGCTTGAGGGGTGGCCGGAAAGCGAAAGTATTACCAGTTATTGGATTTATCTCGGTCGCCGCAGCGAAGGCCGTATTCTTAGAATCGAAAATGTAGTTGCGCACGTACTCGAAAACATCGCCGTGAAATGCGTTCGTGCCAGATTTCGTGACGACGTTAACGGAGCCGGAAGGATGTGTGCCGTATTGGGCAGGTAGGGAACTTGTCTCGACTTTGAATTCTTCAACAGTATCCGGGAAGGGGAGTGGAAGATTCTGGTTGCTCAGGGGATCGTTGTGCGTGCCGCCGTCCAACCAATAGGCCACGCTGCCCTGCGCGCCGCCTGCGATCGAAATGACGGCGGACGAAGGATAGGAGGCCCGGAAGGCTCGACCCTGACCGACAGCGCCGGACAGAGAAAGTAAGTCGGTCACTTGGCGTCCGTTGAGCGGGAGATCCTGAACCGCTACCGGAGGCGTCACCTCACCGACACCAGTGTTCTGGGTCTCCACCATGGCAGCTTCGGCGTTGACCTGAACTTCTTCGGTCATCGCCCCCACCTTCAAGCTCACATCGACAGTCGAGTTGACGCCCACCTCCAGCACGATGCCGGTTTGCAGGTATTTGGTGAAGCCTTCCTTAGTGACCTCGAGTTGATACGACCCAACGCGTAGATCGGGCAGCGAGTAGCTTCCGTCTGTCCCGCTGGTCGTGGTTCGCACCGCCCCCGTGGCCGTCTGCGTCAGCTTGATTTGAGCGCCGGCAACGGCCGCGCCGCTTGCATCCTGGATCGTGCCCCTGATCTGGGACGTGGAAATGCCCTGTGCCCACACCACCGTCGCAGCAAGGAAGAGGACGAGTGTGAATGCTGACTTAGATTTCATGTGCCCCCCTTTGTGGTCGCTCGTTTGCCAGGAAGGAAACGATGTGCGGCAAGCGGCGCTGTCAATGGTCGTCAACCCCTTAGGAACCACCGCACATTTGCGCGGAGTCTAATCTTCTCGGGCCGCCAAACTTTGCCGTAGGTGCAAAATCAGTTTCCCCAGAGAGAACAAGGCCGCCGGGAAGTCAATTGCCTTTCGCGCGAACACTTCGCGGCGACATTTCAAACTCATCCTTAAACTTGCGGCTGAAATGAGTGTAGTTGTTGAATCCCCAAGAGAACGCGACATCCATAATCGACCGACCGGCCAGCGCCGGATTTTGCAGATCTCTTCGGCTGCCTTCGAGTCTCGCCTTCCAGATCAGATCGCCGATCGTGATTCCTTTATTCGCAAAGACCATATGTAGGTATCGCTTGCTACAGCGCAATGCACCGGCAATCTGCTGGATATTCAAGGCGGGATCACGAACGTTCTGCATGACGTATGCGCACGCCCGCGAGTGCAACGCCTCCCTAAAAGATACCGACGGATGGTCGCCCGCATGCTCCAAAAGCGAGTAGTTCAAGAGTTCATGGATCGTCGCAGCGACACTCCGCTTCGAGTTTTCGGACAGGTTGGAAAGTTCCGCAAGAGTCGTATTCAGGAGCTGGTAGATAAGTTTCCCGAGTCCCTTCCTGCTGGAAAAAGAACGCGCCCGCAGGTTCTCCTGGACTGCGATCCCATGAAGGTGAGTATCAGGAAGCATCAGCAGGAGTTGTTCGGCCTCGCTGGGAACGAACACCAGTTTCGACCACGATCGCATGCCGCTGATACTCCACTCCCCGGGAGACAGCGAAATCCGCGTGCCGTCCTCCTCGAAATAGGAGTGACCTTTCACCTGAAACACAACCGCCAGATTGCGCGTGTACTTCTCCCATGCTCGCTGTTGTGGACGGTCGATGCTGTGGGCACCAACCTTCAGTCTGCAAAGCTGTAGATTCCCCAGATTCCCATACTCGAGAGAACCGTGAAAGGCACGTCCGTGAGGCAGTACGAAGCGCGACCTGACGAATTGCTCCCAGGTCTGTATCGTGTCGCTCCAAAAGGAGAACCTCTCCCGTGGGGGAACGACGTCCGTCGACACAATCCGAAGACTTGCCACGCGATGTACTCCGATGCCCAATCTGTTTGGAGCTTTAGCCCGGAGATGCGCGCCGCCCGGCGCGGGTTGATGGAAGAGGATTTACTACTTGGCTGAGCAAGTTGTCAAGCGTGAAGCATCCTCGTGAAACTGTGACGAGTTCTCTAGGAGTTTCCACCAGGACTCAGGTCGGGTTGACAGCTATATGCCCGTCTATATAATGGCGCCCGCGTGTCATGAGAATCCCGCGCAGTGTCAGCAGCAAAGACTTTTTCGACGCACACAAACTGTCTGAAGAGGTGTCGGCCCGCCACGCAGCGCGAGGCGAGCTTCATCACCCTGGGGAGACTTTGAATGGGAGCTGATCAACACGGTTTGGAGAAAGACAGGCTTCTCCATCTGAAATCGGCCATCGAGGACGATGTAGCACGCGGCCGTTACTACGGCGCTGTGATCCTCGTGGCCCGGCACGGGGTGATCGGCCTTCACGAGGCGATCGGCCGTGCGAATTTGAAGGACAAGCGGCCGGTCACCAAGGATTCCGTCTTCAGCCTGTTCTCCACAACCAAGGCGCTCACCAATGTCCTCGTGTTCCGCGCCATCGAGCGCGGCGAGTTTGCGCTGACCACCAGAATCTCCGAGATCATTCCGGAATTCTCTGGCGGCCAGCGCGAGGAGATCACCTTCTACCATCTTTTGACGCACAGTTCGGGCTTGCCTAGCGTTTTTACGCCCAAGCCTGGCATGTACATCGACCAACTCGATGAGATCATCGCGGCCATCTGCAAGTATGTCCATTCCATCGAGGTGCCGGGAAAGCTCGTGACGTATGCGCCGATGGCGGCGCATGCCTTGATGGGAGAAGCAGTACGCCGCACCGACCCCAAGAAGCGCTCGTACCGACAACTGGTCGAAGAAGAAATCCTCAGACCGCTAAAAATGAAGGACACTTCGGTAGGCGTTCGAGCGGACCTGCGGGCCCGCCACATCGTTCCGATCTTCCTCGATCAGTCGCCGATCGACCACCTGGGGCACAGCAACCTCGGTCCTAACGGCGCCTTCGAGGAAGAGAACGCGGAGATGCCCTGGGTTGGATGCATTTCCACCGTATCGGACATGTTCCGTTTCGCGGAGATGCTGAGGCGCGGCGGAGAACTCGACGGAGCGAGGATCATCTCGCCGACGATCCTCGATGTGGCAACACGCAATCAGACCGGTGAAAGGCCGAACGAACTCTTCAAACCGCTGGCGATTGGCCGCGGCTGGGAACCCTCGCCGGCCTACCTCGGAATCGGCTTCTTTCTGCGCGGAGAGGCCATCTGCCATCATCACTTCGGAACCCTCACGTCACCTCGAAGCTTCGGCAACTTCGGCGCCGGCAGTTCGGGCTTCTGGGTCGATCCGGAACGCGACATGACGTTCGTCTATCTCTCGGCCGGCGTCATGGAAGAGTCTGCCAACATCGAGCGGTTCCAGCGTCTGTCCGATATCGCCGTCTCGGCGGCAACCTGAACGCCTGAAGCAGAGATAGGAGCAAGAAATGAGAGTTCCGCCCGGCGTGAGTCCCGGTGATTTCTCCGACGCGATCAAGCAGTTTGAGGAAGCTGTAGGCAAGGAATGGGTTTTCACGAGCGACGACGATGTGGACCTCTATCGCGACGCTTATTCGCCCTTCTGGCACGAAGAGGAAGATTCGGTTCCATCCGCGGCGGTCGCGCCGGAAGGCGCGGAACAGGTGCAGAAGGTCGTCCGGATTGCCAACACGTACAAGATTCCGCTGTGGACGATCTCGACGGGTAGGAACCTGGCATATGGAGGTTCGGCGCCTCGTTTGTCGGGCAGCGTCGTGCTCGATCTGAAGCGCATGAACCGCGTTCTCGAAGTGAACGACAAGAACCACTATGCGCTGGTCGAGCCAGGCGTGAGCTATTTCGATCTCTACCGCTACATCCAGGACAACAAGCTCAAAGTGTGGATCGACCCGCCCGATCCCGGTTGGGGCAGCCCGGTTGGCAACTCGCTCGAGCGCGGCGGAGGGCGGACTCCCATGCGCGATCACTTCGCCGCTCAATGCGGGATGGAGGTGGTGTTGGCCAATGGGGAGATCGTGCGGACGGGCATGGGTGCGCTGCCGGGCTCGAAGACGTGGCAGCAGTACAAGTATGGGTTCGGTCCGTATATCGACGGCATCTTCTCGCAATCCAATTTCGGCGTCGTGACAAAGATGGGCTTGTGGCTGATGCCCGAGCCCGAGGCTTATCGCGATGGCACGGTCATGGTGCAAAAGCATGATGACCTCGTGCCTTTCGTGGAGATCCTGTCGTACTTGATGAATTCAGAAATTGTCCGCGGAACCATGCTGGTCGAAAGTCCGCTGCTCAACTATCGGGCCTCGCAGGGTGGTGGAGTCCTGGACATGCCGGGCGGTCCCTCGATCGCGGAGATGGAGCGGCTCGGCCAGGAGAAGAGTCTTCCCTACTGGAGCGCCGAGTTGCACTTCTGCGGTCCTTCCAGGGTCGTCGATGCCCAGTGGGAATATACGCAGCAGAAATTCTCGGCCATTCCGGGCGCCGCTTTCAAAGATGGCAGATCCTATCGGTTTCCATTGGAGTTGAAGGAAACCGAAGACGCGCCCAGAGTGGCATTGGGCATCCCGAATCTTTCGGTATTCGCGCTGATCGCGGGAGCTCAAGGCCACATGGATTTTTCGCCGATCATCCCGATGACAGGCGAGGCCGTGTTCGAAGTGTTGAAAGTGTTTGGGGAGGTCTACGCGGAACTTGGCGTAGCTCCAAGGAACCAATTCTTCGCGCTTCCCTGGTCTTTTTTCCCGCGATCCTTCGTTCTCCTTTTCGGTTTTCCGATCGAGCACGATGTCGAAAAGAACAGGAAAAGCCGCGAGGTTTTCAAGCGCTTGGTCCAAGTGTCAGCCGAACACGGCTGGGGGGAGTACCGCACCCACATCGCTTTCATGGACACGGTTTCGGACGTCTACTCCTTCAACAACCACGCACTGCGGCGTTTTCACGAAACCGTGAAGGACGCGGTCGATCCGAACGGCATTCTTTCGCCGGGGAAAAGCGGCATCTGGCCCAAACACATGAGAGAGGCAAGGACAAAAACGGGGAAGGCGGTCCGCTCGTGAGTCGTCAGCGATGAGGGCGGTTCTTATGACGCGCGCCGTGAAATTATTGAGCGTCTTCTTGCTCGCGGTTGCGTCGGTGTATGCCCAGGATGGCGCGACGCGCAGCGTCTGGCCAAGCTCCGGCGGCTCCCAAATGGCCTGGCGATACAGTTCGCTTGATCAGATCAACACGCAGAACGTGAAGAATCTCGCGCCCGCCTGGATCTTCCAGACAGGAGACTACGCGGAAAACCTTCAGTCCACCCCAATCGTCGTCGGCGGAGTGATGTACGTCATCACCGCGCGGGATCAGGTCTTTGCGCTGGACGCAGCGACCGGACGCATCATTTGGCATTACGTCTACCCTCCGCCCCGCCCCGGCCGGCCCGGCAGCTTTTCAGGTCTTGCGCAGAATCGCGGTGTCGCGGTGGGAGATGGGAAGGTCTTCTTTGGCACGAACGACGCCTTCCTCGTTGCGCTCGATCAAGAAACCGGGCGCGAACTTTGGAAGGTGAGCGTCGAAGATCCCATGCAGTGCGGTTGCAATATCTTCGCCGCGCCGCTTGTGGTGAAGGACAAAGTAATCGTCGGAGAGAACGGCTCTGACGTAGCCCACCACGGCCACCTGACCGCTTTCTACATCAAGACGGGGCGGCTGGCCTGGCGCTGGAGTGTGATCCCCGGACCGGGGGAGCCGGGGCACGACACGTGGAAGGGTGATAGCTGGAAGTTTGGCGGCGGCGCCGCGTGGACCACCGGCTCGTTCGACACGGAACTGAACCTAGTGTATTGGGGCACGGGCAATCCGTCCCCAGACTATTACGACGCCGATCGCGTCCCCGGCACTAGCCAGGGCAGGGAGATGAATCTCTATACCGATTGCATTGTGGCCTTGGACGCGGACACCGGCAAGTTGCGCTGGCATTACCAGGAACTCCCCGGCGACATCATGGATTTCGACTCCGCCTATGAAATCGTCTTGATCGATCGCGAAGTAAAGGGGCGGATGCGAAAGATCCTGGTGCACGTGAACAAGAGCGGCATAACGTTCGTCCTCGATCGCGTAACGGGTGAATTCCTGGGCGTGTTCTCCACACCCGAAGTGCAGACGTGGATCGCGGGCGTCACCGAAACAGGCGAGGTGGTCGGGCGCAAGTACCCCGAGGTTGGCAAGACCACCACGCTGTGCCCGGGCACGGCCGGTGCCAAGAGTTGGAACCAGGTGGCCTATTCGCCACGCACGGGATTCGTCTATATACCGGTCAACGAAATCTGCGCCGACATCACCCCCAATAGCCAGCCACCCGAGGAGGGAGGCTTTGCCATCAACGCGGCCGTCGAACTCAAGGTGCCGCCCGGCCGTACGACGTACAGTCATGTCGACGCCTGGGATCCTGTGACTGGAAAGCGCATGTGGACCTATCCGTACAAGTATCTTTTGCTGGCCTCCGTGCTGGCGACCGCAGGCGACCTGGTTTTCACCGGCGATCCCGAGGGCGACTTCTTCGCCCTCGATGCGCGTACGGGCGCAAAGCTGTGGAGTTTTCAGACCGGCGCAGGGAATCGTGGATCGGCAATCTCATACGAGGTGAACGGTCGTCAATACGTCGCTACGCCCACGGGATGGCAGCAGTCGCAGGTCGGGGCCTTCGCGTCGGGGCTGTTCCCCGACCAGTCATGGCGTCAGGGATCAACGTTGGTCGTGTTCGCACTGCCCGAGGGACCCAGATGACGCGCTCGTTGTTGTTGCTCGTCCTCTCCACCCTTGCTTGCCCGGCGCTAGCCTGGTCGCAAAACACGCAGGACGTTCTGAAACAAGGCGAACAGGTTTTCAATCTGCGTTGCGCCACCGGATACTGCCACGGAGCAAGGGGCACGCCTGCGGGCGCGCCGCGGCTTGCAGCACGCGGCTTCGATCAGTTGTTCATAAGCGATACGGTGAGCCACGGCGTGCCGGGCACGGCGATGTCCGCATTCGACAAGATACTGTCCCCGGCAGAGCTGATGGCGGTCGTTGCTTATGTGGCCAGTTTGAACGGGATCGCCAACTCGAACCTGAATGTCGGACAGGCCCCGGCCCAACCGCCCGGCCCGCCTCTTTCGCCGGAAGCTGCTCGCGGGCGTGACCTGTTCTCGGATTCGTTCCGCGGCTTTAGAAGATGTTCCACCTGTCATGAGTTCAATGGGATCGGAATCCCAGTGGCAACGCCTATCGCCACAGTTCCGGCGGATGTTCAGGCTTTGCGCGCGCTCGCAACGCCGCAGGTGGCTACCGCCGCTTTCGGCGGTGAGACCATGCCGGCCCTCATCGTCCGAAAGGGTACTCGGCCGGTGATCTTCTACGACCTCACGATTCCGCCCCCCGTTCTGAGAACGGTTGATTCAGGCACAGTGGATTTCTCGGAAGGCAGCGCGTGGAAGCATTCGTCGGTGATTGAGTCTTATGGCGATGCGGACTTGGCGTCGATCCTCGCGTTCCTGCGCGAAGTAGTCAAACACTAGATTCGCTCTGGGTGCACGGAGCCTGCCTACGGGGGAGACTATTGCAGACGGGTTTTCGTCATGAGGTATTCGTCAACCGCTTTCGCGGCGCTGCGGCCTTCGGAGATCGCCCACACCACGAGCGACTGGCCGCGCCTCATATCGCCTGCCGCGAAAACTCCCGGCACTGATGTCACGTAACCCTGCGCGGCCACATTGCTGCGAGCGTCCAGTTCCAGACCAAGTTGTTCGATCATTCCTTGTTTCACCGGCCCCGTGAAACCCAGCGCGAGCAGGACGAGGTCGGCGTCCACCGCGAACTCGGTGCCGGGCATGACCTCAAACTGCGGGGGTGCACCCACGCGGATCGCGTGTAGTTTTCTCACGCGGCCGTTCCGGCCGGTGAAGCTCGTCGTCGCGACGGCCCAATCTCGCAGGCCGCCCTCTTCATGCGAACTCTCGCTTCGCAGCTGGAGCGGCCACAAAGGCCAGGGTGTGCTCGGGGCCCGCTCCTGCGGAGGCATGGGCATGATTTCGAATTGAAGCACTGACTTCGCCTTCTGCCGGTGGCAGGTGCCCAGGCAGTCCGCGCCGGTGTCGCCTCCGCCGATGATCACCACGTTCTTGTCCGTCGCCAGGATTTGATCCCGGACGTCGTCGCCCGCATTGCGCTTGTTTTGCTGCGGCAGAAACTCCATGGCGAAATGAATGCCCTTCAGATCGCGCCCGGGCACTTTCAAATCTCGAGGATTCTCGGCGCCTCCGGTTAACAGAATCGCGTCGAATTCCTTGTGAAGATCCGCGGCGGGAATGCTGTGGCCCACATGGGCTCGCGTCTCGAAGCGAACACCCTCTGCAGTCATCTGCTCGATCCGCCGGTCGAGGACGCTCTTTTCCATCTTGAAGTCGGGGATGCCGTAGCGCAGCAACCCACCGATGCGGTCCGCCTTTTCAAATAGGGTCACCAGGTGGCCTGCGCGATTCAACTGCTGCGCGGCCGCGAGACCGGCCGGCCCCGACCCCACGACAGCAACGCGCTTGCCCGTGCGCGTCGCGGGCGGTTCCGGCTTGATCCATCCTTCCGTCCACGCCCTCTCCACGATCATCTTTTCGATCACCTTGATCGTGACCGGCGGCTCGTTGATGCCGAGAACGCAGGCAGCTTCGCAAGGAGCCGGACAAATGCGTCCCGTGAATTCGGGGAAGTTATTCGTAGAATGAAGCACACGAATCGCTTCCTTCCAATCGTCGTGATAGACCAGGTCGTTCCAGTCGGGAATGATGTTGTTCACCGGGCAGCCGGTGTGGCAGAAAGGAATGCCGCAATCCATACACCGCGCCGCTTGCGTGCGCACTTTTTCTTCGGGGAACGGCTGGTAAACTTCGAAATAGTCGTTGACGCGCACCTCGATGGAGCGGCGCTCCGGCACCTCGCGCGCGTATTCTTTGAAACCTGTGACCTTACCCACCGCTCACCTGCCCGCGCACCTGTTTCGGGTCGTGCGCTGCGATGACGCCCGCGGAGACTCGCGGGATGCCGAGAACGCGCTTGTATTCGTGCGGGAATATCTTCACGAATTTCGGGCGCGTGGTCTCCCAATTCTCAAGGATCCACTTCGCCTGCGGGCTGCCGGTATAGTCACCGTGGCGCGCAATCAACTCGTACAGAGTTTCGATGTCTTTCGGGTCCGTGACCGGCTCCAGATCTACTTCCGTACGGTTGCAGCAAACCGTCCCGAAGTCGCCCGCGCGGTCCAACACGTAGGCGATGCCTCCCGTCATGCCGGCCGCGAAGTTCCGGCCAGCCCGCCCGAGCACGACGACCAGCCCGTTCGTCATGTACTCACAACCATGATCACCCACGCCTTCCACTACGGCCGTGGCGCCCGAATTACGCACGGCGAATCGTTCGCCTGCCATGCCTCCGAAGTAGGCTTCGCCGCTCGTGGCGCCGTAGAGACAAACGTTGCCGATCAGGATGTTTTCTTCGGGCACGAACTCCGATTTCCGCGGGTGGCGGATAATCAGCTTGCCTCCGGAGAGCCCTTTGCCGACGTAGTCGTTGCCCTCGCCTTCCAGTGTCAGCGTGATCCCTTTGGCGAGAAACGCGCCGAAGCTCTGCCCGGCGCAGCCCGTGAAGTCCACCCGAATCGTGTCATGCGGCAGGCCGGAGGAACCATACTTCCGGGCGATTTCTCCGCTGAGCATCGTCCCCACGGTGCGGTGAATGTTGCGTATCGTCATGCTGAGTGAGACCCGCGAGCCGCTCTCGATGGCCTCATGCGCCATCTCGATCAGTTTGCAGTCGAGCGCCTTGTCGAGGCCATGATCCTGCGCCTGCATCGAGCGGCGCCCCACATGACTTGGCATCGGAGGATCGTAAAGAATCGAGGACAGGTCGATTCCCTGGGCTTTCCAGTGCGTCACGTCCTGGCGCTGCGTCAGGCAATCGACACGGCCGACCATTTCGTTGACCGTCCTGAATCCGAGCTCCGCCATGATTCTCCGCAAATCTTCCGCCACGAAGAAAAAGAAATTGATCACATCCTCGGGTTGACCGCGGAACTTCTTGCGGAGTTCCGGGTCTTGCGTCGCCACGCCCACCGGGCAAGTGTTCAAGTGGCATTTCCGCATCATGATGCAGCCCATCGAAATCAACGGTGCGCTCGAAAACCCGAACTCCTCGGCGCCGAGCAGCGCCGCGATTGCTACGTCGCGTCCAGTCGAGAGTTTGCCATCGACCTGGAGCCGGACACGGCTGCGGAGATCGTTGAGCACCAGGACCTGCTGCGTCTCGGAAAGCCCGAGTTCCCACGGAATGCCTGCGTGGCGAATGGAGCTGACGGGCGAAGCCCCGGTCCCGCCGTCGTAGCCGCTGATCAGGATGACGTCCGCGTGAGCCTTCGCCACGCCGGCCGCGACCGTTCCCACTCCCACTTCGGCGACAAGCTTCACCGAAATCCGCGCACGCGGATTGGCGTTCTTGAGATCGTGGATGAGCTGCGCCAGGTCCTCGATGGAATAGATGTCGTGGTGCGGAGGCGGCGAGATCAGCCCCACTCCGGGGATCGAATGTCGGATACGCGCGATGAACTCGTCCACTTTGTGACCCGGCAATTGGCCGCCTTCGCCGGGCTTGGCGCCCTGCGCGATCTTGATCTGGAGATCGTCCGCATTGACGAGGTAGTTCGCGGTGACGCCGAAGCGCGCCGACGCAACCTGCTTGATGGCGCTGCGGCGCAAGTCCCCGTTCGGATCAGGCGCAAATCGCTTCTCGTCCTCGCCGCCCTCGCCCGTGTTCGACTTTCCGCCGATGCGGTTCATGGCGATCGCCAGCGTCTCGTGCGCTTCCTTGCTGATCGAGCCGAACGACATCGCGCCGGTGGCGAATCTCTTCACGATCTCCGAGGCAGGCTCGACGTCGTTCAGCGGAATCGGAGGGCTGGCCGGTTTTAGATCGAGCATGCCGCGCAGCATCAGGAAATCGCGGTTCTGCTGATTCACGATATGCGCGAACTCCTGGAAGGTCTCGAACTTCGATTGCTGCACCGCATGTTGGAGCTTGCTGATCGTCAGCGGGTTTAGAAGATGGCGTTCGCCCCGCACGCGATACTGATACTCGCCGCCGACGCGCAGCTCCGTGTCGGAGTCGCTGGGCGGCTGCATCGCGAACTGGTGCTTCAGCAGTGACTCTCGCGCCAGCACTTCGATGCCGACGCCCTCGATCCGCGAAGCGGTCCCGGTGAAGTAGCGCTCCACGAGCGAACGGTTCAGTCCGATGGCCTCGAAAATCTGGGCGCCCTGGTAACTTTGCAAGGTCGAGATGCCCATCTTCGAGAAAGTTTTCAGAAGTCCCTTGTCAATCGCCTTCATGTAGCTCTTGAAGACCTTGTCCCACGTGTACTCCGCCGGGAACGCGCCTTCCATGTAAAGATGTTCGAGCGTCTCGATGGCGAGATACGGATTCACGGCGCTCGCACCATAGCCGAGGAGTAACGCAAAGTGCATCACTTCGCGCGGCTCGCCGGATTCGACGATCAGAGCCACCTGATTGCGCGTCTTCTCACGGATCAAATGGTTGTGAACCGCCGAGAGCGCCAGCAAGCTCGGAAGCGGCGCATGTTTTTCATCTACGCCGCGATCGGAGAGGATCAACAGCGTGTAACCTGACTTGATCGCCAGTGATGCGCGGCGGCAAAGCGAATCGACCGCCCTCTCGAGCTCCTCCTCCTGGCCATCCACGCGGAAGAGCGTCGGCAGCGTAGTCGCGAGAAAGTCTCCCCAGCTGACGCGACGGAGCTTTTCGAGTCTCCAGTTCGAGATGATTGGATGGCGAAGCTTTAACGTATGGCAATTCTTCGGGGTCTCGTCGAGGATGTTCCCCTCGGAACCGATATAGCTGTTCAGCGACATCACGAGATCTTCGCGGATTGAATCGATGGCCGGGTTGGTCACCTGGGCGAACATCTGTTTGAAATAGCTGAACAGCAGTTGCGGTTTGTCCGAAAGACACGCGAGCGGCGTGTCGATCCCCATCGATCCCACCGGCTCTTCGCCCTTTAGGGCAGAGGGGTGCAGGATCGTTTTCAGATCTTCGTCCGTGTAACCGAACGCGCGTTGGCGCATCAAGAGCGTTTCATGGTCCAGGGACTGGACGTGCCTCGGGCTCGGAAGATGATCGAGAGTGATCTGGTTTTCCTTCATCCACTGGTCGTAGGGCTGCCGCGAAGCCAGTTGCTTCTTGATCTCCTCGTCTGAAATCAGGCGCTTTTGTTCGGTATCCACCAGCAGCATGCGGCCCGGCGCAAGCCGCCCCTTCATCCGCACGTCCTCGGGCTTGATCGGGAGCACACCCGCTTCCGAGGCCATCACGACCATTCCGTCGTGAGTCACGAGGTATCGGCCTGGTCGCAGGCCGTTCCGATCGAGCTTTGCACCGATGACCCGTCCGTCGGTAAATGCGACCGCAGCCGGGCCGTCCCACGGCTCCATCAGCGACGCGTGGTATTCGTAGAATGCTTTGACGTCCTCCGGCATCGTGGGGTCGTGCTCCCACGCCTCGGGGATCAGCATCGACATCACGTGCGGGATGCTGCGCCCCGCCATCGTAAGCAGCTCCACTGCGTTGTCGAGGTTGGCCGAGTCGCTGCCGCCCGGCGCAATGACCGGAAGCAGCTTCTGCATGTCCTTGCCGAACAGAGGAGACGCCAGCACGGATTGCCGCGCGTACATCCAGTTCACATTCCCGCGCAGCGTGTTGATTTCTCCGTTGTGGCACACGTAGCGGTACGGATGCGCCAGCTGCCAGCTCGGGAACGTGTTCGTGGAGAAGCGCTGGTGGACGAGGCACAACGCACTCGTCACCTCTGCATCCGACAGTTCTTTATAGAAATGCATGATCTGCGGAGCGAGCAACAATCCCTTGTAGACGATCGTCCGCGACGACAAAGAAGGAAGGTAGAAGAACTCCTTTTCCTTCAGGTCGGACTGCGCGACCGCAACCTCGGCTTGCTTGCGCAGCACGTAGAGCTTGCGTTCGAGCGCGTCCTGGTCCATCCCGGGCGCTCGGCGGATAAAGATCTGCTCGATGTAGGGTTGGGTGTTGCGCGCAAGGCGCCCGATCGTGTTTCCGTCAATCGGAGTGTCGCGCCATCCGAGCACGGTGAGTCCGTGTTCGCGCGCGATCCTCTCGAGGATGCCCGCGCAGAGCATTCGCTCCTGGGGATCGACCGGCAGAAACACCATTCCGACGCCGTATTCGCCCGGTGCCGGCAACGTAAATCCAATGTGCGCGCATTCCCTCGCGAAGAAGGAGTGGGGAATCTGAATCAAAATGCCGGCGCCATCCCCCGTTTCCGGATCGCAGCCACAGGCGCCCCGATGTGTAAGGTTGATCAGGACTTGGATGCCCTTCAGCACGATGTCATGAGACTTCTGGCCATCGATGCGGGCAACGAATCCGATGCCGCAACCGTCGTGCTCGTGCTGCGGGCGGTATAGTCCCTGAGCCTCGGGTAACCCTAATCGGGTACAGTTCGGCCTTGTTTTGTCCTCGCTCTTCATTTGCAGTTCAGACCAACCCCAATAGTATGGTACCGGGCGACTTGCGCTCGGCCACTGCTACTGCTGCTGCTTCCTGTAGGCCCGGGGATTGGCTATTCGCCATGTTCAAGAATAACCCAGCCGTGGTTATCTCGGCTAGAGATAAGAATCTTTGGCGGTATACTGCGATTCTTGCGCGAGGGCCACATTGGCTGTCGTCCGATTTCCTTGGCAAGCGGTGAACTGACCACATGTGCGGAATCTGCGGTGTAGTCGGAGTCGAATCGAGGGAGGCAGGTGAAGCCGCTGCGCGCCGCATGATGGCCGCGATGGTCCATCGCGGCCCGGACGAAGAGGGGATTCTTTTCGCCCCGCCCGTCGCCGCGGGGATGCGCCGCCTCAGCATCATCGATCTTCCCGGGGGCAGCCAGCCCGTTTGGAACGAAACGGGAACCCTCGCGGTGGTTTTCAACGGCGAGATCTACAATTTCGCGCCGCTTCGCGACGAGCTCGCAGACCGCGGCCACCGCTTTCGCACGCGTTCCGATACCGAAGTCATCGTCCACGCCTACGAGGAATGGGGCGAGCTCTCGGTCGAGCGGCTGCTCGGAATGTTTGCGTTCGCCATCGTCGAGATGCCCCAGGGCCGCGGCGGACGCGCCTCGCGCATTTTCTTTGCGCGGGATCGCTTGGGCATTAAGCCCCTTTACTATGCGGTCTTCGATGGTGCGCTGCTTTTTGCCTCGGAGGTGCACGCCTTGCTTGCCAGCGGATGCGTCCCGCCGCGTCTTTCGCCCGAGGCTGTCCCTGCCTATCTGCTCTTCGGTTCGGTGTGCGAACCAAGGACACTGGTCGAAGGCATCGCTTCGCTCCCGCCGGGCCATACGATCAGCATCACGACCGGTGAAACGATTCACAACCCCGAGCCGAAACCTTACTGGGATCCTTGCCACCACACCGTCTCGCAGCGCGGCTCGGGCAAATCATCCGCGCCTCCCGTTCAACACGTTCGCTCGTTGCTCGAAGACGCGGTTGCGTCTCATCTCATCGCCGATGTCCCCGTCGGCGTATTTCTAAGCAGCGGGCTCGACTCAACGGCCATCGCCGCACTCGCGAGCCGCGCACGAAACGGAATCCACACGTTCACGGTCGCTTTCCCCGACGTGGAATTCAGCGAAGCAGAAAAGGCTGCGCGTACCGCCAAGCGTCTCGGGACCGAGCATCGCGAGTTGACGCTTTCCGATCGGGAAATGGTCGCGCGGCTCGATGAAGCCATTGCCGCGTTCGATCAGCCCAGCATGGACGGCATCAACACCTATTTCGTTTCCTGGGCAGCGCACCAGGCGGGTTTGAAGGTTGCGCTCTCAGGTTTAGGCAGCGACGAAATCTTTGGCGGCTACAGTTCGTTTCGTGCGACGTCAGCCGTCGCGCGCGTCGCAAAGCTGGCTCGCTTCTGCCCCCGGCCGCTCCGCGCGGCTGCTGTCGCCGCGTTCGCTCGCGCGGGAGCTTCGGGGTCTTCGCCGGACGCGCGCCGGAAAGCGGGTGCAGCTTTTCTTGACCCACATCTGCTCCCACATCCCTACTTTTTCACGCGGCTGCTCTTCACGCCGCAAACCACCGCGTCGGCACTCCACACAGAGTTTCGCTCGTGGGACATTCTGCGGTGGTATCGGTGGCTTTCCGGCGCCGTGGCTCAGGCGCGCTCGATGGACGCCTTCACGGCAGTTTCTTGGCTGGAGTTGCGCGCCTATCTCGCCAACACGCTTCTGCGCGACACCGATGCCATGAGCATGTGCCATTCCCTCGAAGTCCGCGTTCCGTTTCTGCACTCGCCGCTCGTCGAATACGTTTTGTCGCTCCCCGAATCAGAGAAGCGCGATGTCTCACGCCCCAAGGCGCTGCTCGTCGCGGCCCTGCGCGATCTCCTGCCGGAGGAGATCGTGGCGCAGCAGAAGCGCACGTTCACGTTTCCTTGGGAAAACTGGCTGCGCGGATCGCTCGGCAAGCACGTCGCGTCCGGCCTCGCCGATTGGTCACCTGTCCTCGAATCGCAGCTTGGCAGAGACTTTGCGCTCGCGATATGGCAGGATTTTAAGCGGGGTCGTACAACCTGGTCACGTCCCTGGAGTCTCTACGTCTTGAACGAGTGGGTGAAGCGGAATCTTCGCGCGGAGCGTGCGAGTAGTGTCGCTTCCCGCAAGCCCGCTGCGGTGTTTTCGTCCTGAGCGTCAAAGCGGAATTGCACGGTTCATGATCATTCTGGGGATCAACGCGTATCACGCGAACGCGGCGGCCGCGATTGTGGCGGACGGCCGTCTGATTGCCGCCGTCGAGGAAGAGCGTCTCAACCGCATCAAGTACGCCGCGGGCCTCCCGGTTCGAGCGATTCAGTTCTGCCTCGACCAGGCGGGTGTGAATCTGGCTCAGGTGGACCACATCGCCGTCCCGCGTGACCCGTGGGCCCGCCTCGGAACGAAACTCCGTTACGCGATTCGCATGCCGCGGTTCGCTCTTGACCGTGCGCGCGTTATGAAACGCTTCGCCGGGATTCGCCAGGATCTCGCCGCCGCTTTCCAGGTTGCCCCGGATGACATTCGCGCGCGCTTCCACCGCATCGAGCATCACGCCGCGCACCTGGCCAGCACGTATTACGTCTCTCCGTTCGATCGCGCCGCGGTTCTTTCGGCGGACGGCCTCGGGGATTTCGCGAGCTCCATGTGCGCGATCGGTGAAGGGCCGAGAATGCGCGTCCTCGGCGAAGTCACCTTTCCGCATTCGCTCGGGATGTACTACACGGCGCTGACGCAGTATCTCGGCTTCTGGAAATTCGGCGACGAATACAAGGTGATGGGGCTCGCGGCCTATGGTCAGCCCGAATTCCTCGACGAATTTCGCCACATCGTGCGGGCCGATGGCCTTCTTTCTTTTCGGCTGGGCCTCGAATACTTCACGCATCAGTCGCAGGGCGCCGATATGACGTGGCGCGAAGCTGATCGCACGCCGGTCTTGGGGCAACTTTTTTCGCCGCATCTCGAGAAGCGCCTTGGTCCCCCGCGCGACCCGAGGGAGCCGCTCACGGAACGGCACCACAATCTTGCCGCCAGCATGCAGGCAGCCCTCGAAGAAGTCCTCGTGGCTTACTGGAACGGCCTTGCGAAGCAGAGCGGTCAAAGAGCGCTCTGTCTGGCCGGCGGTGTGGCCTTCAACTGCGTTGCCAACGGCAAGATCTTCGACTCGACGCCCTTCGAGCATGTCTTCGTCCAGCCCGCTGCCGGTGATGCCGGTCTGTCTGTTGGCGCTGCCTTTGCCGTGCACCACCAGACGCTGGGCCGGCCTCGCGAGTTCGTGATGGACCATGCCTACTGGGGCCCGCGCTTCTCGCCCAACGAAATTCGCAAAGTGGTTGACAGCGTCGGTTCGGCAGACGAAGTGGATGTCGCGCAGCTCGAGGAATCCGAGCTGCTCGAAACGACCGCTCACCACATCGCGGCCGGAAAGATTGTCGGCTGGTTTCAGGGAGCGGCGGAATGGGGTCCGCGTGCGCTCGGCAATCGCAGCATCCTCGCCGATCCCCGCCGGCCGGAAATGAAAGACATTCTGAACCGCCGCATCAAGCATCGCGAAACGTTTCGTCCCTTTGCGCCTTCGATCACCGAAGAGGCAACCGGGGAATTCTTCGAGAAAACGCACCCCTCGCCCTTCATGACGTTTGCTTACCCCGTGCGGCCGGAAAAGCGCGCCGCGATCCCCGCGCCTACGCACGTGGACGGCACCGCGCGCCTGCAAACCGTCAGCCGCTCGGCGAATCCGATTTACTGGAAGCTTTTGCGAGCCGTCGGCCGCCTCACCGGCGTGCCTATCGTCTTGAACACCTCGTTTAACGACAACGAGCCGATCGTCTGCCACCCGCAAGAGGCGCTCGAATGTTTCCGCCGGACCCAGATGGATGTTCTCGTCCTCGGCAATTTCGTTCTCGAAAGAAAGTCCTCATCCGCTGATCGTGAGGAGTCTGCCGACCGCTTTGCCAGGCGCGAGAACTGAAGCGCATGCACATTCTGCTTCTGAACGAATACTATCCGCCCGACACCTCCGCCACGGCGAAAATGGCGGCGCTGGTGGCTGAGACTCTCGCCAGGCATCATAAAGTCACTGTCGTTGCCGGGCGTCCCTCGTACGATCCCGATGAGTATTACCCGTTTGCATTCCTCCGCCGCGACACGCGCAACGGCGTGATCGTCGAGCGCGTCGGCTCGACCGTATACCCTCGGCACCGGATGCGCCGCCGCGTCTCGAACTACTTGTCTTACCTCGCGCTCGCGATCCCCCGCGCACTCGCGATTCGCCCTGACGTGATCCTCGCCATGACGGACCCGCCCGTTGCTGGAATCGCGGGCGCGTTTGTCGCGCGCCTCGCTGGCCGCCCGTTCGTCTACAACATCCGCGACCTCTATCCGGACATGGCGCTCGGCGGCGATATCGTTCGCCCTGGCGGATGGGTGGAGCGCTGGGAAAAAATGCACCGCCGTGCGCTCAAGCGAGCGGCCCGCGTGATCGTGCTAGGTGACGACATGCGCAGCCGCATCCTCGCGAAGGGCGTCGAACCTGAGCGAGTCGTCGTGGTGCGCGACGGCACGTCATTTCCGGCCTCGATGCCCAGTCAAAGCGACCCGGTCGTCCAGGAAGTCCGCGGCGGGTTTCCGTTTGTTGTCTTGCACGCCGGCAACCTCGGCTTCTACGGCGCTTGGGGCACGCTGCTCAAAGCCGCGGAAATTCTGCGCAACGAAGACACGGGATTAATTTTCATCGGGGACGGAGCCAATCGCGCGGCGCTTGAGGCCGCCGCGTCGAATTCTCCGAACGTTCGCTTCCTTCCTTTCCGCCCGGTCGAGCAAGTGCCGCACGTCATGATGGCGGGAGACCTACACGTCGTTACCGTGCGGCGAGGACTCGAAGGTATCGTGGTCCCGAGCAAGCTCTATTCGACTCTGGCAGCCGGGCGCCCAGTGCTCGCGGTCGCGGCGCCTTCGAGCGACGCGGCGCGCATCGTCGTCGAATCCGGTTGCGGGCTTGCGGCCGACCCAGACGATCCCGCCGCCGTGGCCGCGGCCATTCGCGAGCTCCGCGGCGATCCCGTCAGGCTGCGCGAGATGGGCCGCCGCGCGCGGGAAACCGCAGAGAAATATGCTAGAGTGGTCGAGCTCGATCGTTTTGTCGGAATCGTGGAAGACGCCGCGCGCGAAAGAAACGGAGGAGGGAATCATCTGGGATCGTAAGAAAGTTCTTGTAACGGGGGGCACTTCCTTTATCGGATCGCACCTGGTGGACGCCTTGGTGGAGCGCGGCGCCCGGGTCCACGTCGTTGACGATCTCACGAGCGGCAGGCTAAGCAACATCGAGCCGCACATCAAGGCGGGCAGCGTCACGTTTCTGGAAGCCGACCTGCGCGAGCCGGGCGTCACGCGCTCGGCGATGAAAGGAATCGACGTCGTCTTCCATCTCGCCGCCGATCACGGCGGACGCGGCTACGTCGATTTGCACCAGGCCGGCCCGGCCTCGAATCTTTTCCTCGACGGCCTCGTTTTCTGGGAAGCAGTCAAAGCCAAAGTCGAGAAGGTCGTCTACGCCTCCTCGGGCTGCGTCTACCCGAACTACATGCAGACCGATCCGAAGAAGGAAGTCTATCTCCACGAAGAAGACGTAAAGCCCCCGCACGACGCGGACAACATGTACGGCTGGGCAAAACTGATGGCCGAGTTGACTCTCCAGGCCTATCACCGCGAGCACAAGCTCGGCGCCGCTTCTTGCCGCTATTTCACCGTCTACGGCCCGCGCGGCGTGGAAAACCACGCCGTGATCGCTATGATTGCCCGCGCTTTCGTCCGCCAGAATCCGTTCGAGGTTTGGGGCGACGGCCAGCAGATTCGAAATTGGACTTATGTGGACGATATCGTTGCCGGCACGATCCTCGCCGCCGAGAAAATCGACGACGGCACGGCCGTCAATCTCGGCACCATGGAGCGCGTGCGCGTGATCGACGCGGTGAAAATGGTGCTCGAGTACTCTGGCCACAAGGCCGAACTGCGCTTCCGGCCCGACATGCCGACCGGGCCCGTCAATCGCGTCGCTGATAACCACCTCGCGAAGAAGCTCCTCGGATGGGAACCGAAAACTCCCTTCCGCGAGGGTTTGCGGAAGACGCTGGACTGGTATTTCGCGAGCCACCAAAGGGACGACGTGAGCGGAGTACTCGAGAAAATGCTCACTGCGCGATGACCGGATCCCGGCGGACTGCTTTGGAGACGACAACGCCGCGGTCGCACGCCAGATTGAGATGACTGCCATCGCGCGATGAACTTCCACTCCGATCTGATCGCCTTTGCCGTCGCGCTCTTCGCCTCGCTCAGCCTCACGGTGCCGGTTCGCCATCTCGCGCTGCGTTACGGCATGGTCGACAAGCCGGGCCCACGCAAGGTTCACCTCACTCCGATTCCTCTCCTGGGCGGCATCGCCATCTATCTCGGGTTTGTCCTGGCGATCCTTCTCACTCTTCACGGCGCGCCGCAGCAGCAGATCGCGGGCATTCTCGCCGGCGCCACATTGCTCGCCACCGTTGGATTCCTCGACGACAGCGGCCTGCTGCACCATCAAGTCAAACTGTTTGTCGGCATGCCGGTCGCCGCGCTGTTTCTGCTCGCGTCCGGCATCCGCGCTCAGTTCTTCTCGGCATTCATTCCCGGTATGGCTGGTACGGTTCTCGACGGCTGCTTCACAGTTCTGTGGGTCGTCGGCATTACCGCGTCCTTCAGCATCCTCGACCACATGGATGGCCTCTGCGCGGGGATCGCTGCCGTTGCGGCGGGCTTCTTCACGCTGTCGGCCAGCCTCAACGGCCAGATGCTGGTCCGCACGCTGGGCGCCGCCGCGCTGGGCGCCGCGCTCGGCTTCCTGCTCTGGAATTTCAATCCCGCCAAGATTTTCATGGGCGATGGCGGCGCGATGTTTCTCGGATTCCTGATGGCCACGCTCGGCCTGAAGATTCGTCCCGAAGGGATGCGCTTCCCCACCACTTGGCTCGTCCCGGTCCTGATCTTGGGCGTTCCGATCTTCGATACGACGCTCGTCTCCATTTCCCGCGCTCGCCGCGGCTTGCTGCCCTTCACCTCACCGGGCAAGGACCACACGGCCCATCGCCTGTCGAACCTCGGGCTCGGCCATCGCGGCGCGGTCGTCGCGCTCTATTGTCTGGCCGCGGTCTTCGGCAGCGTGGCGCTGATCGTCCCGCATGTGTCACAGAAAGTCGCGTATCTGCTGGCAGGAATCGTGGCCGTCTGCGGTCTGATCGCGGTCGCGGCTCTCGAAGGCGCCCCGTACGAACGCCAGGCCAAGCTCGTGAAACGGTCCGCCCCATCCTGAAAGATTGGGACCCGCGCCTTTATCCGGAGTTAATTCTGCGATGAGAATGTGTGACAATACCTACATGAAAAAATCATTCACGGTGACGGCAGCACTACTCGCTGCCGGACTCATGCTTGTAGGCAATGCCCGCGCACAGCAGACCACTGCGCCGGCCGCAACGACTCAACCGGCTCCCGCCGCCAAGTCTCCGACGACCCCTGCGCCGAAGACTCAGCCGGCGCCTGCCGCCCAATCGCAGAGCCTCCCGGCCCTGAAAACACAAAAAGAGAAAGACAGCTACGCCCTCGGGCTGAATATCGGCCGGGGCCTGAGCAAGCAACCGGTCGACCTCGACACGCCCAGTCTCCTGCGCGGCTTCAAAGACGCGCTGGCGGGCGCCAAGCCGCTTCTGACAGATGCAGAGGTAGACGCCGCGCTCACTGAATTACAGACGCAGGCGCACGCGAAGCAGGACCAGCAGCGGCAGCAGGCTGGGGAGGCAAACATGAAAGAAGGCGCGGAGTTTTTGGCGAACAATAAGACGAAAGAGGGCGTGGTCACGCTGCCCAGCGGTCTTCAGTACAAAATTCTGAAAGAAGGCACGGGACCGAAGCCCGCGGCCACTGACACGGTCGTCTGCAACTACCGCGGCACGCTCATCAATGGCAAGGAATTCGATAGTTCCTACAAGCGCGGCCAGCCCGCCACGTTTCCGCTGAATCGAGTCATCAAGGGATGGACGGAGGCGGTCCAGCTCATGCCCGTGGGATCGAAGTGGCAGCTTTTCATTCCGCCCGATCTCGCCTACGGCTCGAACGGCGCGGGCCCGGACATTGGTCCCAACGCCACCCTTATCTTCGAAGTCGAACTGATCTCGATTCAGGGCAAAAGCCAGTAACTCGCAACCTCGAATTTTCGATTCTTACGGCTGCGCGGGGAGCTCTTGCAGGTTCTGGCGCAGGAACGCCAGCACTTTCGGTATTGCGTCGAGCGAGGATTCCGCATCGCCCTTGACCGAGCCACCCAGGTCCATCTCTTGACCCGACACTGGTTGCTTCACTTCCCGTGCCAGGCGGGAATAATCTCCGGTCGTCCCGCCGCGTGTCCGGCATGAGGGTACTTCAGATTTTCGAAGCTATAAGCAAAGTGAGACCTTTTCAGGCGGCCGACAACGTCGTCTGCCATCTCCGATGAATTCCAGACGTGGTCGTCCTCTCCGGAGATCATCAGCACCGGTCCATGAGTCCTCTCGACCGCGATCGTAGCCCTCATGACGAGGTCCGCCTGCTGCCGCATCCGCGGGGGCAAATACGCCAACGGCATTGCTTTCCATGTCCAGGCGTAAGGCACCTCGGTGTTCCCGCAGCAGGCCGGATAGCGCACATCGGCTGGCACGTAGGCCACGACGGCCCGAATCTGCGGGAACATGGACCCCAATTGCAGCGCGAGTTCGCCTCCCCGCGACGTTCCCATCACCGCGAGCCGGTCGCTCTCGATCTCCGGTCGTTGGGCCATCCAGTCAAACGCGCGTTCGAAATACTCCAGCGGAATGGCCTCGAGGTCCCGCGGCAGGTCTTCATAGCGGAAGTAAGCCAGCGCAAGCGCGGCGTATCCCCGGTCGGCTAGCCATGCGGCTCTCTCGAGGGGCATGCCGCCTTCCGATCCTCCCACCACCAGCACCCCCGGATGGCGTCCATTTGTGCCCGGCAGAAAAAGTACGCCGTGAAGTCCCTGCTCGCGCAAAATAACCCGCTGTACTCCGTCGGCGAGGACCGCCTGCTGTAATTCCGCGTTCGCGACTTGCTTGTCATTCTGCATCAAAGCAAACTCGATGGCCTGCGGGGTCCCGCTTCTCATGGGCCGGTACATCCCTGCCTTTTTGTCCGCCGGCATCATGGACCAGACCAGTCCCATGGCTGAAACTTCCTTGTACGAGCCGCCCACCGGGGCCTGCTTCGATGTGTCAACGTTCCCCTGGGCGTCAGCGATGAACTGGGCCTCCGACGCCCAGCGTTCGCCGTTTCCATCAGTCAATTCGGCGCGGATCGTGATGCGTTCATTTGGTCGCAGTCCGCTCACGCGGATCGCAGCTGATTCATCCACTAGTACGTGATCCGGAGTCACCTGAAGCGTTTGGGCTGGAAGAAGACCGAACCCGCCTGTGCAAAGGACGGCTGCCAGCGCGAAGATTGCGTTCCTCAAGGCGTGGCCTCCGTTCTGCCTTTGAGCGGAATCCCGGTTTCAACTTCGTTTCGTGCAAAACGTAGGCCAGTCGTTCTTTCATGTCAAGTTCGCATCGTGACGACGCCGAACCGGGCGTTACCGGCGCCCCAAAGGCATCGCCGTTGGCGGCGGCGTGTCCCTGGGATATACTTGGCGCCCTAGCCTGTGGTCCTGACTTCATAAGATTCTGGCTTTGCGAATTTCGCGCATGAGGCCGATTGCTCAAAGCGATGATGGTGAGCCCACAACGCCCGGAAGAAAGCGATCCTATTTCCACCTCTCGCACAGATAGACCAGGCATCGCGGTGATCGGCGGGTCGGCTGCCGGACTGTTCACCTCTCTCCTGCTGGCGCGGCGCGGCCTCTCCGTTCGCGTCCTGGAACGCATCGAAACCCTCGAACCCGCCGCGCGAACTCTGATCGTCACCCATCGTATGCTCCCGATCCTGGGACGCGCCGCCGAAGGCACCGTCCTCAACGAGATCCGACGCTTCGAGCTTTTCACCGACGGCCGCGCCGCCACGATCGGCCTCCATCATCCCGATCTCATCATTGAGCGCCGCACCTTGATTCAGAATCTCGCCGCGGAGGCGCAGCGCGCCGGGGCCAGGATCGAACTCGGCCGGCGCTTCCACGCCCTTCATCCCAATGGAAGGGGCCTCGTTGTCGAGGCGGAGCGCTGCGCCGACGGCGTCCGCGAGGAAGTTCACGCCGACGCCGTTATTGGCGGTGACGGCGCCGCCAGCCGCGTGGCTCGCGCCGCCGGATGGGCGCCGCTCGAGACCGTTCCCTTGGTCCAGGCGATTGTGACCCTGCCGAAGGATATGCCGCCGGACACGACGCGCGTCTGGTTTGTGCCGGACGACACGCCCTACTTCTATTGGCTCATTCCCGAATCGCCTACGCGTGGCGCTCTGGGCATGATCGGCGAGTCGGGAGCTGAAACGCGCCGCTGCCTCGAACGCTTCCTCGAAAAGCGCAAGCTCGATCCGATTGAATTTCAGGGAGCTCGCATTCCCGTCTACAACCGCTGGGTCCCGGTGCGGCGGCAGGTCGGCTCCGGTTCTGTCTATCTGGTCGGGGACGCAGCCGCCCAGGTAAAAGTCTCGACGGTTGGCGGCACGGTCACTGGTTTCCGCGGAGCCATGGGCGTTGCCGAGTCCATCCTCAATGGCGGCTCGAGCCGCGAGTTGCGCACTCTGCGGCGGGAGCTCGACCTGCATCTCTTGCTGCGGCGCTCGCTCCACAACTTCCAGCAATCGGACTACAGCCGCCTCGTGGACCTGCTCAACGATCCGGCCAGGCAATCCCTCGGTGAGTATTCCCGCGACGAAGCCTGGAAGATTCTTTGGCGAGTCTGCTTGCGCCAGCCGCGTCTCGTCCTGCTCGGCCTGCGCGGCTTGATGATGCGCGGCCGTTCCCTCGACCGCCCCCGGGTTTAGCCTCTCTCCGACCTAAGCCATCGGGGTCTCAACGCGTGACGCACGCTTGACCGCAATGGCTCGAACGCCGCACACTGCTGGCGGAAAGCGCCATGCCCGAGAACACGCTCGACACCTCCAACGCCATCACCGTCGAGCCTCGCAGCTCTCGGCGTCGTCGGCAAATCATCCTCCTCGTTGTAGTGTTGGCGCTCTGCGTGGCGGCGGTTGTCGCCTTTCGCGGTGTGGGACGGTGGCTGGTTCGTGAAGATCCGCTTGCCAAGGCCGATATCATAGTTGTCTTGAGCGGAGCCATGCCCGCCCGCGCCGAGGAAGCCGCCGAGATTTTTCGGATGGACTATGCCCGCGACGTTTGGGTAACCCGCCCGGACAGTCCGGCGAATGAACTTGCGGACATGGGCGCCCACTACGTTGGAGAAGAGGAGTACTCGCGTCAGGCTTTGATCCACGGAGGCGTGCCGCCGGAGGCGATTCGCATCCTGCCGGATCCTGTTATTGATACGGAGCAGGAAATCGATGAAGTCACTCTTCGCATGCGGTTGGAAGGAGAGCGGACGGCGATCATCGTAACGTCACCGCAGCACACGCGGCGCGTGAAGACGCTCTGGCGCAAGCTCGCGGGAGAAAAACCAGTGGCGATTGTGCGCGGCGCGCCGCAGGATGGGTTCGACGCAGCTCACTGGTGGCGCAACACGCGCGACACTTTTTCGGTCGTCCGCGAAATAATGGGTCTGCTCAACGCCTGGACCGGCCTTCCCGTGCGCCCGCATTCCCCCTGAAACGCCGCCTTTACTTCCCGCCCGTCGCAAGCGGCATTGCCGCGGATTCCAGAATCTTCCAGCGCTCCCACTCGGATTTCTTGTTCAGATCGCGCAGCCGGAGTTGCCACTCGATCCCGAGGCCGTCGTTCCGGTCTGAATAGAACGCGTGCCAGGAATTCGCGTTCGCCGAAATCTGATCTGCGCCCGAGTTTCCATTATCTGCACCGTCCGAAGGATCGTGGCTTCGAAACTCCCCCAGCAGGGCCGTATCAAGAGGCACGCGAAAGAGCACGACCTCCTCGTGTCCTGTTTGCGTCCGATTGCCGTTGGCGGAAGCGCCGCCTGCGAGATGGCCGATCAGGTCCACTGAGTTCTCGCGAAGGATCAGCTCGAGCGAAGGCGGACGCTCGGCCGAAAGCCCCGGACGCGAGAGCGCAAGTTCCCAAAGCGTGAGCGCGTCGCCGCTCTTCGCCGGATCGGGATAATAATCGAGCGAGCGCGTCTGCCACCCGGTCGCTTTCCGGTCCGGGAGCACTTCCGTGATCGTCGCCACCGTATGGCTGCGCCATCGTTCGAGTTTCACCGAGCCCACGAAACTGCCGAATTCCCGGATGAATTTCAAGTCCTCGTCGGTCGCGTGCAGTGCGTCGCGCCAGAAGTGGTCGCTCAGGCGGAAAGTAAGGGTGAAGACTTGCTCGAGGGGCACGGGAGCCGATTCGCTGAGACGCCGGCGAAATTCTGGGTCGGTCATCTCCTCGAGATCGCGAACGCGCTCGAGGAGCCGCCGTATCGTCCATGCCTGTTGCCGCAGAACTCGCTGCCAGTGTTGCGCCAGCACGTAAAACACGAACGTCACGATCACGCCGATGCCTAGCGCCGGCCAGAGAATCTCCATTCCGTCTGCTCTCCGGACTGACTCGAACGAAACGCGCGCCGCACTCCCGATGTGCGGGGATTCTACTACCAATTCCACGCTTCTCCTACACTGCGCCGCGCGCTCGCCGAGCGGGTTGCAGCCGCAGCGGCGGCGAATATATGATGAATTCGCCTCTCGGTGGACGGCTGGCCATGAGAATTGCAACGGCAATCCCACTTTTTCTCGCCGCAGCCATTGTGTGTGTGGCGGCGCCCGCGCGAGCGCAGACGCAGGCTGCGCAGACCGAGCAGGCGGGCTCCAATTCCGCCAACGCCAAGTCCTCCGAACTCGATATCAGCGCTTCCAAACAATGGATCGACACCAATATCGATCTTCGCGCGGGCGAGAAGCTCCACATCGCAGCCACCGGCACGATCACGTATCCCGCCGGCGAGTCCTCCAAGTCGAAAGCGCAGTCGTTTGGCCCCGATGGACTCGCGCGCGGCTGGTCCGATCTGATTCACCAGTACGCCGTCACCGACGCTGGGCACGGCGCGCTCATTGGGCGGCTGGGTTCGGGCGACGCGGCGCAACCATTCTTGGTGGGCGCGGCCAAAGACTATGAAGCGCCGGTTGCCGGCCGCTTATTCCTCGGGATCAACCAGAGCTACAAGGACGCGTCGAATGCCCAGGGAAGTTTCCTCGTGACGATCGACGTCGTCGATCCGGGCCTAAGCACCGCCACAGCGATGGTCGTTGGCGGACCCGCCGAGACGGCCATTCCTTCGATCACGGCCACAATGCTCGGGGAAATCCCCCGGCGCGTCACCGACCCGCAGGGCAATCCCGGCGACATGGTCAATGTCCTGATCGTCGGCTCGGAAGATCAATTGGTGCAGGTGTTCACGGCCGCCGGATGGGTGAAGGTGGATCGCTCGGTGCAGGAGACCGTCCTGACAGGGCTGCTCGATTCGCTGTCGAAGAAGGATTACCTGACGATGCCGATGAGCACGTTGTATCTCTTCGATCGGCCGCAGGATTACGGCTTCGCGCACGCCGAGCCGGTGCGAGTCGCGATGTCGCGGAACCATCTTCGGGTGTGGAAGTCGCCCTACACCGCCGACGGGCAGCCCGTGTGGTGCATCGCCGCCACGCACGACATCGGATTCGAGCGCGATCAGCGCAACAACCGCGTCACCCACAAGATCGATCCGGCGATCGACGGCGAGCGCGAGTACGTCAACGACACGCTCTCGGGCACGGGGCTCGTGGTCGCGCGCGCACACGTCACGCCGTCAAGTCCGCTCACCGAAGCGAAAACAGCCACGGGCGGCAGTTTTCACTCCGACGGCCGCATCCTGGTCCTCGTCCTGAAGCCCGCCGCGACCGCCAACCGATAGGGCTTCGTTGCGAATCTCGAATCGGCCGTCTTCGCTACTGTGTCGCGGTGGCGCCCGTGATTTTCACCCTGAACCACGCCGTGCCGGTTGGGTACTGCGCGTCGCGGAACTCCACGTTTTGTTCCTCGCCCGGCCCGATGCTGGCCTTCATCTCGCCCTGATTCTGCCCGATCACGCTGTTGTCCGCGCCACCGTACGTCGTTTCGTATTTGATGTGGCTGTAAGTGAGTGTCGAGGATGAATTCTTCACGTCAACCAGCCACACAGCGACCAATCCCGTGGAGTCCTTGTCCATCTTCGCGCCGAGCACGTGCAGATCCTTCGCCGGGTCGGCGTTGGCAACGACGGTTGGTGCGCTCGTTGTCGCGGCTGTGGACGACGAAGACTTCAGAGCGCCCTTTGAGTCCAGGTAGATGAGCGTGCCCACGATGGCCAGCACGACCACCACCGTGATGGCGATGATGATCCCCCTCGTACTGGATTGCTTATCCTCTTCCTGAGTTTCTTCAAACATCGCAGTGTCCTCCCTGTGCGGCCGGCGGCGCGCCCACACTCCCGCCATTCCTCATTGAATCGCGTGCGATGACGGGTTCGCCGAATCGCATACGAACTTCCATCGATACATTCCCCCGTTGGGCGGAAGGTAGCACAGGGGACTTGCCGGTTCAATAAAATCTGTTTTCCGCGCACGCGCGGAAGCTGTAAAGTGTTGCGTCCCGCCCGAGCCGACGGACATCCAATGCTCGATAGGCGAATCCTGCTGATCCCACGGAGGAAAGATTCATGGCGACGATGAAGGCGGTTCGCATCCACGAGTACGGCGGACCCGAAGTGCTCAAATACGAAGACGCGCCGCGCCCACAGCCTGCGGCCGGCGAAGTCCTGATCCGCGTGCACGCCGCCGGCGTGAATCCCGTCGACCGCGGGGTGCGCTCGGGCTTCCTCAAGGAGCGGCTCAAGTACGCACTGCCCATGATTCCGGGATGGGACGTCTCCGGCGTCGTGGAAGCCGTTGGCTCCGGCGTCTCGCGCCTGAAAGTCGGCGACGCGGTTTACAGCCGTCCCGATATCTCCCGCGACGGCTCGTACGCGGAATACATGGTCGTGAAGGAATCGGAAGTCGCGCTCAAGCCGAAGTCGATCGACCACGTTACGGCCGCCGCGGTTCCGCTCGCGGCGCTGACGGCGTGGCAGGCGCTTTTCGACGCCGCAAAGCTTTCGGCGGGCCAGACCGTACTGATCCACGGCGCGGCGGGCGGCGTCGGCTGCTTCGCAGTGCAGTTCGCGAAGCTGAAGGGCGCGCGCGTGATCGGTACCGCGTCGCAACGCAACCACGAATTCCTGCGCTCGCTCGGCGCGGATCAGGTGATCGACTACAACACGACGAAGTTTGAAGACGTGGTCCACGATGCGGACGTGGTCCTCGACACGATCACCGGCGACACGGCGGACCGTTCGTACCAGGTGCTGAAAAAGGGCGGGATCTACGTTTCGATCCTGGCGCCACCGTCGCAAGAGAAGGCCGCCGCGCATGGCGTGCGGTGCGCGCACACGTTCGTTCAGCCCAACGTCGCGCAGTTGGACGAAATCGCGAAGCTCATCGATTCCGGCAAGCTCAAGGTCGTCATCGAGAAGGTCTTTCCGCTCGCCGAGGCGGCCGCTGCCCAGGACCTTAACGCCACGCGGCACACCCGCGGCAAAATCGTCCTCCGCGTGATTTGACCGCTGCGTTCCGATCAAATCGAGCGCTGAAGACACCCTCGTTCCAGTGACGGGTAGCGGGCACCGCCATCGTTTCTTTTCAGCAAGTTGCATCGTTTTCTACTCGGCGGCAGTGACGGGTAGATCGAGCGTTCGTGCGTCTGGTCCGGCGAACTCGGCGGAGCTGACTGCGGCGGCGATGGCGACCGCCGGGGGCGATGCCATGCGAGTGCCTGAGGAGACAATGACGTGCGCGGGCGGCTCGATCCATTGGCCGTCGCGGTTGAGGCAGCTATCCGACCGCTAGATTACGAACGAGCCGTGGTCGTCGATGAAAAGGTCCAGGCAAACAAACAAGGTTTAAGATCCTGGCTTGCAACTCAGAACGTTGGGAGGCGAAGGTTATGCCTGCCAGCCAAACCTACTCAGGCTCGTTTACAGGCGCGGCCAATACTTCTGATTGTGTATCACGAGGCTCGAAACTACTTTGTTCCGAGCCGAACTTGCGATGCGCTGTCCCCAAGTGGTCGCGCAGTTCACGTTCCGAATTATACTGAGCGTCGCATTGGCTACAGGTGGTCTGAGCCATCTGCTCTCTCCTTAGTTCCTCTTGCCTTGTCGCAAGGGATCAATCCGTTCGATGGAGCCTATTGTTTTCGCTGTCCCGCGACGAGCACGATGACCCCGCCGACCAGGGCGACTACGCCGATGATCGGAGGGAGCGGAATCGTGTGATGCTCCTCTTTGGTAGCGTGGATCGGGCCAATGTCCAGAACTCTTTTCCGCGTGGTGTATGTGATTCCCTGATAGACCAGAGCTACGATCCCTATCGCCATCAGCACAATTCCCAGCCACGTGGTTGATTTCATCACTGCCTCGTCATTTCAACCAAACCTCACTAGGTCAAAAATTAAGTTCAGTGGATTCTTAATGCTCCGAGCAGGTATAGGACCAGGACAATGAGTAGGACCGTCCCCACGATCCCCAAGCCCCCTCCTGTTCCCCATCTCGAATACCCGAAATAGCCCCCACCGCCGGCGAACAACAAAACGAGGATGACAATAAGCAGCAACATGGGAGCCTCCTAGGCGAAACAATCTTAAGTTTAAGGAGTGATAGGAATGAAACCTGTCCCAAATTGCACCATTCGGGGAAAAAGAGGTCCTTGGGGACGATGCGGCTTCCCAATGGTTAACTCGGAGGCCGCCACTAGCGATGGAACGCCTGAAATCGGAATGAATAGCCGACCCCGATGAAATGATCCACCGCAGCCGGCGATAAGCCCACGCCGAAGTGAAAATCGAGCTGTTGCTGCTTTGCGATCTTCAGTGCTGTTCCGAAATGTAGTCCGGCACAGTGAAACGCAACTCAGTCTTCGTGGCGACACCAAAACGCACTAAGGTCTCGGGGCCGTCAAAGACGTTCTGCCCGTGGCTGTCGGTTTCGAGGACGCCATTCTCCGCCTGAAGACTGCCGGACGGGACGACAACGCTGGAGTTGGTAACTGCCGGCCGATCCGTTGCGATCGGTCCCGAGGTGTCAGTCGTTGCAGGCTGATCTTGGCCATGTAATGGCGCCAGTGGGATCAAGAGGAAAGCCAGCAACGCAGCCGAAATCCGAATAAGCATTCAGTGTCAGGCTCCTAAGGAAACGGACCGTGAAATTCGCGGGGTCATGTAGACGCTACCTACCGAGTAAATGCTCCAGAATCGGTCCCAGCGTCAGCGCAGGAAAGAAACTGAGGCCTCCCACAATCAACGCGGTGGCTATCAGCAGAACAGCAAACAAAGGTCCGTCGGTAGGAACTGCGTTTCCTACTTCCTGCTTCCGGAGCTGCTGAGCCATGAGTCCGGCCAGCGCGAGCGCCGGAATTGCCAGCGCGAAGCGGCCCATCATCATGGCAACCGCCGTACTGAAGTTGTAGAAAACTGTGTTCGCATTCAAACCAGCGAAGGCCTGTCCGTTGTTGGCGAAGCATGACGAATAGGCATAGAAAATCTCGGTGAGGCCATGTGATCCCTTGTTGATGACCAATCCCGAAAGTCCAGCTTTCGTGGCCAGGGCGACTGCCGTGAAGGGAAGTACCGCAAGCGGACACGCAAGCGCATAGAGCGTGATGAATTTGGTTTCGAGAGGGCCGATCTTCTTGCCCAGGTACTCGGGCATTCTGCCAATCATCAGCCCAGCCAGAATCATCCCGATAAGCGCAACCATGATAATGCTGTAAATTCCTGTGCCCAGCCCGCCGAATATGATTTCCCCCAGCAGCATATTGACGAGAGGTACAGCGCCACCCAGCGGTGTGTAACTGTCGTGCATGGAGTTCGTCGAGCCGGTCGCGCCACTGGGAGTAACGACCGCCGTTAGTACAGATGCACCAATTCCGAAGCGAACTTCTTTGCCCTCCATGTCTCCGCCGGATTGCAATCCACTCGCGTGTTTGGACAGCCCCGGAATATCGGCGAGTGCTC
>Ga0187872_10000833_pt1 | contig 33299 bp, 25 predicted proteins | sample June2016WEW_16_4_FD_132973 | JGI IMG/M metagenome (GOLD analysis project Ga0187872, IMG submission 132973) | Peatland microbial communities from SPRUCE experiment site at the Marcell Experimental Forest, Minnesota, USA - June2016WEW_16_40 | ecosystem: Environmental > Terrestrial > Soil >...
GAGGTGCGTGGGTCGTGCCGTTCGGAGAGGCCACGGCGGAGGAGCCGTTGGTAGGCTTGGGTGTAGAACAAGGCGGTTTTGAGGCCGAAGGTAGTGAGTCGATAGCGGTGGGTCTTGGGGGTGCGCTCAATCAGACCGTGGAGGCGCAAGCGGCGCAGGTCCGCCAGCGCGCCGTAGGTCTTGGACAACACCGTGTTATGGGCGTCGTACTTCGACGCCTGCGCCGAACGCGACCCGTTCCCGTTTCTGAGCAACACTTTGGCCATCTTCCGAATACACCCGTTTCAGCGTCTATCATCTCGGCACAGAACGGCATTCGGGTCAATGAGAATCGTGAACATTTTCGTGTGACTTGAAATTCGCCAAATCTCTGTAACCTTGACAGCCCTGCCGCAGTCTATATCATATGCCCGGGTCTTTCGGGACGCCCCGCCGCTGAGCGGCTGGCCCGCACCGCTGCCCCGCCCGGGCGGCAGAAAGACGGACGGGGGAGGACGAGCGTCCCCCTGAGCCTTTGGGTGCTTGGCCCAGGGGCAGGGCGGGAGAGAGAGGTGGAATCCCTGAATGGTCCCTGAAACGACATAAGCCGTGGGATGGCGGTGTTCCGGCCCTGGTCTTGGGCCACCACCGCCTTCCTCCAGCCAGTCGGCCTGGCGGCGGCGGGTGTCTGCCTCCCTCTGGACACGCCTTGACCCGCGCCGTACGCACTGCCGCCAGCCAAACCTGCCAGTCCGGCGCGTGATGCCTTTGCCGGCTTTATATCACTCCTCTTGCCCAACGCAAAAACCTATTGCTGAGCATCAAAACCGGGAATACGCTCGCCCCATGACGGCTTACATCACGTCCAATATGACGCCCATTACTTGTTAGGCCATTGCAGCATGACAACACCCCTGAAAAGGTTATTGATGCTCGCCGCGATGGCGGTGGTTGTATTCATGGGTATGAGCCTCTTGTTCGGTGATCTGTCTTCGACGACCACGAGCGCTGGGACTGAAGACGATCTTGGTCTCGGAGTGACCGGTTGGCTAGAAATTGGCCGGCATAGAGACGGTTGGCATGTTCGGAACTTCCACTTCTGGTCCATGCTTTTTGAGATTGTTGTGGCAGCCGTATTGACGTGGATATTGTCGAGAGGATACTCTTTCGTTAGGCCACCTCCGCCTGTCACAAAGAAGCGCACATTTTATCCGGCAGCGGTTCTTTTTGGAGTTACTGCTCTGGTTCTCAATTCCGTTGGGCACGGCCTGGACGTGGAGTGTTCGAGTCGTCGCGCTCATGCCATATCCGGGGCCTACACGCAGCACGTCAATTACGTGCGCGATGCAGAGACAGTCCGCTTGCTCCATACGGGATACGCTCTCAGCACGATCGGTCTGGTATTCACGCTTTCGGGTATCGCGTGTTTGGTCGTAGCTCTTGCTCGGCGCGAGCATGGGTGGTATTTGATTCTGACGGGATTACTTGTTTTAGATATAATAGTGCTGATGCTATTATGAACTTAAAACCGTGGCCTAACACGGCTGCTGCAGGCAACAGCGCGATTACGCGTCTGTTCGATGTCGTAAGCCCTCAGCGCTCCGTGCCTGAGCGGCAGTGTTAGTTGCTTCCCTTGTACGCAGCACCCTTTCTAAAGGACGGCGGAGTAGAAATTTTTCCGGGCGCTTGCAATCGTGCCACAAGTGCGCCATAATTGTGGCATGACTGCTACCGTAAAATTGGATGCGTCGAACCGAGTGGTGCTTTCCCGGGACCTGCGCCGGGCGGCAGGCATACCGCCGGGGCAGAAGCTGAAAGTCTTGGCTACGCCTGGTCGCGTGGTCCTGGAGGTGGAGCCCAATCCAGGCAGGGTCGTGAAACGCGGGAAACTGAAACTGTGGTCCGGGCAGGTGCCCTCCACGCCAATCGAGGAAGCGGTGGACATAGTGCGTCACTACGAGCGATGACGTTTCTAGACACCTCCACGCTGGTCGGGGCGCTGCTGGAAAAGCATCCCCAGCAGGCGGCTTGCCTGCGCGCTTTGCAGGAAGCCGCAAATCCGGTCAGCGATGCCCACGCGCTGGCGGAAACCTTTGCCACGCTCACCGGTTTCTATAAGGTGCCGAGCGAGGCGGCGGCTGAGTTGACGTTGGGTTTGAAGGCGCTCGTCCAGGTTGACCCCTTGTCGTTGGCGGACTACGAGACCGCGATTTCTGAGGCGCGGCAGCGCGGCATCATGGGGGGCGGTATTTACGATTCGCTTCATGCAACCTTTGCGCGGCGCAGAGGCGCCAAACGCGTGGTCACGCGCAATCCCTCGCACTTTGCTCATACGGCGCCCGAGTTGGAAGTGGTTACGCCTTGAGCCACGGGGCTTGCTGCGATTCCAAGTGTTGAGGCGGCAACCTGCTATTTCTCGTACTCCTTGATCACCTTCAGAATTGCATTGGCGATCTGTTCCATGTCGGATTCGGTGTAGGTCGGGAAAGCGAAGCAGGTGAAGGTGTGGGTTTCGTGCCAGCGGGCGTTGGGCACGTCCACGTTTTGGTAGTTCACGCTCGCCGGGTCGGCGTATTCTTTGGACTTGAAGGGGAAGCCGGTGCGGCCAAAGGCGTTGTGCTCCTGAAAGGCGCGCTCGGTGTGGCATTGCGGCCAGAAGACTTTCCAGACCGGCGCGCCCTCGGCGCTGACGGCGGCCACAAATTGCTGGATGTCGCACTTCATGTTTTCCACGTCCAGCGAGAAGGCCAGCACATACCACCCGTTCTGCCGCTCCGGCGTGTCAACGGGGAAATACTTGATGCGCCGGGAGGTCTTGAGGGCGTTGACCAGAATCTGCGCGTTGCTCCGGCGGCGCGGCATGTTCCAGGTGTCCATGCGCGCCAGCTCGGCTAGGCCGATAGCGGACTGCATCTCCGTCATGCGATAGTTCCAGCCGACCATGTTGTGGATGTAGGGCAGCTTTTGCTCAAGTTCGAGCAGGCTCAGCCGCTGCTTCACGTCGTAGCCGTGGTCCCGGAAGCTGCGCGCCTTCCAGGCCAGTTCTTCGTCGTCGGTCGTGACCATGCCGCCCTCGCCGCCGGTGGTGAAGGTCTTGTTCTGGCAGAAGCTGCAGCCGGCGATGTGGCTCAGGGTGCCGGTCTTTTTGCCCTTATAGACGCCGCCGAAGGCCTCGGCGTTGTCTTCGATCACGAACAGGTTGTGCCGTTTGGCGAGCGCGTTGACCTTGTCCATGTCGCAGACGTTGCCGTACAGGTGGACGGGCATGATCGCCTTGGTCCGCCTCGTCACCAGCTTCTCCGCCGACTCGACGCTCAGGCAATGGTCTGCCAGGTTCACGTCCGCAAACCGGGGGATGGCGCTGGCCTGGACGACCGAGAAGCTGGTCGCGATAAAGGTGTAGCTCGGCACAATGACCTCGTCGCCGGGGCCGATGCCCAGAGAGGTCAGCGCGACGTGCAGCGCGGCGGTGCCGGTGGCGACGCTGATGGCGTAGCGGCTGCCCTGCCACTCGGCGAACCGCCGCTCGAATTCCATGCCGCGCTTGCCGGTCCAGTAATTCACTTTGCCGGAGCGCAGAACGGCCTCGACCGCTTTGATCGCCGCTTCGTCGAACTGCGGCCAGCCTTGCAGTTTGTTGGTCACGGCCTTGGGGCCGCCGTTAATCGCCAGTTGGTTGCTCATATCAAGGGGCTCTCGTTCTTTCAGTGGTCGTCAGGTGGCCGGCAACCTTTCGGAGTGCCGGCACACTCGGCGCGCACACAGCTATCGCACCCGGACAGGAGCAAATCGTCAAGGGCGAAGTTTGAGTCGCCCAAGAGCGCAGCTCAGACAGACCAAAGGCTGAAGTCTTTGGCTGGAAACGAAATCTGTTCCGGGCGCGGCGGTGGAGCCGGGGGCCAGTCAAGAGCGCAATCCACGATCTGGCGCATCCGCTGGAACCACCATTGCGGGTTGCGGATGGACGAACGGCGGCTGGTGGTCAGCGTCGAGCGCACGCGCCGGGTGCCGAAGCTCAGTTCTAATTGTGCATTAGTCATAGGCGGTCTTTCATTTTTTGCGCTCAGGATCGCAGGCAGGGTTGGACAAAAGCGGTCTAATCCGTATAAGTACGGGTATGCAGGCGTCAGCGGGCGTACGGGCCAAGGCCCGCAGCATGGTGGCGGTTAATGGAGTCCGAACTCGCCTGGTGACCGGGGTGGCGGTGGCGGATCAGTGTGCAGGGCGTTTCAACGGTTCGAGTGTCCCGTCGGAGCGGAGGCGCATTCGTTGGCCGCGCCACTCGATGCGGTTGCCGAGAAAGGCCAGCAGCCATAGGGCCGCCTGAAGGAGGTCTTTGAGGGGGATGAGCCAGGCGTAGCGCCAGGGCGTTTTGGGCGCGGGAGGGCGAGCGTCCTCGCGAGCCCAAGCATCTTCGGAGAAGTGGGCTCGCGGGGACGCTCGCCCTACCGAGGATGTTCGCCCTACCGGGGTGGAGTGATTCAGGAGCCGCTGGAGGTCCAGGGCGGTCAGGATTCGGACGAGGAAGCAGACGAGGGCACAGGCCGCGACTGGCGCGGCGGGTCTGACGATGAGCCAGAGGAGGGGCCAAAGGGTTGCGTTGCTCAGGAGGCTGAAGAAGTAGGGCGCGGGCTGGCAGACGCGGATGGTGCGGGCCCAGCGAAGCTGGTGTTTCCAGACATCGGCCCAGCCCATCGGCGCCGACCAGCACTCGACCACGACGGGCGAGAGGGCGATGGAGTAACCGCGGCGCGCGATGCGGTTGCCCAACTGGTAATCATCGGCCAGGCAGTCCACCAGGGGTGCGAAGCCGCCGATTTCCTGGAGATGCTGGCGGCGGGTGGCCATGACCGCGCCGAGGGCGAAATCGAGGGGCTTAAGGCTCCGAGACTGCAAGACTTGACTCCAGAAATCGGCGTTGACGGCAATGGCCTCCCACTGCATGGCCAAGGTGGTGGGGTTGGCCAGGCGATAGAAGCAGCACACCAGGCCGGATATTTCATACGAGTGGTAGGGCGCGCAGTCCTCTGCGCGCCCTGCCTTGCCGCCCATCAGGTCGGAAAGAGGGACTCCGCAGAGCGGGGCGACGATGTTGGCGAGGAGGTCGGGGGGCACGAGGACATCGGCGTCGCTAATGATGATCAAGTCATGTTTGGCCAGCCGTTCGAGTTCCACTAACTTGGCGACCTTCGCATTCGCGCCGGGCAGGCGGTTGCCCACGACGAGTTGCGCGTCGCTGCCCGGGAACTCCTGCAAGAGCTTGTGGACGATCCCGCAAACCGGGTCGTCGGCCGCGGTCACGCCGAAGAGGATTTGGATGGGGCCGGTGTATTGCTGGGAAAACCAGCTTCGCAAGCAGTGTTCGGTGGCGGGATCGCACCCCTTGAGCGGCTTGAGCAGGGAGATGGAGGGGTGAGGGGCGAGGGGCGAGGGGCGAGGGGAAGAAGCTGGAGCCGCCTCAGATCGGCCACTGCCTGGGGTGGGAGACGGTTGGATCTCTGCCATGCGCTGGTGAAGGGGAAAGCGCCGGGCGACGAGCCATTGCCAGAGCGTCAAGGCCAAACTCAGCAGGGCGAGGGGGCCGAAAATCAGGTTCAGGATCACTGCTTGTTCCTTATGGTCGTCGTCAGCGCAATCCTAATCGAGCCTGCGGCAGAAAGGAAACGGAAATCCGAAAGCCGAGGGCATAAAGAGATGAATGGGAATTGCACGGCAGGGCGGATTCAAGCAACGGTAGCCGCCGACGGCAGTCGGCGCACTTTTCCCTATTCAGCGGAATCAGCGCCGGCTGCCGTCGGCGACTACGATTTAGTCGGTTGCGAGGGATGAATTCGGGTTTGGGCTAGACAAATGGGGCGGCGAGGCGCGTCATGTTTGTTAATACATGGCCCAGGCCGATATTGAGCGGTTGTACGATGAACACGCGCAGGCGGTGTTTGCGTTTCTGCTCAATTTCACGCGGCAGGAGGCGGATACGCGCGATCTGCTTCAGGAGTTGTTCGTCAAACTGGCCAAACGGCCCGAGTTGCTCGAAGGGGTGCGCGACGAGCGGGCGTTCCTGCTGCAGTTGGCGCACAACCTCGCCATTGACCTGATCCGCCGGCGGGGCGCACGGGAGAAGCACTACGAGCAATTGGCCGGCGAGACGGGGCCGATCTTTGCGCCGGCGTCGGAACCCGATGAAAGCGCTTTCCGGGAAGCGCTTTCCGCCGCGCTGGGCGAACTCCCGGCCGAGCAACGCGCGGTGGTTCACCTGAAACTCTGGGAGGGGCTGACGTTTGAACAAATCGCCGAACTGCTGGGCATTCCCCTGAACACGGCGGCCAGCCGCTATCGTTATGGCTTAGACAAATTGCGCGAGCGGCTGCGTCCTCTGTATGACGAGATAAGATGAGGTGGTGACTGGTGACTGGTAACTGGTGATTGGTGAAAGATGATTGTATGAACCTTGACGATTTCGAGAAACGGCTTGAGCGGCAGCCCTTGCGGCAGATGCCCGGTGAATGGCGGGAAGAGATTCTCTCCGCCGCCCGCCAGGCCTCCCTTGCTCAACACGCAACACGCACCACGCACCACGTCGCCCCATCGCCTTCCCTGCTATCAACTATCATCTATCAACTCTCAACTATCCTGTGGCCTCACCCGACGGCGTGGGCGGGTTTGGCGGCGGTCTGGGTGGTAATCCTGGGGATCAATCTGACGACGCGGGATGCCTCACAGGAGGTCGCCGAACGGGCATCGCCGGTGTCCCCGCAGGTCTTCCTGGCTTTTCAAGAGCAGGAGCGGCTGTTGACTGAATTGATCGGGCCGCGCGAAACGCCGGTGGCGGAACGGCCCAAGCCCGTCGTGCCGCAGCCCCGGAGCGAGCGGCGCAAGGGAATGATGATGGCCTAGAGTCTGACAGGGAGGGGCCGGGAAATCCGAAGCCCGAAAACCGAAAGCCGAAAGGAATCCAAATGAACGAAGTCCAAGACTCGACAAAGGAACATAGCCCGGCGAAGGGAGTGTTTGCGCGTTTCTTCCGGCGGCTGTTTTGCTGGCGGGTGCTGCGCCGCAGCGTGTTTGTGCTGGCCTGCGTGGCCACGCTGATCGGGCTGTTCTACGCGGTGGAGGATTGGCGCGGCAAACGGGCGTGGGAGAAATGCCGGCGTGAACTGGAGGCCAAAGGCGAAGTGCTCGATTGGAACGCCTATATCCCCGCGCCGGTGCCGGACGACCAGAATATCTACAAGGCACCCAAGATGACCGAGTGGTTCGTGAAGGGGTCTATTGCCGCGGCTGTCTCCGGCGGACCAGCCAAAGGAACGAATGAGGCGCAGCCCTTTGCGCTCAAGGGCCGCGACCCGGGCACCGACGCCGTGATGGTTGCCGAGGTCAAGGTGGTGCGGCCCGATGCGCCGCCCGGTTCGGAGCCGGCGGACGCCGTGCTGCGGCTGGATGACCCGGCGGCGCGGGAGCAGGCGGAAAAGCTCATCCTGGATGCGATTGGGCCTTGCGTTGAAGGGATTGGGAATAACCTGGTCATCGCCCGGCAACGGGATCAGATCAAGCCGGTGCGGCTAGTGTTGCAGGCCGAGACCGCGCCGGACCGCCAGGCGCTGACAAATTTCTTTCCCCGCAGCCCCTTGCCGAAACAGCCGGAGATTGGAGGCCCTTCCATCAATGTGAACTACTTCGACGTTGGCGCAGCAGGCAGCAACGCCTTTCACGTGTCGCTGAAGCCGCGGGTGTATAGCGCCGCTGATTATCTGGCGTGGACTCAGCCGCTGGCGCCGGACTTCGACACCATCCGCAAGGCGCTGGAGCGCCCTTACGCCCGGATAGACTGCGATTACACGCGGCCTTACCAACAGGCGATCCCCTATTTCGTGCGGCTCAGGACGGTGGTGCAAATCCTGTCGCAGCGGGCGCAATGCTACCTGCTGCTCGGCCAACCGGAAGCGGCGTGGCACGAGTTGGCGCTGGTCCACGATATCTGCCACCTGCTGGAAGTGAAGCCGACCGGCCAACCGATGACGTTGGTGGCGGGCATGATCAATGTGGCCATCAGCGGGTTGTATGTGCAAAAGGTTCACGACGGCCTGCGGTTGCAGGCGTGGCGGGAGCCGGAACTGGCCGCCATGCAGCAGCAGCTTGCGGACATCAAGCTCATTCCCGAGCTTCACCGAAGCTTCCAGGCCGAGCGGGCGGCGACTTGCCGCGCGTTTGAAATCGCCCCCCTGCCGGAGCTTTTTGGCATCTACCGACACGGTTTTTGGGAGAAGCTCAAGCATCCCCTGAGCTGGCTTTCTTTCCAGATGCCGCGCGGCTGGATCTATCAGAACATGTGCGTCGGCGCCCCGCTAGAGCAGGGAATGGTCGAGGCCTTCGATGTCGCGGATGACCAGGTGCGGTCTGACACATTCCAGGAGTATAACCGCAAGATGGAAAGCACCCTCAAGCGCCACTCGCCTTATACCTGGCTGGTGGCGATGGCGATGCCCAACTTCACCAAGGCCGCGCAAGTGACGGCGCAGAATCAAACGCTGGCCAACGAGGCGTTCATCGCTTGCGGGCTGGAACGCTGCCGCCTAGCGCGCGGCCAATACCCGGAAACCCTCGACGCGCTGGTGCCGCAGTTCGCGGAGAAGGTGCCGCACGACGTCATCGGCGGCCAGCCCCTGAAGTATCACCGCACGGCTGACGGGCAGTTTGTGCTCTACTCAATCGGCTGGAACGGAAAGGACGACGGGGGAGTGCCGGGCAAGACGATGGCGGAGGGCGACTGGGTCTGGCCATGAGAAGGCGGAGGATTGGAGGATTGGAGGATTGGAGTGTTGGAGTCATGGAGTAACGGGTTCCGCATCACTCCATCCCTCCACCACTCCATTACTCCATTACTCCATTACTCCCTGGCCGCAGCACTCCCCTTCCGATTGAACCTTCTCTCGCCTTTGGCATTCCACTGGTTGTCAATGCTGGTAGTGGCTGAAACTGAACAACTGCCCGTGCCACAGGCCAGGACGGGAAACCTGGCGGCCTGGGATACACTTTTCCGGCGCTGCCAACTGCCTTGGTATGTGTAACCTTTTGCGAATTTCGCTTAAGTAAGAAGTGGAAGACCATGCGATGTGCGGACACCAGGCAAATCAGAATGTTGGTCGCAAATCCCCTGCCAGGGTCACTATAGGGAAGAAGATGCCCTGTGTGGACACCGAACAAGGCTGCGGAGCCGGCGAAGACCCTGGGATGGGCAAAGCTGGCTGGGAATCGTCAGGCGGGCTTGTCAGCGCGAGACGATTCGCCCGCAGCGTGGTCAAAAGAGATGTATGAAGACGGAGCGAAGTGACTGCGGGGATTGCCACAGAGTGGGTGCTCCGGCCCGATTTAGCATAGGGGTGACAATGCTGCGCCCGCCGTTTTCCATCATCCGAGAAAGAGTAATGATATGAAGACACAATACATAAAAACTGACTGGTTAATCCCCTGGCTGGGGATTGCGCTGGTTGCCGCCGGCTTCGCGGCCGCGGCGACCTATCTCGACCTCGAGCGGAAGACTCATTCCGCCGAGGCCTTTTCGGGGACGCTTGATCGCTTATACCAGAATCAGATACTCAGCGCGGCGCTGAAGACCCTGCACGACGGAGACGTCGGCACAGCGGCGCAACGGCTGGATCTTTTGTTGTGTGACAACATCCTGCTGCTCAATTCAGAGCTGGCGTCCGCCGACGATCGGCAACGGGCTTATGTGAAGGGTGCTTTCACGAAAGTGGCCCGCCTGCGACCGAACAATTCCAGCACCACTGCCGGCGACGCCCAGAAACTCAACAACGATCGGATAAAGGCGGAGAAGATACTCATGGAGGCTTGCGCCGGGAACACCAGCGCACGTGAAGGCGCCATTGCCGCACGATGAAGCTGGTTTCGCGGGGTAACACCCCGGGCGGGCGGCACGACGAGCCCGCCCGCCCCGTTGACCCTGGTAAAGCGGGGTTCACCAGTGGCCCAAGACGCAGAGTTTCAATCTGCCGTATCGCGTATTTGCAATCCACAGAGCGTCGGCAGCAGCCCCAGCGCCGGCAGCTTAGGAACCTGCGATACAGCAGATTGAAAATCTGCGCTACAAGGCAGGCAGCTTTCCGGATGTGAAACATCCCCGGTTAAGGGGGCATCTTCTGCTTCCGGGTTGAACCTTTTCTCGCCTTTGGCATTCCACTGGTTGTAAATGCTGGTAGTGGCTGAAACTGAACAACTGCCCGTAGCACAGGCCCGAGCCGGAGAGCCATCGGCCTGGGACACAGTTTTCCGGCGCTACCAACTGCCCTTGTATGTTTATGTCTTTGAGTTGGTCCGTGACGAGCAAGCGAGCCTGGACATCGTCCAGGAGACCTTCATCAATGCGGTGCGGCATATCGGCAGCCTGCGCGAGGACACGAAGTTCGGCAGTTGGCTGTTCGGCATCGCGCACCAGAAATGCCTCCAGCGTTGGCGCAAGCAGGGCCGCGAAGCCGCGGCGCTGGAGGAATTGGGCGCCGCGCCGGGGGAGTTCGTGGACGACCCGGCGGAGTTGCTCATCCGGGAGGAACAGGAGGCTGCGTTCATGAAACTGCTGAGCCGGCTGCCGGCGGCGCAGCGCTCTGTTCTGCTGCTGCATTTTGTGGAGGATTTCCCGCTCGAAGAAATCGCCCGAATCACGGGCACGGTGCTGGGCACAGTGAAGTCGCGGCTGCATTACGCCAAGCAGGCGCTCAGGAAGCTATTGGAAGAAGAAATGGAATGAAAACACCACGCGAAGTCTTATTTGGGCAGCATCAAGCTGCCGAACCTAAACTCGACGCCATCCGCGAGAAAGTGGTGGTGGGCCTGGCCCCGGACGCCCCGGTCCGCTCGAAGCGACTGCCGCCAGTCGTGCCGCGGCGGGCATCCGCGCTCGAAGCCGGCTGGCGCCAATTCTGGTGGTCGCTGCGCTGGCACCTGGCCGGACTAAGCGCGGCGTGGCTTGCGGTCGTGGCGCTTAACATCGGTTCTCCCCCCGCTCCGGCAGCTAGGGCGGCCCGGCAGGATGAGACGTCCCCGCGGCAACTGTTGGCGGCGCTGCGCGAAAACCAGCGGCAATTGCGCGAGCTGATCGAGGCGCCCGCCGCAGAACCAGCCCCGGAGTCGCAGACCCCCGCGCCGTCGCCCCGGAGCCAAATCCAACCATTGTCCCCTGCACCAGCCTGATTTGCTTCCGACCCCGAACCTGAGACCTCGAACTTCACAATCCTATGAACACACCGGACAAATCCTCGATGATGGAACGCAGCACCACCGTGCGCTTCTGCCGCTGGCTGTTCAGTTGGCGGGGGCTGCGGCGCCTGCTGATCCTGCTGGCCTGGTTCGTGACACTGGTCGCGCTGTTTTATGGGGAAGAAACCTGGCGCGGGCGGCACGCCTGGAACCAATACCGCCGCCAACTCGAAGCGCGGGGTGAACAGCTTGATTTTGCCGCGCTGGTTCCCAAACCGGTTCCCGACGAGCAGAACTTCGCCGCCACGCCCTTCGTCAAGTCTTGGTTTGAAAAGAAAACCGCCTACGACTCCGACCACCCATGGAATGACCCCTACTCACGTGTCGCCCGCAGAGTTCAATTCCCGTCCAAGCCGAAGGACGCGAGATACGAGCGGCGCTTTGAGGACCTCGTGGCCTGGCAAACGGCCTTTGCGGCGGTGCGGTCCGGTGAATTGACCCCGCAGCAACGGTTTTATTCAGCTAAGCTCGATGCGGCGTCGCGCGCCCAGGCGGCGCCGGCGGTGCTCGAGGGGTTGAAAACCAATGAGGCGCTTTTTGCGGAACTTCGCGTCGCCGGCCAGCGGCCTTATTCACGCTACCCGGTGAATTATGACTTGGAGATGCTCTTTTCAATCCGGCGGCCGCATCTCCAAATGGTGAAAGGCGTCTGCCAGCGGCTGCAACTCAAGGCCTGCGCGGAACTGGCCGGCGGCCAGAGCGGCCCGGCTCTGGAAGACCTCGAGTTGATGTTCCGCCTGACGGATTCGCTGAAAACAGACCCCTTCTTGATTTCCTATCTGGTTCGCATCGCTTGCGGGCAAGTCGCGACCCAGCCGATCTGGGAAGGTTTAGCCGAGCACCGCTGGTCGGACGCTCAACTGCAAGAGCTGGAAACGCGCCTCCAGCAATACAACTTCATCGCGGACCTGAAAGCGCCCCTGGCCGCCGAGCAGGCAGGGAGCATTGCGATGATGGAGCTGGTGAGAAAGAAAGGTCTTGGGTATGTGCTCGCACTGAACGCAGCGGGCCGCCCCGAGGCCACGGCCGCGGCTGCGGATGCGAAGAAGTTGAACTTCATCGGGTCCGTTATCGTCCCGCGAGGCTGGTATTATCTGGAGGAACTGAACCTCTGCCGGGGCTTTCACGTCGAACTGGCAACGGCCCTGGACAACAACAAGCAGCGCGTTTCACCCGCCCAAGTGAAAGCGGACACTCAGGCATTTGAGCAGATGATGGCCCCCCCTGGCTTCGCAAGAACAACGCCCGGCACAATACTCGGCCATCGGGTCATGGCGCGGCTGCTGCTGCCGGCGCTCGGGCGGGTGATCCTGAGATCGGCGACGGCGCAGACGGCCTTTAACCAGGCCGCCATTGCCTGCGCGCTGGAGCGTTACCGTCTGGCCAACGGACACTTCCCCGAGGCGCTGGCGGCCCTCGCGCCACGGTTCATTTCCCCGTTGCCTGACGACGTGCTGACGGGCGAGCCATACAAATATCGCCTCAGGGATGACGGCCAATTCGTGCTCTACTCCGTCGGCTGGGATGAAAAGGACGACGGCGGTGTGCCCGGCAAAACGCTCTTCGACGACCAGCAGGGCGATTGGGTGTGGGAATACCCCGCCAAGTAGGACTGGCGTCCCGCCGCTGGTAGGGCGCGTCACTCCGTGCGCGCCGCCGACCACGCGAAAACCACCCCAATTAGACCCGCTATCGACAGAGGAGAGAATTCAGGTAACTTGCCAGCGACTGCACCTGTCTCCTTAGAGACAACCGGCCCGGTCGAGAAAATTATGGCAAGAGATAGCAAGTCCCAGTTGCCCGCGGCCCAAGTGGCCGCCCCGGCGCCCACCGGGACGAGTCCGTTTGGCGGACCGCCGCTGTCCCGTTAATGAACCATGCCGCCCAAACCGGACAACGCCGCCGCCGCAGTCGCGACCGTGCCCGAAGAGGTGACCGGCCAGCCCCGGCGAGTGGTGACGGGGGCATTGCCGTGGCGGCAGACGTTCGCCGCGCTCCACCACCGCAACTTCCGGCTCTTCTTCTTCGGCCAGTTGATTTCGCTGATCGGCACCTGGATGCAAAACACGGCCCAAAGCTGGCTGGTCTATCAACTCACGGGTTCCAAGCTCCTGCTCGGCATTGTCGCCGCTGTCGGTTCCGCGCCGATGCTGCTCTTCTCGCTGTGGGGCGGGTCCGTTGCGGACCGCCATCCGAAACGGACCGTGCTGCTCTTCACGCAGAGCGCCATGATGGTGCTGGCGTTTGTGTTTGCCGCGTTGGTTTGGAGCGGGTCGGTGCGGCCCTGGCACATCCTTGTGCTGGCGGCGCTCGGGGGAGTGGCGATGGCCTTCGACATGCCAGCGCGCCAGGCCTTCATGGTCGAAATGACCAGCCGCGAGCACCTGATGAATGCCGTGTCGCTCAACAGCTCCATTGTCAACGGCGCGCGCGTGGTCGGGCCGGCGGTGGCGGGGTTTCTCATGGCGCAGGCAGGCCTGGCCGCGTGCTTCTTCTTGAACGGGCTGAGTTTTGTTGCCGTGCTGGCGGGCCTCCTGATGATGCGGTTGCCCAGGTTCGTGCCGCCCGCCCAGCCCGAATCCAACTGGCAACACGCCCTCGACGGGTTTGCTTACGTGGCGAAGCACCGCCGGGTGCGCACCCTGTTGCTGCTGTTTGCCATCGTCGGCGTTTTTGGCTGGTCCTATTCGGTGCTGCTGCCCGCCTTTGCGGCCGACCTGCTCCACGTCGGGGAGCGCGGGTATGGCGGATTGCTCAGCGCCAACGGGATCGGCGCGCTGTCCGGAGCGCTGGCGGTCGCCACCTTTGGGGATCGTGTTCCCCGGCGGCTGTTGATCTTCGGCGGGCTTGGGCTTTTCTCGCTGATGCTGCTGCTGTTGGCGGTGACGCGGAATTACTATCTGGCGCTGGTCTTTCTGGCGATCGCCGGCTGGGGCATGTTACTTTACTTCTCCACCACCAACACCGTGATCCAGACCAGTGTCGCCGACGGCATGAGGGGGCGCGTCATGGGTATATGGGCGCTGGTGTTCGGCGGCATGTTGCCGGTGGGCGGTTTGGAGGCCGGCACGCTGTCAAATTGGTTCGGCGTGCCGTGGACGGTTGCCATCGGCGCGGTTGTCTGCGGCGCCGCGGCCTTGGTGACGTGGTTGCGGGTTCGCCGCAACCCATCCACGCCAGCCTGAAATCCAGCAAACGACGTTTCTTGCCAACGGGGTGCGCCTGCGCGCGAGTGGACACCGCACCTCTTCTTGACGGCTGCCGTCCCTGCCGCCTAAGCTCAGCCACGGTGCTAATGAAACATTGAGTTAACGCAACGCTTCTCCCTCATGCGTGTTTTGCCCGCAACTGGACGGGAGTGGTTGAGCTTGGTGCTGTTCCCATTCAAGGCATACACGGCATTGGCATACATTGCGGTACGGATTTGGAGCGGCTACCTGCCTCCGCAGGCGGATTATTCAGACGGAGGTGCAGTTGTCACACTCGGCTATCTTCTGAGCTTTGCAGCTTTATGCTTGGGTGGTATGATTCAGAAGAGTCTTGGACCACGCAAAACATATCTGACGACCTGTGCGTTCGCAGCGGCAGATTTACTTTTCGTAGTCCTAATGTTGCCCCATTTGGCGCACACATGAAAGAGTTGTGCCATATTTTCTAACCACGGCTGCCTGCGGGAGCGGACGCCTTTGCCCTCTTCTTGACGGCTGCTGCCCCTGCTGCCTAAGCTCAGCCACTGGGCTAATGAAACATCGAGCTAAGAATGAGCATCACCCAGCCACACATTGAAGGCGCGAAATTGATTCTTTGGACACCGATTGATGACCGGCATCGTGCTACCGGCGGGTGCCGCCACTACCACGATGGCCAGATCGCAGGTGTGGCATCCTGGATGGCGATTTGCAGGTTTGATGAGGGCGAGGCGTGTTATCTTTTCCGGTACCATCCCGACAGCAACCGTTACTCCGATACATTTCACGAGTCAGTTGAGGAGGCGAAGCACCAAGCAGAGTTTGAGTATGAAGGAGTTAGCAAGACTTGGGTTGACGCAGCTTAACTGGTCGGATCCGCAGTCTAAAACCCATCGCTCCGGCTCGAAAGCAGCCTAGGCCGAATGCCACGCAAGCCATGAAGGGCATCTTCCGCGCGATGAGACGCCAGCGGTCAGTCTGGCTGGCCTTCATGCTGGTGAGCGCCGGGCTGACAGGTCTCGCCGAGGGGCAGCCCGGGGAACCCATCCCGATTGTTCTGGCCGCGCCGGCCACGCCGGCGGAACAGATCGCCGCCCGGACGCTCGCGCAGCGGCTCGGCCAACTCTACCCGCGCGAGAAGTTCCTGCGGACCGAGGCGCTGCCTGAATCCGGTCAGTGCATTCTGCTCGGCCAGGCGGCCAGCGCGCCGCGGGCCAGGGCGTGACTGGGGGCGGCTTCGCTGACGAACGCCGAAGCTTACGTCATCGCCACGCTCGCCGAGGGGCCGCGCCGGCTTGGCCTGGTGGCCGGGACAGACGCGCGCGGTGTTGCCTGCGGGGTCTATGCACTGCTCGAAAAGCTGGGGTGCGGCTTTTATTTGTCCGGCGACGTGCTGCCGCAGCCGCGCGCGGAGCCGTTCTCATTCGGGGGCTGGGCGCTGACCAACTCGCCGCTGGTCGCCGACCGCCTCGTGTTCGAGTGGCACAATTTCCTCAGCGGCTGTTCGACGTGGAACCTGCCGGAGTGGACCCAATGGATCGAGCAATCCCACAAGGCCGGGTTCAACGGCATCATGGTTCATGCCTATGGCAACAACCCGATGGCAACCTACGAGTTCAACGGCAAGGCCAAGCGTGTCGGCTACCTCAGCACCACCGCCCGGGGCCGCGACTGGTCCACGATGCACGTGAACGACATGCGGCGGTTGTGGGGCGGCCAGGTGTTCGACGCGCCGGTCTTCGGCGCCGAAGCCGCGCTGGGACCGGAGGAGCGGCGGGCCGAGGCGGCGCAACGGCTCATGCGCGACGTGTTCGCTGCTGCGGAGCAGCGCGCCATGAATGTCTATTTTGCCGATGACGTGGACACGGTCTCGGCCAACCCGCAGGAGTTGATTCAAACGCTGCCCCAGGCGGCGCGCTTTGCCACCAGCGGCGGCAAGTTCTGGCTGGCCAATCCTGACACGCCGGAAGGCTACCGCTACTACCAGACGCAGGTGGAGGCTTTGCTGGCGGCGTATCCGCAAATCGCCTGCCTGGTGCCGTGGTTCCGCACCGGCGGCACGCCCTGGATGGACTTTACGCCCGCCGAAATGCCGCCGCGCTGGCAGGAGGAGTTTCAGGCCGAAGTCGCGCGGACGCCCGAAGCCGCGAAGCTCTGGCACGCGCACAACCTGTTCGGCCTCGGCAAGATCATCCGGGCCTGCCAGCGCGCGCTCAAGGAGACCGGCCACGACCGGGTGCAAGTCGCCGCCGGGACCTGGGACTTCAAGTTTCTCGCGCCGGCTGACCGCTTCCTCCCGCCGGGCGTCAAGCTGATTGGCCTCGACTATAACGTCCTGCACGGCCAGCCGCAGCTTGGCGACGCGGCCTCCCGGCAGGTCCTGCGCGAGGTGGGCGCGCATCGCCCGGTGTTGCCCGTGATCTGGGCGCATCACGACGACGGCAACTACCTGGGCCGGCCCTACACGCCGTTCGCCGGGTTCGCCTCGAAGCTGGCCGACGCCCACGCCTGCGGCTTCGGCATCATTCACTGGACTACGCGGCCCCTCGACCTTTTCTTTGCCAGCCACGCCCGGCAGGTTTGGAGCGACTCAAAAGACGAGCCGCTCAGCGTCACCTGCCTGGATGTGGCGGCGAAGTCCTTCGGCGAATCCGCCCGCGACGCGCTGGGTGAATACCTGGAACGCTGGGTGACCGACGCGCCCAAGTTCGCCCGTGAAACCGGCGACTTCTTCATTGACCGGCCCATGACCAACGTCGAGCAGGTCGTCGCCGGCTGCCGCCAGCGGCTCAAGCTGCTGGCGGCGGTGGACCAGGCCAGTCTCACGCAGGAGCAACGTGACCGCGTGGCTTATTTCCAGGGGCTGGAGGAATTCATCGCCGCCATCCACCAGACGCACAGCGCGCTGCAACGCTCCCAGGCTTTGCTCAAATCCGGCGACCGCGCGGGCGCGCGCGCGGCGATGGCAGAGTGTTACCCGGAGCCGGTAATCGAGCAGTTTGCGAAGTTCAGTTCCCTGGGCGGCATCACTCGCGGCGAGCAAGGGTTGGTGGTGAGCCTGAACCTCCGCTGGCTGCCGCATTTCCTGCGGCAGCGCCAGGCCCTGGGGATCGAGGCCGTGCGCTTCAACTTCGCCCCCACCTCGCATGACACGCTGGCGCAGTCCCCCGGCAAATTTACCTGGCACTTCGATGCCAGCCAGCAGATCTGGCAAACCCTTGGCGCGGAGGAGACCGGCGCGAGCACCTTTGTCCTGCCGCCCGAAGCGAGGGTCACGTTGAGCGCGGACCTGCCCAAGGTGGACGAGGAGATTTGCCGCGCTGGCATCGAGAGCGACCAGCCCATCCAAATCACGTTGGGGCCCGTCATGGGGGGAACGGCGCTGCCCCAGGGCGGCTACCGTATAAGCCTGCTCTTCATGGAACCGTCTGCCACTGCCGAAGGCCAGCGGGTGTTCGACCTGTCCCTTGGCGGGGACCTGGCTTCGCCGGTCCGGGAACGGCTTGATATTTTCTGCCTCGCGGGAGGCCGCCAGCGTGTCGTCGAAAGAAGCTACACTGTGAAAGTTCCCCGCCCGGGCAAGCTGGCCCTGACGCTCACGCCGGTCACCGGCAGAGCGCTGATTTCCGGCGCGGTCGTGCAACTGCTGGAGAGAGCGCCCCCGCCAGCACCAGCCGATTCGGGGCGGTGACCCAAAGGGAACGGACCGCGAGCCATCCTCGGCTCGCAGGACCCACCCGCGCGACAGGACGCTCCCATTGATTCCGCCGTGCCTGTGCATTCAAAACCGCTGCGAGCCGAGGACGGCTCGCGGTCCGGCGGTGGCACGTAGCCGCGCAGCCACCCAAGCCGCCCTCTGAAATTGCCTTGATTCTCGGATCATGGCAGGCCATGAATGCGGCGCGATGTTTCACACCAGAACGTCCCACAGCATGACGAACCGCCTCAATCCAATGAAGCCCAACAGCCCTCATGCAGCCCATGCGACTCGTGTAACTCGTGTAACCCATTTAACCCATGTAACCCCTGTAACTCATTTAACTCATTTAACCCATTCCACTCCCCCCCGCTCCCTCCTCTGCCTTCTCCTCGCCCTCAGTCTCCCCGCCCTCGCCAGCGTCTCCCCCGACCAGCTCCGCTGCGAGTACCTGGACAACCCCCTGGGCATTGATACCCCGCAACCGCGGTTGAGCTGGGTCCTCGAATCAAAGCAGCGGGCGGAAAAGCAAACCGCGTATCAGATTCTCGCCGCCACCAGCGAGGCCCTGTTGAAATCGGATAGCGGCGACCTTTGGGACACCGGGAAGGTGGCGTCGGACCAGACCCTGCACATTGTCTATGCCGGCAAGACGCTCTCCTCCTGCCAGCGTTGCTATTGGAAAGTGCGCGTGTGGGATAAGGACGGCCAGGCCTCCGCCTGCAGCCCGCCGGCTTATTGGGAGATGGGTTTGCTCTCCCCGCAGGATTGGCAGGGCCAGTGGATTGCCCGCACCACGGACACCAATTCCCTGCCCGCGCCCCTGCTCCGCCGCGCGTTCACGCTCGATGGCAAGATCAAGCAAGCCCGGGCCTACATCTGCGGCCTCGGTTATTATGAGCTTCATCTCAACGGCCAGAAGGTCGGCGACCATCTGCTCGACCCGGGCTACACCCGCTATGACAAACGCGCGCTCTACGTCACCTACGATGTCACCGACGCCCTGCGCCGCGGCAAAAATGCCGTCGGCGTCATCCTCGGCAACGGCTGGTATAACGTCCAGACCCGGGCGGTCTGGGACTTTCACAAAGCACCGTGGCGCGCCGCGCCCAAGCTGTTGATGCAATTGCGCGTGGAATACACCGACGGACGCATTGAGACCATCGGCACGGACAGCCGCTGGACGACCAGCACGGGCCCAATCACCTTCGATAGCATCTACGGCGGCGAAACCTACGACGCCCGCGCGGAGAAACCCGGCTGGGACACCCCGGACTACGATGAGTTGGTAGGGACGCGTTCCACCGCGTCCCTGACACCCTTGCCGAAGGATGGGACGCGGTGGAACGCGTCCCTACCAGAACAGAGTTCCGAGTGGGCCATGGCGCGGGTGGTTTCACCTCCCGGAGGCAAGCTCGTCGCGCAGATGATGCCGCCCATCAAAGCCGACCGGAGCATCAAGCCGGTCAAGCTCACCGAACCAAAGCCCGGCGTCTTCGTGTTCGACATGGGCCAGAACTTCGCCGGCTTCGCCGAGTTGAGCCTGCGCGGGCCTGCCGGCACGAAGGTGGCGATGAAGTACAGCGAGCGCCTGGGCAAGGATGGCATGGTTGACCGCGCCGGCATTCAACAGCACGTGGCCCGGGTGGACCCCAACCAGCAATACCAGACCGATACTTACTTCATGAAGGGCAAGGGCCTGGAAATCTGGCACTCCCGCTTTGACTACCACGGCTTCCAGTATGTCGAAGTCACCGGGTTCCCCGGCAAACCGACGCTCGACACGCTGCGCGGCGTTTTCATTCATTCGGCCATTCCCGTGGCGGGCGAGTTCGAGTGCTCGAATCCGCTGCTGAACCGAATCTGGAGCGCCGGACGCTGGTCTTACCTGAGCAACCTGCAAGGCATCCCGACGGATTGCCCGCATCGCGAGAAGAACGGCTGGACCGGCGACGCCCACCTCGCCGCCGAGCAGGGCCTGCTCAACTACGCGCCCGCCGCCGTCTATGCCAAATGGATCAACGACCTTGGCGATGAACAGCGGCCCACGGGCGAGTTGCCCGGCATCGTGCCCACCAGCGGCTGGGGCTACAAATGGGGCAACGGCCCGGCTTGGGACAGCGCGTTCCTGCTCATCCCGTTCTACCTCTACGAGTATTGCGGCGACACCAAAGTCCTCGGTGACCACTACGACGGGCTGAAACGTTACGTGGATTATCTCACCAGCAAAGCCAAGGGCGGCATCGTCGATATCGGCCTGAACGATTGGGCGCCCGTCAAGACCACCACGCCCGCCGACATCACCTCCACCGCCTATTATTATCGCGACGCGCAGATCGTCGCGCTCGCAGCGGACCTGCTGGGAAATGACGCCGACGCGCGCAAGTACGCGGACCTTGCCGCCGGCATCAAGACGGCCTTCAACGAGAAGTTCTACCACCCCGATACCATGCTCTACGGTAATGGCAGCCAGACCTCGCTCAGTTGCGCGCTCTACCAGGGCCTGGTCGAACCGGCGAACAAGGCGCGCGTTCTCAACAACCTGGTCGCGGCGGTGGACAAGTCCAACGGCCACATTGACACCGGCATCCTCGGGGCGAAATACCTACTCAACGCCCTGCTCGAAAACGGGCGCGCCGACGTCGCCTGTCGCATCGCCAGCCAGAAAGACCTGCCGAGCTGGGGCTGGTGGATCGAGCAAGGCGCCACTACCTTGTGGGAGCAATGGAACGGCGCCGATTCCCGCAACCACATCATGTTCGGCGACATCAGCGCCTGGTTCTACAAGGCCCTCGCCGGCATCAACCCCGATCCCGCCGCGCCGGCCTTCAAGCACTTTACCATCAAACCCAACCTTGTCGGCGGCCTGACCTCAGCCCACGCCGGCTACGACTCCGTGCGCGGGCGCATCGTGAGCGATTGGAAGACCAAGGGCGGCCGCTTTGACCTGACCGTCACCATCCCCCCCAACACCACCGCCACCGTCCATGTGCCCGTGGCAGACTCGACCTCGGTCAAAGAAGGCGGCAAACCCGCCGCGGATACCGCCGGCGTAAGCTTCCTCCGCGTGGAAGCTGGCCGCACCCTGTTCGAAGTCGGCTCCGGCACCTACCACTTCACCGCGCCCATGTTCTAACCCACTCCGCATCACGTTTCACGTTTCACGCTCCACGCCTCTCTCCCGCCCCCTCCTAATCCTAATCTTAATCCTAATCCCCGTTACGGGGATGATGAGCATAACCGCCCCCCTCATTTATCCCATTAATCCCATTCATCCCATGTAACTTTAGTGAATATTCTTCTTGCAAGCCTCGCCAAAAAGCAGTAAAACGCCCGCATGGAGAAGGGCCGACCAGCCTTTCTCCTGGAAGTTAGAATGTGGATTGTGCTATGAAAATGAGTTTCAAACTGCTGCTGCCGCTCCTGCTGCTGTCGGCGCTCCCCGCCGTGGTGCAAGCCCAAACTTACACGAACAACTACGGCATTTGGAGTTACGCCGTCACTAACAGCGCAATCACCATCACGGAGTACACCGGCCCCGGTGGTACGGTGACCATCCCCAGCACAATCAACGGGCTGCCAGTCACCGGCATCGGAGACTCTGCGTTCAATGGCTGCACCAGCCTGACCAGCGTCATAATCCCCGACAGCGTCATCAGCATTGGAGACTATGAGTTCGAATGGTGCTTCTACCTGGCCAGCGTCGCGATAGGCACCAACGTCACCAGCATCGGGGACTATGCGTTCGCTTCCTGCGGCCTGACCAGCGTCACGATTCCTGACAGTGTCACCTACATTGGGGACGATGCGTTCTATGGGTGCCCCCTGATCAGCGTCACCATCCCCGACAGCGTCACCAGCATTGGGGAATTGGCATTCTGTTTCTGCGACTTTGCCAGCGTCACAATTGGCAACAGCGTCACCAACATCGGGGCGGCGGCGTTCAATTGGTGCATCGGCCTGACCAACGTCACTATAGGCACCAACGTCACCAGCATTGGGGACGAGGCGTTCGCTGCCTGTAACGACCTGACCTGCATCTTGATTCCCAACAGCGTCACCAGCATTGGGGAGGGGGCGTTCTATGAATGCACCAGCCTGACCAGCGCCACGATCGGCACCAACGTCACCAGCATCGATGACGATGCGTTTGAATACTGCACCAGCCTGACCGACATCATGATTCCCGACAGTGTCACCTACATCGGGGAGGAGGCGTTCTCTTACTGCACCAGCCTGTCCAGCGTCACGATAGGCTGCACCAACCTGACCATCGTCACGAGCGGCACCAACGGGACCAGCATCGGGGACGCGGCGTTCGAGGACTGCACCAGTCTGAGCAAGGTGACGATAGGCAACAACGTCACCAGCATCGGGAGCTGTGCATTCTCAAGCTGCCCCAGCTTGACCAGCCTCTCGATTCCCAACAGCGTCACGACCATCGGAAACTACGCGTTTAATGACTGCGCCGGCCTGACCAACGTTACGATAGGCACCAACGTCACCAGCATCGGGAGCTATGCATTCTCAGGCTGCACGAGCTTGGCCAGCATCCCGATCCCCAACAGCGTCACCAGTATCGCTGGCTCTGCGTTTTATGACTGCACCAGCCTGACCAACGTCACGATAGGCACCAACGTGACCAGCATCGGGGTTGAGGCGTTCTGTAACTGCACCAGCCTGACCAGCATTACGATCCCCAACAGTGTCACCAGCATCGGGGCAGGGGCGTTCATTTATTGCACCAGCCTGACCAGCGTCACGATCCCCCCCCAGCGTCACCAGCATCGCGGTCCTTACGTTCTATCGCTGCACCAGCCTGACTAGTGTTACGATCCCCAACAGCGTCACCAACATCCAGGGGGCTGCGTTCGGCCTTTGCACCAACCTGACGGGAGTCTATTTCTGCGGTGACGCCCCCCCCAGCGTTGGTTTGGGTGTGTTCAACGGTGACAACAATGCCACCGTCTATTACCTGCCGGGGACCACCGGCTGGAGCGACTTCTCCGCCAATACCGGTATTCCGACCGTGCTGTGGGAGCCGCAGGTGCAGACCAGAGATGCCAGCTTCGGGGTGCGGACGAATCAGTTTGGGTTCAATATTAACTGGGCCAGCGGCATGGTCGTTGTAGTGGAAGCCTGCACGGACCTGGCCAATCCCGCCTGGTCTCCGGTTGGAACCAACACCCTCACCGGCGGCTGGTCCTATTTCAGCGATCCCCAGTGGACGAGCTACACCCGCCGTTTCTGCCGCCTCCGCTCGCCGTGATGGTAGATGGCATGGGCGTGTTGTCCCCAGTGCGTTCGCCCCCGGCCTCCCGGGAGGGCGAGCGTTCTCGCAAGCCCTGACGACCCCCTGGACAACACGCAACACGCACCACGCTTCCCGCCACGGTCGCCTTGCCCGACATTTACGCCCGCATGTACGCCCAGTTGCGGCCCGAGTTCTACCGCGAGTTATGCAGGGGCACAGCCTTCTGCTCAAGCTCAGCCGCGAGCGCCGCATCGAGTGAAGATTTAGATTAGCCTCCACGGTCTTTTGCCCGCGCATTGGGACCATGAACCGATTCAGATTACGAGCAAGAATAGAATTAAGAACGGCAGGTTCATGGGAAGTTTTCGAGGGAGAACGTGGGAGAAAGGCCGGAAATGCAATTTGGCAGGGGGGCTGGGGGAAGGGGAAGAAGTTAAAGGAGTTAAAAGAGTTAAAGGAGTTGAAGGAGTTAAATGGGCTCGCCCTCCCGGGAAGCGAGGGGCGGCGCGCTGGGGACAGCACGCCCTACCATCAGGGGGAGCGGAGGCGGTAGAAACGGGCGGGATAATTCGTCCACTGGGGGTCGCTGAAACTGGACGAGCCGCCGGTAAGGGTGTTGGTGCCCACCGGAGACCAGACCGGATTGGACAGGTTCGTGCAGGCTTCGACCACGACGGGGATGTTCGTTGCCCAGGAGATGATGAAGCCGAACGCGTTGGTTTGCGCGCCAAAGCTGGGGCCGACGGTTAGGATCAGCGGGTTCGGAAGGAACCATAACGCTGTCGGACGACCGGTAATGGCGGAGAAGTTACTCCAGCCTGTGGTTCCCGGCAAGTAATAGATGATCACATGGTTGTCAGCCCATAGCGGGTAGAACACAGATGAATCAGCGCTGGGGGCGTTACCCAGGAAATAAGCACCCGTCAGCTTGGTGCAATTATAGAACGCCTCGCCCGCGATGCTGGTGACGCTAGCTCCTATCGTGACGTTGGTCAGGCTGGAGCAGCCAGAGAAGGCAAAGAATCCGATGCTGGTAACGCTGTTGGGGATGGTGACACTGGTCAGACTGGTGCAGTCGTAGAACGCCGAGGCCCAGATGCTGGTGACGCAGTTGCCTATGGTGGCACAGGTCAGGCTGGAGCACTGGGCGAACGCCTCGGGCCCGAGGCCGGTGACGCTGTCGGGGATGGTGACGCTGGTCAGGCTGGTGCAGAGAAAGAACGCCTCCTCCCCGATGCTGGTGACGCTGTCTCCTATCGTGGCGTTGGTCAGGCTGGTGCAGTCGTAGAACGCCTCGTTTCCGATGGTGATGACGCTGTCGGGGATGGCGACGCTGGTCAGGCTGTAGCACTCACAGAACGCACCGTCCCCGATGTTGATGAGGCTGTTGGGGAGGGGGACACCGACCAGCTTGCCGCAGCCCTGAAACGCACTGGCTCCGATGTTGGTGACGTTGTTGGGGAGCGCAACGCCGGTGAGGTTGATGCAGTCATAGAACGCCGAGTCCCCGAGGCAGGTGACGCTGTTGGGCACGGTGTAGCTTCCAGCTTTTCCCCCCGGATACTGGAGGAGCGTAGTCCGGCTCTGGTTGAACAAAACCCCATCCACACTGCTATAGGAGGAGTTGGACGCATCCACGGTTATTGCGCTCAAGCTGAAGTCGTCATTGAACTGCCAGCCCCCGATACTGGTGACGCTGCCGCCAATCGTGACATTGGTCAGGCTGGGGCAGTCAAAGAAGGCCTCGTCGCAGATGCTGATGACTGTGTTGGGGACGGTGTAGCTTCCGGCTTTGCCCCCCGGACATTGGATGAGCGTGGTTTGGCTCTGGTTGAACAAGACCCCATCCGCACTACTATAGGAGGAGTTGGATGCATCCACGGTTATCGCGCTCAGGCTGGTGCAGCAAGAGAACGCATAGTTTCCGATGTTGGTGACGCTGCCGGGGATGGTGACGCTGGTCAGGCTGGAGCAGTAAGAGAACGCCCAGTCCCCGAGGCTGGTGACATTGGTGGGGAGCATGACGTTGGTCAGGCTGGTGCAGCTCCAGAACGCATAGTCCCCGATGTTGGTGACGCTGTCGGGGATCAAGACGCTGGTCAGGCCGGTGCAGTTTTCGAACGCCGAGTCCCCGATGTTGGTGAGGTTGGTGCCGATTGTGACGCTGGTCAGGCTGTAGCAGTCGGAGAACGCCGCGTCCTCGATGTTGGTGACGCTGTCGGGGATCGTGACGCTAGTCAGGCTGATGCAGTTGCAGAACGCATTGGTTCCGATGCTGGTGACCGGGTAGCCGTTAGTCGTGTCGGGGATGGTCACGGCACCGCCAGGGCCGGCGTATCCCGTGATGGTGATCGCGCCGTTATTGGTTGTGAAAGTGAATTGGGCTTGCACCGCGACGGGCAGCGTCAAGAGCAACAGGAGCGGCAGCAGGTTTTTGTGGCACGTTTTCGTAGCACAGGGTGGGTGGACGGGGTGTCGGAGCTATTGGTGCCAGATGAAGAGGCAGGCTCAACCCTTCATACATTCAGCATACTGCATCATCAGGCCCCAACCAATGTCGGTGTGGCTGATGATTCCGAGCAGCTTATGGTTTCGGACCACCGGCAATTGCTTGACGCGGCGGGCGGTCATGGTCGCCCCGGCCTGGAGCGCCTCGGAATCGGGGGATACGGTGACGACGTTTCTCGTCATGATCTGGTCAACCGGAACACGGGCGAGATCTCTGAAGCGATCTTCCATCAACTGAGGGGTGGTAAGGTACTCTTCGTGTTCCATCAATTCTTTCTGAGTGGGGAGCAATTTACGGCTTAGATCAGAGTAGGTGACAATGCCGACGGGCCCCTCCTCGCTGTCCACGACCAGAATATCATTCAGATGGTAGCGGAGCATAAGCTGCAGAATCTCCCGCAGCGGCGTCTTGGGGCCAACGGTGATCACCTTGGGATTCATCAATTCGAGGACTTTCATATTGCGGCGGCGGGTATTCTCCGGCTAGAAGGAGATTAGGATTAGGATTAGAATTGAGAGAGGGCGGTGGGCGATAGGCTAGAGCCGGAGCATCTCTTCCTGCGTGAGGAGGCGCAGGCCCTGTTTTTCGAGGAGGGCGCGGGCCTGGGCGAGTTCGTGGACTTCGATGAGCAGGATGGCGCGGTTGTTGGCGACGAAGCCGGAACAGTTGTCGAGGTTGATGTGGTTGCGGCCCAGCAGGTCCGCCACCGCCTGCAACGAGCCGGGCTGGTCGGGCACTTCGACGGCGAGCACTTCGAGGAGCGAGACCATGAGGCCCTTGTCTTTGAGGGCGCGGACGGCGGGGTCGCGCTGGTCCACGAGGAACTTCATGACGCCGAAGCTGCCGCTGTTGGCAATAGTGACCCAGCATATATTGACGCGGGCGTCAGCGAGCAATTTGGTGATGCGGGCGGTCTGGCCGGGTTTGTTTTCGACGAATACGGCCAGGAGGTTGACGGTGCTCATGGGAGAGGGTGGATTGGAGTGATGGAGTGATGGAGTGATGGAGTATTGGGGGTTAGAGGGAGCGTTTGTCAATGACGCGTTTGGCTTTGCCTTCGGCGACGGGCAAGGAGCCGGCGGGGAGCAGGTCCACCTTGGGCTTGACCCAGGTTTCGGCTTTGAGTTTCTCGACGAGCTGGTTTTGGAGGGCGGCCAGGTGTTCGACCTGGCCGTCAAAACCGGCAGCGGCCAGCTCGACTTTGATGGTCAGGTCGTCCAGGCCCTCGATGATGATGACGTAGTTGCGGCCGACTTGCGGGAAGGACATGAGCACGCGCTCGATCTGCTGCGGGAAGATGTTGACGCCGCGGATGATGAGCATGTCGTCGGAGCGGCCCGTGATGCGGTGGAGGCGGCGATGGGTGCGCCCGCACTGGCACGGTTCGGGGAGGATGGAGGTGATGTCGCGGGTGCGGTAGCGGAGGAGGGGCATGGCTTCGCGCTTGAGGGTGGTGAGGACCAGTTCGCCGGTCTGGCCTTCCGGGAGAGGCTCGCCGGTGTCGGGGTTGATGATCTCGAGGATGTAGTTGTCCTCCCAGAGGTGGAGGCCGGCTTTGTATTCGCACTCGAAAGCGACGCCGGGGCCGTTCATCTCGGTCAGGCCGTAGGAGTTATAGACATCGCAGCCGAAGGCCTGCTCGATTCTGCGGCGGGTTTCCTCGGTGTGGGGTTCGGCGCCGACGAAGGCCTTGCGCAAGGCGAGGTCTTTGCGCGGGTTGATGCCTTTCTGTTCGAGGAAGCTGGCGAAGTAGAGGGCGTAGCTGGGCAGGATATGAACGGCGGTGGTCCGGAAGTCCTGCATCAGCATCAACTGCCGTTCGGAAGTGCCGGGGCCGGCGGGAATGACGAGGCAGCCGACCTTTTCCGCGCCGTAGTGCATTATCAGCCCGCCGGTGAACAGGCCGTAGCTCATCATGTTCTGGAGGACATCCTTTTTGGTGATGCCGGTCATGACGAGCGAGCGGGCGATGAGTTCGGCGGCGTTATCAATATCCTTGCGGGAGAAGAAGATGGCCTTGGGTTTGCCGGTGGTGCCGCTGGAGGTGTGCAGGCGCACCGGCTCGTCGTGATCCACGGCCAACATGCCGTCGGGATAAATGGCGCGCAGGTCGGCGCCGGTGGTGAAAGGGAGCCGGCGCACGTCGGCCAGCGATTTGATCTCCCCGGGGGTTAGGCCCAGTCCCATAAACTTCTGCCGGTAAAAAGGCACGCGCTGCGCCACGCGCTGGAGGGTGTCCTGCAGGCGCTTGAGCTGCAGTTGTTCGAGTGCCGGGCGGGCCAGTGTTTCAGATTCTTGATCCCAGAACATGATGGTGAGGGGATTCTATACGGGTTGCCGCAAGGGTGTCCAGCACTGAAATTCGCAGCAAGGCCAGGGCGGATTCAAGCAAACCGCAGCCGCCGACGGCAGTCGAATGGCGCTGGGAAATTACGAAAGCCGCTTTGGTTGGAAAAGTTGGCTGGGTTGCGCCCGTAATCTTTCCGGCGGTCAGGGGTCAGCCGACTTCATTCTGCCGGCGGCTTTTTCGGGCGCAGCTTCTCGAGGCACTCCGGGCAAATGCCGTGCGTGAAATCCGCCCCCGTGTGCTCGTGAACATAAGCCTCGACCTGGCTCCAATAGCCCCGGTCGTCGCGGATGCGCTTGCACCAGGCGCAAATGGGCAAAAGGCCGCGCAGCGTCTTGACCTTCTCCAGCGCCTCCGCCATGCGCGCCGAAACGCGGCGCAACTCCAGCAGCGCCATGACCTGCCGCGACAGGGCCTGCATCGCCCGCTTTTGTTCGGCGGAGAGCCGCCGGGGCTTGCGGTCGATGGCGCAGAGGGTGCCCAAAGCAAAGCCCTCCGGACTGGCCAGCGGAAAGCCGGCATAGAACCGGATATGGGGGGAACGGGTGACCAGGGCGCTGTCCGCAAAGCGGGTATCCTTGAGCGCATCCCGCACGATCAAGGGTTCCGACTGGAGAATCGCATGGGCGCAAAAGGCCACATCGCGCGGCGTCTCGCGCCGATTTAAGCCGAGCTTGGATTTGAACCACTGCCTGGATTCGTCCACCAGCGAGATCATGGCGATGGGCACGTTACAGAGATACGCCGCCAGCGCGGTGATGTCGTCGTAAGCCTGTTCCGCCGCGGTATCCAGGATGCGGTATTCCCTTAAGGTGGCCAACCGCTGGGCCTCGTTGTCTGGTAATGGGGCTTTCATTCGAATGTTCGCGTGCTTTGCAAGTTAACTTGCCGGGAGAGGTTGGAACAATGCGTCATCGCCCCTCAAAGGGCCGGGGAAGAATAAGCCAGTCCATGCGCTTCGGCCACGGCCTTGTGCGTGAGCTTGCCATCCATCACGTTGAGACCGCTGACGAGCGCCGGCTGTTGCTGGCAGGCCTCGGCCAGCCCGTGATCCGCCAGCAACTCCAGGTAACGGTAAGTGACGTTCGTCAACGCCTGGGTCGCCGTCCGCGCGTAAGCGCCCGGCATGTTGGCGACGCAATAGTGAGTGACGCCTTCCTCCACGAACACCGGATGGTCGTGCGTGGTCGGGCGCGACGTTTCGGCGCAGCCGCCCTGGTCAATCGCGATATCCACCAGCACGCTGCCCGGGCGCATCCGCCGCAGCATATCGCGGCGAATCAGCCGGGGCGCTTTGGCCCCGGGCACGAGCACCGCGCCGACGAGCAAATCCACCGCGGGCAATAGCTCGAGCAGATGCGCTTCATTGGAGTAAAGCGTGTGGGCGGTGTGCAGCGTGATGTCCAGGAAACGCATCCGTTCGAGGTCCACCTCCAGGATGGTCACATCCGCCCCCATGCCCTGGGCCATGCGCGCGGCGTTGATGCCGGAAGCGCCGCCGCCCAGCACGACGACCTTGCCCGGCAACACGCCCGGCACGCCGCCCAGCAACACGCCACTGCCGCCGTTGTGTTTGGCCAGAAAATAGCCGCCGACCAGGATCGACATCCGCCCCGCGATCTCGCTCATGGGTTCCAGCAAAGGCAGCCGCCGATTGACTTCGATCGTCTCGTAAGCCAGGCCGGTGATGCGCGATTTCATCAGCGCTTCCGTCAGCGAGCGGCTGGCGGCGAGGTGGAGATAGGTGAAGAGGATTTGCCCGGGCCGCAGCAGCGGGTATTCGGAGGGCAGCGGCTCCTTGACCTTCATGACCAGGTCGGCCTTGTCGAACGCCGCCGCGTGGTCGCTCACCAGCGTCGCGCCCGCGCGGGCGTAATCCTCGTCGGGATAGCCTGCGCCGGCGCCGGCGTTGCGCTCGACCAACACCTCGTGGCCGCGCTTGATGAGTTGATAAGCTGCCGAGGGCAACAACGCCACTCGATATTCCTGATCTTTGATTTCTTTAGGGACGCCGATGATCATAACAAAATGGAGTGATGGAGTGATGAGGGTCAAACGGAGGAGAGATTGCTCTCTCTACTGATCAAGCAACTGGTCCACTCGCCACTGACCCGCATTTGTTTCAGGTTTTCCACAAGGCACCATAAAGGGTTTTGAGACCGCACTGCAAGGCCATTCCGGCGCCGCGGAACTTTCTCATTGACAGTTGTTTCGCGAACGGGACTATTCCCCCCAATGCTTGCCATCTTTTTGGAGTCAGGCAGCGTAACCAAATCCGTAACTGAACTATGAATAATCAAGCAACACAACCGGTTAGCCAACTTCCGGGATACATCACGAGCGCCGTTCCAAATCCCAGGGACAAACGCGCGCCCTGGTACAAAAACACCGCCCCGACTTACGCGGGCATCTTCCTGTGGTTCGTGTTTTGGCAGGACGCCGCCAAGGCGAGCACTCCGGGCGGGACGCTGGCGCAAGGGGTTGGCTGGGCGTTGTTCAGCCTGGTGATCGCGGCGTTCGTCTGCCATTTCCTGTTTTACCTCGTGCCGGGCTTGCTCGGCATGAAGACCGGCCTGCCGCTCTACATCGTCGGCACTTCGACCTTTGGCGCGCAGGGAGGCTTTCTCATGCCCGGCTTCCTCATGGGCGTCCTGCAGTTCGGCTGGGTGGGCGTGAATGTCTATTTCTCCTCACGGGCGCTCGGCGCGATGATTCCCATTGATGCCCGCATCATCATGGTGATTTGGGGCGCCCTCGCCGCCTTCATGGGACTCAAGGGGATTCAATATGTTGCCAGGGTCGCCACTTACCTGCCGCTCATCCCGCTAGTCGTGCTGCTCTGGCTGACTGCCTCGACCATCGGCAACGTCGGCAGCTTCAAACCCGAGGCCTTGATTGCCGCGCAAACAGCGGCCAGTCCGACCGGCCCCGCCGCCTTGAGCATGATGGGCGTGCTGGCCATGATGCTAACATACGTAGTGGGCTTCTTCGCCACGGCGGGCGCCGCCGGCGTGGATTTCGGCCTCAACAGCCGCGACGGAAAAGACGTGAGCATGGGCGGCTTGATTGGCATCGCCTTAGCGATCATCGTCACCGCTGGTTTGTCGCTCCTGATCGTCGCCGGCACCTATGGCGGGCCCGGCATCGACGCCACTGCTACAAACAAGCTCAGCCTCAGCTCCTTTGAACTCATCCCGACCATTCTCGGGCCGGACACGGCGAAGTGGGTGATGTTCCTGCTGGCAGTAGCCGCGTTCCCGCCGGCTTGCTTTTCGGCTTTTATCGCCGCCAACAGTTTCAGGACCACGCTGCCCAAGGTGAATCCGTTCATCTCGGTCGGCATCGGCACGGCGGTCAGCGTCATCCTGGCGATCACGGGCTTGGTGGCCAAGGCCATCTCAGTATTCGTGATCATCGGCGCCTCCTTCGGTCCGATCTGCGGCGCGATGCTGGTGGACTACCTGCTCAGCGGCAAGAAATGGAGCGGGCCGCGTGCCGGCTTCAACCCGGCTGGCTGGGTGGCTTGGGCGGCGGGCTTTGTGGTGGGCATCCTGCCGAACCTCGGCGTGAACGTCCCGGCCGCGCCCGTGCTCGCGTTCGTGGTCGGCGCGGTGGTGTATTTCCTCTGCGCGAAGATGGGGATGCTCTCGCCCGTAGTGCCCGTCTCGGGCTCCCTCGCCGAAGCGACGAAGTAACGCACGCGCCTGAATTCCTCCGACCCGCCTTGAGCCCGCCGTGGCCAGGGCGGGTTTTTGCTTCCACTCTTCAGCCTTCGGTTCCGTTCCCCTCCGCCCGGCGTTCCCAGCGACGGGGGGTGCGTTCCGGCAAGCTCGTTTCCACCTTCGCGTAGTAAGTCTCTTCGCCGAAGAGGGTATCGGCCGCCTGTTGCAACTCTCGCGAGGGCGCCACAGAGAACTGCGCGTGCGCCTCCAGGAAAACGACCTCGCCCCCCGGCTGCACGAAACAAAGAAACAAGGGGCACTTGCCCGGATGCGCGGCGACCAATTCCTGCACCGATGCAAGATGTTCGGGCTTGAGGTGGGCGGTGTGCAGGCGCAGGTGAACCTGTTTGGTGAACCTCGCCGGCGCGTCCTCCAGCGGCATGATTTCCTGCGGGAATATCTTCGGCTTGTCGTCCCCGGCGTTGACTTCGCCGATCACCAGAATGGCTTGGCCGGGCGTCAGCAGCTCGCGATACTTGTCGTAGTTCTCGTTCAGGCAAAGCACCTGCACCGAGCCTTCCAGGTCTTCGAGCGTCACGATCAAATACGGCTTGCCGCTTTTTTTGGAGACGCCGTTCTGCACCGCCGCAATCAAGCCGCCGATGCGCGTGAGGCTGCGGGTGGGCAACTGCGCGAGCGTCGCCGTGTTCGCCAGCGCGTATTTTTCCAGGATCGGCGCGTAAGGCGTGAGCGGATGCCCCGTGACGTAGAACCCCAGCAACTCCTTCTCGTGCGCGAGCAGTTCATGCTCCGGCCATTCCGGCAGGCTGGTGACGGACTCCGGCATTTGCGACGAGCGGTCTTCCAAAGCGCCGAAGAGCGAGGCCTGCCCGCGCTGCCGGTCCGCGATGATGCTGGCCGCGCGCGCCAGCGTCCGGTCGATTTGCGCGAAGAGCGTCGCGCGCGTCTGGCCCAGGCCATCGCACGCGCCCGCCTTGATCAGCGCCTCGAGGGCCTTGCGATTCACCGAGCGGCCATCGACGCGTTCGCACAGGTTGGCCAACGAAAGGAATTGGCCCCCTTCGCGGCGGGCCTTCAGTATGGCTTCCACCGCAATCTCCCCGACGCCCTTGATGGCCGCCAGCCCGAAGCGGATGCCCAAAGCGGGGCGGTCGTCCTGGCGGCCTTCGGCTGGAGGCCTGCCGGGCGGGGCCGGCGAGACGCCCGCTCCACTTTGCGCCGGCGCAAAATACACCTGGCTCTCATTCACATCGGGCGGCAGCACCTCGATGCCCATGCCGCGCGCCTCGGCGATGTATTGGCCGAGCTTGTCGGTGTCGGCCATGTCGTTGGTCATCATGGCGCAGAAGAACTCGACCGGGTAATTCGCTTTCA
>Ga0187872_10000836_pt1 | contig 33215 bp, 33 predicted proteins | sample June2016WEW_16_4_FD_132973 | JGI IMG/M metagenome (GOLD analysis project Ga0187872, IMG submission 132973) | Peatland microbial communities from SPRUCE experiment site at the Marcell Experimental Forest, Minnesota, USA - June2016WEW_16_40 | ecosystem: Environmental > Terrestrial > Soil >...
CCCAGGGCGCCCCGCCGCGGCGGGTACGGCGGGGGCACCGTGGGCGGCTCGGCTATTTGATGATTTTGCTGAGGTCAATTCCCATGATCTTGGCCATTTCGATGAGGTCGACTTCCTGCGGGTCGGGGAGCTTGGTGAGCTGCTCGCGGTAGACGTCCGGCGGGTAGTACTTCTTCGGGTCGATCTCCAGGTCGCGTGTCAGTTGCTCCTGCTGCTGCTCGCGCGGCAGCTTGGGCTGCGGGACGACGCCCTTGCCGGTGGCGATCGGCAGTGGGTCACCAAAGAGGATGGTGGGTTTGGGCATGGACTGGCCGGCGAATCCGGGCAGGGCGGCTTCCCGGTGCCAGATCGCGTCGCTGGTGACGTTGACGACTACCACGTCCGGTGCGCCGTACAGGAACAGCCCGTCCCAGTGAGCGCGGATGTCGGCGCTGGTCTCATTCAGGGTGTCATTGTCGAAAGCGATGTGGGTGACCATGCCGCAGCGCGGGTTGACCTGCTTCATCAGGTAGCCGGCCGCGTAATCGGTCGTGTGGTGGATGTCGATGGTGTAGTTGTAGAGGAATTCCGGCAGCCCGTACTTGTACATGTTCAGGCGCGCCAGGTCGGGCTGGCACTCGGTGACGAAGATGTCGGCGCCGGCGGCGTACTTGGCGGTCAGCTCGTCGGGCCGGCCGTCGCCGGTCCACACGAACGACAGGCCGTTCCAGTCCAGCCGGTAGGCCGAGGCGCCGTCCTTGGTGTGCGAGCGCCGCCAGTGCCGGATGGTGACGCCGTTGTTGTCGTAGCAGATGCCGTTCTCGTCTTTCCAGTCGAACTCGTTGACCTCGACCTCGTAACCGTCCCCGATCGGGCAGGAGTCGAAGGCTTCCAGGTGCCACTTGAGCATCTGCTTCATCCCGGCGACCATGCCCTTGGTGCCGAGTTCCGGGGTGCGCCCGGACGGGCCGGTGACGCGCAGCGGCTGCTTCCACCGTCCGGCCCAGGCCGAGAACGGCAGGAGATAGGACAGGTCGTGGTAGTGGTCCACGTGCAGGTGGGTCAGGAAGATGTCGTTGATCTCCGGCACCGGGACGCCCATGGCGAGGATGTTCTTGACGCAGCCGGGGCCGAAGTCGAAGAAGAACCGGTCGCCGTTGCCCAGCTCGACCATGATGCACGTGCCGGCCTGCTCGCGCCGGGGCGGGAACGGGCAGCTGCCGACGAACGAGATCCGCATCTCATCCGGTCCCAGGGTCTCGCTGCCGGGGAAGTAGTTGAGCCTGCTGCGGACCGACGGCGTCGGCCGGTAGTACGGCGGGAACGAAAGGCCGCTGCCCGGCGTCCCGCCGTACGGATTCTCCGGCATGGCCGGCCCTGCCTGCGCGGGTGCCGAAGCTGCGGTGTTGTCGCCGGTTTCCATCAGTGCTCTCCTTTATCCGCTTCCAGAACCGCGGTCAGCCGCCGGGCCTGGTGATCCTTGTGGGACGCCATGGCATAAGTGAAGCCCGCAGCGGGGTAACCTCGCGTCACCCAGACAGGGTGCGCTGTCCTGCGGGCCGACAGGAGTTTCAGCAGCCCGCAAGGATCGGTGGCCGGCCGCGGCGACGCGTCGCCGGTCAGAGCAGGCCGAGCAGCCTGGCCCGCTCGACTGCCGCCGCGCGGGAGGGGACCCCCAGCTTGGCGTAGATCCTCTTCAGGTGCACCTTGACGGTGTTCACCGACATGTAGCATTCGTCGGCGATCTCGGCGTTGGTGAAGCGGGAGGGCAGGAACCGCAGTACCGACAGCTCGCGATCGGTGAGGACCGGCGCCGGCCCGCGGGGTCGGCCGCGGGATCGGGGCGGGGAGCCCAGCGCGACCGACAGGCTGGTGCCGGACTCGGTCCGGAGTGATTCCGCGGCCGCCCGGGCCAGGCGGGCTACCGTCGCGCCCTCTTCGAGAAAGACCCGGACCAGGTGCTCGGGGGCCGCGAGCCCGACCGCGAGGATCATATGCCCTCCGGCATCATCACCAGATTCGATGGCGGCGCGGGCTAGCAGCAGCTCACCGTTCAGCCGGTCGCGCATCGTCGCCGGGCTGACCCGCCCGAGCCGGGCTCTCACCGCATCGAAGCGGCCGCAGGCCAGGTCCAGACGGGCACGCAGGAGCGTGTGCGCCGGGCTGCCGTCGGGAAGCGTGCCGATCAGTTCCTCAGCCTGACGTGTCTCGCCTGCCTCCAGGTGCCAGCGGGCGGCAACCGCATCGACGATGCACCCCAAGGCGGACCGCGGACCGTGGTCGATGAGCTTGCCGGCCTCGCGCAAGGTGGCGAACACGTTGTCGAAATCGTTGAGGGCAGCGGCAACCCGGACCTTCTCGAGCCGGAGCAGGACATCGTAGACGAGGGTAAACGGGTTGGCCTGGATGATCTGATCCAGAAGCGTGAACGCGGCGGCCGCGTCCGCGAGCTCGTTGCGGTCGATGAGAATTCCGGCCCGCGCGAGATGGGCGTCGAGCGCGCCTGGGTGGGTGTCGAGGCTGAACGCGTGAGCGGCCCGGAGAGCGGCCGTGGCCTGACGTTCGGCTTCGCAGAGCCTGCCTTGCCGCAACGCGATGCGGGCAGCGAGCGCCGGCGCGAGCACCAGCGCCGCGATCTCGTCACCCGGGCTGCCGGCCCGGAGCACCGAGTCGGCCTCGGCGGGCTTATCGACCAGCAGGTAGCCGCGCACCAGGTTCATCCGCGCGCGGGCGCCGGCGATCCCGAGGTCCAGGCCCGCCTCGACTGCCTCGACCGCGCGGCGGCCGGCGTCGATCTCATCGCCCGCCCCTGCGCTGACCGCGAAAGCGAGAAGCCGCAGCGCATCAAGGGTCGCGACGTCCTTCGCCCGCGCTTCGGGCTCGTCACTGATGCGTATCTGTGCGCGCTGCAGCCACGCGTGGGCCTCCGCCAGCTGACCGGACAGTCCGAGCATCAGGGCGTAGGTGAGCATCCGGGAGGCTGATTCGGTCACTAGCTCCTGCGGGAAAAGGCTGACGAATGCAGCGATGCCGGGGGTATCGGAGAGGTCGGCACGGCGGTACGCAGCCTCGAACACGATCGAGAACGCCCGGTCGCTGTCACCGGCGGCCAGCAGGCAGCGGACCGCGCCAGCGATGTCCCCCCGCGCCTGCAGGATCCCGGCGGCCCGGCGATTGAGCCCTGGCACTTCTTCCGGCCGGTGCGTCAGCAGCTCCGAGCGCAGCATCTCGGCCAGCAGCGGGTGATACCGGTAGGTGTCCCGGCCCGGTCCGGTCGCCATCACGAACTGCAGGTCGGCCTCCATTCTGCGGAGCACTTCCCCGCTGTCGCCGCGCCCCGACAAGGCGTCGCAGAGCTCGGCGTCCAGCACGTCGGCGACCGACGTCCGCAGCAAGAACTCCGACAGCTCCCGGGGGGCGCGGTGGACCAGCTCGTCGGCGAGCAGGTCGGCCACCATCGGGCTCCGTCCCGAGAACTCGGCCACCGCGGCCGGGACGTCGGCGCGGTCCCTGAGCCAGGCGGCGGCCAGGCGCAGCCCGGCCACCCAGCCCTCAGTGTGACGCCACAGCCGCTCGACATCACCGGTGGTGAGGCGGTGCTCCCCGAGCGCAGCGAACAGCTCGGCAGTCTCAGCTGAGGTAAACGCCAGATCACGCTGGCGGAGCTCAGCGAGCCACCCCCGGCCCCGCCACCGGCTGACCGGCAAGCGCGGGTCGGCCCGGCTGGTCAGCAGCATCCTCGAGCGCCCGGGGAGGTGCTCGATGACGAAGCCGAGATCCTCGTTGATCTCCGGGCTCCGAAGGTGATGCACGTCCTCGATCACGATGACAAGCGGATCGGTGACGGCGGACCAGGCAGTGAGCAGCAGGCCCGGAAACTCCGACGGCAGGCGATGCACGTCAGTTGCGGCCGCCACGGCCTGGGCGAAGGCACCCGGGACCGCGCGCTCCAAGGCCAGGACGAGAGTGAGCCAGAAACGCTCCGGCCGGTCATCGCCGGCGTCGAGTGTCACCCATTCCCGGGCGATCGGGTCCAGGGTCTCGAACCACTGCGCGACGGACACGGTCTTGCCGGTGGCGGGACCGCCGGTCACCAGCGCCACCCGCCAGTCAGGCTGGGCCAGAACCTCCACCAGGCGCGGACGGGCAATCGCCCGCACCGGGACCGCCGGGCACCCGAACTTAGAGCGCGGAACCGAAAGCGGGGCGCCTCCCGAGACGGCCCGCGCGCGCACCCCACCCATTTGATCACAACTCAATCGCGCCGGCCTCGAAGACGCCAGGGACGAAAGTCCCATCCGGCCTCGCCTGGCCTGCGGTCCCGGTCATCCCAGGCCCGGGACAGGCACCCGGACAGGGTGATGGCAACTTACCCCGTTCAGCGATTGCCTGTGAAGGTGACGAAGCCAGGAGAGGTGACCGATGGGACCTACGCGATCACCGTTCGCGGAGTTGCGGGTCCCTCGGTGCGGGCAGCCTTCGACGACGTGGAAGTCAGCGTGGCGGGTGATACGACGGTGCTGCGGCGCGCCGGAACCGACCAGGCAGCCCTGCACGGCCTCCTCAACAGAATCCAGGACCTAGGGCTCGTGGTCATCGACGTTCACCTGGAACCTCCAGAACCGGCGTGAGCCACCAAGTGGCCCGCGGCGCCCGGCTCAGCCATTCGCGCTACGTGCCCTCGCCTGCCGAGGCCAGGACAAGCACCCTCGGCGCGGCGCCGATGGTGACAGGAGGACAACGATGACCCAGCTGGCGAACGTGTTCAAGCTCAACCCTCAAGGACTCAACGTGCGCCGGGCCGTGGGCGTCGCGGTGGTCGTCATGCTCCTGGCCGGCCTGCTCCAGGAGCGCACCGCCAAAACGGCGCCGCAGGCACCCGCCCACCAGGGCCAGGCAGGGTGAGCAGCCCAGCGTCCGCCGGGGGCGCGAGGACCGGTGAGCGCTACCAGTACCTGCCGCCGAAGAAGCGCAGGCGCCTGATCGCCCGGGCGGTGCTGCGCACTGTGCTGATCGCGGCGGTGCTGGTTGTTCTCTACTACTTGCTTCCGCTGGACCGGCCATGGGATTCCGACACGGCGGTGCGCCTGCTGATCGGCCTGGTGCTCGTCGCGGGCGTCGTGGTGTGCGGCGTGAGGATCATCGCCGGCTCCCGTTACCCGGGTATGCGGGCGGCCGAGGCGCTGGCTTTGGTCCTCCCGTTCTTCCTGCTGCTGTTCGCCTCCACGTACTTCGTGATGGAACGGAACTCCGCGGCGAGCTTCACCCAGCCGCTGACCCGCACGGACGCCTTGTACTTCACGGTGACCGTGTTCTCGACGGTGGGGTTCGGGGACATCACCGCCAAATCCGAGACCGCCCGGGTCGTGCTCATCGTCCAGATGCTGGCCGACCTCGTGCTTCTCGGCGCCGGCATCCGGGTGCTCCTGGGGGCGGTGCAGCGCGGCCGGGAACGACGGCCGGAGACGGGCGATGACGCCGGCCAGGCCACCCGCCCCACGCCACAGTGAGCTGTCCGAGCCGTCTGGGACGACCAGGCCAGTCAGATAGGACGCGCCGATGCCCATGGGAAGGCGTCACCGGAACCGGGCCACGGTGGCTTGAGCTGGGCTCCTATGCGGCCCGCTGGCGCAAGATGGTTCAGGCGATGGCAGCCGCTAAGCCCGCCGGCGCCTTTCGGATTTTCCGCAGGCATCCGGGGATGATGCGACGGGAGATCCAGCTAACCTCCGTTCGTATCCCAGCACAGTGCCGATCCCTGCAGGCTGCTGAACTCTTACCGGGCAACGAGACAGCGCACCCGATCCGGGTGACGCGTGATTACCCCCCAGCGAGCTTGACTTATGCCATGGCGTCTCACAGGACAACAGCACGGGCGCATTCCGCGATAGCTGGGACGCATACCGGGAGAAGAGGAGCGCACGACAAAGGAACTCGGCGACGCTGCCGGGGACGCCGAGCGGTCGTGCCACGATCCGGACGTATTCGGCAGGACGTCGCTGCCTGTGGCGGCACGCCGCCTCTTCGGCCGGATGATGTGATCGTCGCCGGTTTCCTGAGGCACGCCGATCACCTGGCCGGGCGGCTGATCGCGTTCCCGTGGCGGCTCGGAGAGCTGGACAACACGCTGATCACGGTCATGTCCGGCACCGGCGCTGAAGGACACGTTAGCGACGAAACGAAAACAGAGGAGTGGTCATGACGGTGACAGCCAGGAAGTCTGGCACGCGGGCAGCGGCCCGGGGCACGGCGCGGGCCGCGGGGGATGAGCAGCTGAGCCGGGCGGACCGGGTGGCCCGGGGGAAGGACGCCCGGGCGGCGGCCCCGCTGGAGTCGCACGCGGAGTTCGCCCCGGCCGGGGGGCGGGATCCGGTCGGCCTGCTGCTGGGCCAGGCGAAGACGCGGGTGCCGGAGCTGGTGCCGGTGCGGCACGGGCGGATGCTAGTGTCCCCGTTCACGTTCTACCGCGGCGCTGCCCTGCCGATGGCGGCGGACCTGGCCACCACGCCCGCCTCGGGACTGCGGGTGCAGCTGTGCGGAGACGCGCACCTGTCCAATTTCGGGGCGTTCGCCTCGCCGGAACGGCGCCTGGTCTTCGACGTCAACGACTTCGACGAGACCCTGCCGGGGCCGTTCGAATGGGATGTCAAGCGGCTGGCCGCGAGCCTGGCCGTGGCCGGGCGGGACAACGGCTTCCCCGCCAAGGCCCGCCGCAAGATCGCCCTGGCGGCGACCGAAAGCTACCGCACGGCCATGCGCGCCTTCGCGCAGCAGCCTTTGCTTGAGGTGTGGTACGCGCACCTGGACATCGAGCCGGCCCTGGCCCAGTTCCGGTCCCAGATGGACGCGAAACGGTTCAAGCTCGCCGAGAAGATGCTGGCCAAGGCGCACACCAGCGACAGCATGAAGGCGATGGGCAAGCTGACCGCCGTGGTTGACGGGCAGCGGCGGATCATCAGCGACCCGCCGCTGATCGTCCCGATCGAGGAGATCTTCGCTGACGTGCAGGCCGACACGATCTACCAGCTGCTGCACACCGTGGTGGGCAAGTACCGGCGCAGCCTGCAGTCCGACCGGCGGCACCTGCTGGAGCAGTTCGCCATGACGCAGGTGGCCCGCAAAGTCGTGGGGGTCGGCAGCGTCGGCACCCGCGCCTGGGTCGTGCTGATGGACGCCGGCGACGGCGTGGAGCCGTTGTTCCTGCAGGCCAAGGAGGCCCAGCCGTCGGTCCTGGCGCAGTATTCCGGGCGCAGCCAGTACGCCAACCAGGGCGAGCGCGTCGTGGCCGGGCAGCACCTGATGCAGGCCCAGAGCGACATCTTCCTCGGCTGGACCCGCGTCCCTAACCCCGTCGACGGGCTGGACCGCGACTTCTACGTGCGCCAGCTGCGGGACTGGAAGTTCTCCGCGCCGATCGAGGCGATGATCCCTACCGGCATGGAGATCTACGCCCGGCTGTGCGGGTGGACCCTGGCCAGGGCGCACGCCCGCTCCGGGGACCGCATCGCCCTGGCCGCCTACCTCGGCGGCTCCGCCAAGTTCGACCAGGCGATCGCCGACTTCGCCGAGACCTACGCCGACCAGAACGAACGCGACTACGCCGCCCTGCAGGCCGCCGTCAAAGAAGGCAAAGCCGAAGCCACCACCGAAATCTAAAAGACGCCAGCCAGGTAACGCCAGCCTGCCGCGGCTATCAGCCATCCCCGCTGTCTGTGCGGCCAAAGCAGCTACTGCCAGAAGAGGCGGGCCCGAAGATGGCCCTGGGCCAGTGGCATGCGAAACTGTGCGCTATGCCGCCAATCATGTGCACTGGCCACGATCCGGTTCAGATAGGGACACGTATCTAGCTCATGCATCGCCGCTCCGAAGGACCAACCAACCGCTTCGTTTGCGACGACTCCGTGGTTGCAGTTCTGGTCGCAGTTCACCAGCATGCGCCAGAGGCCGGGCGGGTACAGATGCCCAGGTCAGGACCCTCTCGAACCCTTACGAACGACAGGAGAGCGGACTCATAATCCGCCGGTCGTCGGGCGGATGACGCACCAGAACGGTTAATCTGAGGCCATTCGGCGAGCCCGATTGTTGAAAAGCCCACCAGTTTCTAATCGGCAGCTACGCTAGCGCGGATTCCACCTGCAAGGTCAGCTGGTCACGATACGTGAACGCAGCTACAGGGCGGTCAGCCGTCCGGCAGATGGATCCGAGACCAGCCTGCGGCGGCCCGCGTGCTACCGCGAGGCCCACAGTTTCCCCACAAGTCCGCGGCTGGGCGATGTCCCCCACAGGAAGCCCACAGACGAAACGGTACGATGCGGTACTTGGCGGCATGGTCGCTATGATGGCTGTAAGACTGGCTGACCAGCGGCAATGCCGGTGAGCTGGGCTTTTGAATGTTCTTCGAACTATGGTGTCAGGGGTGATAGGACCCCTGAAAAGCGGAAGGTCGGCGGTTCGACCCCGCCCCTGACCACCCAGTCTGACCAGCCCAAACGCCCCGGCGGAATCGTCCGAACGGGGCGTTTGACGGCAACCGTGACGGCAACGGCCTCATCCGAGGGCATCCCGAGCTTCCGCAGCGCCTTCCGCTTCTCCTCCAGGGAGACGTGCGCGTAGATCGTCATCGTGACCTCGATGTCGGAGTGGCCGACGATATCCCGGACCACGTGCGGCGGCACGCCCAGGTCGAGCAGGAGCGTCACGCAGGTATGGCGGAGATCATGGAACCGGGTCTCGCCGAGCCCGGCATCCGCACGGATGGCGTACCAGCTTCGGCGGAGATTGTCGGGTTCCATCGGTGTCCCCCGGCGGGAAGGGAAAACGAGCCCATGTTCCTGCCAGTCCGGCCAGGCATCGGAGCGCTCGGCGAACTGCTTCTTCTTATGCTCGCGAAGTGCGTCGACGCAGGGCAGCGGCAGGGGGACAGTGCGCGCTGAGTCCTCAGTTTTTGGCGGGACGAGACGCAGCGCGCCGCCGACTCGCTGGAGAGTCTGGACGACTTCGAGCTTCTCGCCATCGAGGTCGACGTCCTCCCATCGAAGGCCGAGCAACTCGCCACGGCGCAGACCCAGGAAGAGCGCGAGGACATACAGCGCGTAGAGGCGGTGATTGGCAGCAGCGCGAAGCGTCACCTTTGCCTGCTGCACTGTGACGCCACGGCTGACCTTGTACCGCGGCACAGAGACCTTGACCAGCTTGGCAACGTTGCGCGGTATGACCTCCTCCCGGACAGCGCACTCCAGAGCGTTCCTGAGAACAGCGTGGATCGACTGGACCATCCGCGTAGACAGGCGCGACCGGCAGCATTGCGGATCCTCCCTCGCGCAGCAACGGGGCACTTCGCGCTTCGCGTCCCAGCCGTTCTTGCAACATTGGCATTGCTGGCGGAGGCGAACCAGGAAAGAACGAACGTCTTGGGCGGTGAGCTTGGCCAGGCGTTTCCGCCCTAGCGCGGGTCCGATATGCAGCCGGACGACGCCCTCATACCCCTGATAAGTCTTCGGCCGCCGCTCCACACTCACGACATGGCGCAGCCAATATGCCAGGTACTCGGCGACCGTCCAGCTTCCCGACGCTGCCGGGATTCCCTGATCGGACTGCTCGATGAGCTTGGTCAGCTTCCGGCGTGCCTCGTCACGAGTCGCTGCATAAACGCGGACTCGTGCGGACGCGCCAGTGCTGGTCAGAACATAGGCTGCGCCCTCCCACCTTCCGTCTCTCCGCTGGTAAATCGTTCCCTCGCCGTTCGCGCGCTTCCGAGCCATCAGGCAGCCTCCTCACCGAGTTGGACAATGCAGTCAGCGAGGGCGGCTGGAGTCACAAGCCGCCGACGATCGATCTTGATCGTGTGGAGCTGATTAGAACGGATCAGGTTGTAGACCGACCATCGGCTAACCCGGAGCCGATCAGCCGCTTCCTGCACCGTCAGTAGGCGGTCAGGTGATCTCTCTGGCGGTTGTGCGTTCATGCTGCCCTCCTGGTTGCCGAAAGATTGCCGGTCTCGTCTTCGGCTCTTCGCCTGGCTTCGGCGAGTGCGGCCTGCCATCGGGCGCGGTCGGCGAGGACGTGCAGGAGTCGTCTGCTGCGGGCCATGTAGTCGTCGTCGCCGGCGGTGACGGGCTCCCACCGGTAGCGGCCTTCGTCGGCTGGCAGGTCGAGCATGGACAGGAGCCAGGTTTTGCGGTCGGCGCGGTGGTCGGCGAGGGTCTTGCCGGACCATTTGCGGGAGACCAGGACACGGCGGCCGCCGTAGCCGAGGTGCTCGCGGCGGTGCGCCTTGCCCTTGCACGCGCCGGGCCGGAGGCCTTCCCCGGCGTCCTTGGGCTGGATGCCGTAGCGGAGCCAGTTCGCGCATGCAGGCGAGCACGGCTCGTACCGGAGAGCCTCCATGAGCCGGTCGGCGTGGTCGCGCTGGGCGTCGGTGTCGGCCTGGTGGCAGTCAGCGACGTGCTTGGTCAGGTACTTGGCGAGGTACCGGATGCACCGGCCGGAGTCCTTGGATCCAGCGAGGACGCCCTGGGCGTCGAACTTCGGCCCGAACCGGGCCACGTGCAGCGCATCATCAAGCGGGCCGATCGCATCTAGCGCGTCATCCCAGGCTGGCAGCATCTCGCCGGTATCCGCGTCGAGGTAATTGCCGCTGGCCTCGTGCCAGACCGGGAGCCGGTCGCCGTCGAACCGCACTTCTTCGGTGGAAGGCCACCAGACCTGGTGGTAGGTGGCGGCGATGACCTGCCGCAGCTCCGTACGCGACACGGTGCCACGCATGGCGATGTGGACGTGCGGGGCGAGCCGTTTCTGCGGCTCGATGCTGGCGAAGTACTGGAGGTCGTAGCCGAGGAACCGGCGCAGGTTCTGCACGAGCCGGTCGAACAGCGCCGCGAAGTGTAGCGCGTCCCGTGCGGCACGCCGGTAGTCGTAAGACTCCGGGTCGGCCGGGGTGCCGTCTGCGGTGACTTTGCCGTAGCTGTCGCAGGTCAGGGTCAGGAACATGGACGGCCGGAACGTCTTGCCGTCCGGAGCGGTATAGACCTTCCCGGTCGTGCGCGGGTCGATCTTGCGGCGCGGCAGGACCAGGCCGGCTGGGCGGGCGCTGCGGCTGCGGGGCATTCCAGTTGACCTCGGGATGCAAGGTAAACTAGCTTTGCACTGCAAAGTCAGCAGTCGGACGGTGAGGACACGCGCATGAGGGGACCGGCATGAAAGACGGCGCGGACGAGGAAACGGGGATGGACCTGCAACAAGCGTCGGCAATTATGCAAGAGACAGGGGACCGGGCGAGGCGTGCGCTGGTGGTCAGGCGGCCAGTCCTGCTGGCCGTCTGGGGAGCGGCTTGGATGGTTTCCGATGGCGTGATCTGGTTGTCGGTCCGCGGGCAGCGGCCCTATGACGGGCCGACGCCCGCGGCATTGCTGACGCTGACTATGGTGATCGCAGCAGCCGCGGTCTTCACGGTCATTTATGCCGGCCGGGCGGGCAGCGGCGTCGGTGGCTTGTCGGTGCTACAGCGGCGCATCCTCTTGTTGTCATACCTCGGGGGGTACGTTGCCCTCTTCCTGCTTGAGGCCGCGATCGACCATGCTGGCGCGAGCCGGGCCGTCCTTGGCGTATATGGTGCTGCCGCGCCTATTCTCCTGGTGGCCCTGATCATCGCCGCCAGCGGCGCCGTCTTCCTGGACTGGTCCCTGTTCGGCCTTGGTCTCTGGCTGCTGGCGGTGGCGGCAGGCAGCGGATTCGCGGGCCCGGTGACGGTCTGGGCGGTCAGCGCGCTGGCGGGAGGCGGAGCGCTGCTGGTGATGGCGGTGATCGGGCTGCGTTGGAACCGTTCATGAACATTGATGGGCTCGACCCGGTGATCCACGGGCCCGCGCGGCTGCGGATCATGGTGACGCTGGCGACGCTGCCCGAGGGCGACGATCTGTCCTTCAGCAGGCTGCAAGATCTGCTCAGCCTGACACCAGGCAACCTCATCACGCACCTGCGCAAACTAGAGGACGCCGGCTACGTGACCACAGTAAGAACCGGCGCGGGGGTCACCGCGCGGACTTCCGTATCACTCACCCGCGACGGCCGGGCCGCGCTAGCTCGCTATACCGCCGTACTGCGACAGCTGCTCGACGGAGCTGCCTCACAGCTGCCCGGCTCGCCGTGACCAGCCCTGCGCCGCGCCAGGCCGCCGCTTGATAAGAACTCTTAGAGCGCCCGGCAATTGGGATGTGCCGGGGCGTGTCGTAACAAGGCACAGGCACGGGTCCCGATGATCATTGGCTTACCACAGTCGATGATCTTCGAGGTGTCCCGTGCCTGTCGTGCCATCATGCCTGCTGGAGCCGACCTGGGCCGGGGTTCTCCGCTCTCCTCGGCGGTGAGCCCCCGGAATTTCACCCCGGTCACCCGCTGGGCTGCCATCGCCGGCGGGTGCCCGGCCGGGTGGTCTTCGAGCATGTCGTGGCCGCGTTAGTGCACGGCAGCGGGTACGAGCGGATCGCCACGCCGGGATGCTCGGACCGCACCATCCGCCGAAGGCTGGCCGAATGGGCGGCCCTGGGCATCGCCGAGGCGCTGCATGCCGCCGCGCTGCGCGCCTATGACCAGATCATCGGCCTGGAGCTGGGTGATGTCGCGGTGGACGGGTGCCCTGTTTGCCGAGTTCCTGCTGCAATCGGACCTGCGGTCGTGCCGCCTGGCCAGTCAACGGCCGCCGGCGGGCCCGGTCTTTCTTCGACCGTGCGCTGCCCTGCCTGATGGGCTTCTGCCTGGCCGGTCAGTGCCGTCGCATCTCGAGGCTGCAGTAACAGCCCGCCCCTTCCAACAGACGGTCGTCGTCGCGCCAACGCACCGCCGCCTCCCAGGCGACCGCTTCTCTGTCGGCCCGCCATTGACCCCGGCCGCGGAGTCAGTGCCGAGCTCGCCCGAATGCTCGAGGGCAGTGGTGCTGTCCTGCTCGGTCAGCGTGAACTCCTCGGTGATGTGCGGCACCGGCCCGCGCACGAGCCGGAACGCGATCCGGCTGGATGAGTTTGACGGCTGCTGGCTGCCGCCGGCCATCCCGTACAGGCCGATAGCACAGGCGTTTACCGGCTTGTCTATCTCCCACAGGGCGATGGTCAACGGCAACGCTAATTCGTGACGGGCTATCGGGACCGGCCACCTGGCTGTCATGAGCGCGAGGAGAACTGGCGCCTGCACGGCGGGAGGCCAGAAATTGCTCCATGGCTGACCTGTCACAGAGTGTGACTGACTCTGCAGGCCGGCATCCCACGTGGTCCGTTCAGATCGCCGTTTCGGCGCTGATGGTGGGTGGCGTCATCGGCGTGGCTGGAAGGCACGGAATTGGGTGTTCTGGCTGTGCCTTGGCGGGTCTGCAGGATGAGAAGTACCTCGAGACTGGCGTTGGCTGGAGTGTCGGGTTCGGATCTGTTCTACGCCGTGCTCTGGACGGCGATCTGGCACAGTTCGGGTAGCCTGGCCCCGGCTTCGCGGGCCGCGATCTGCACGCCGGCCCAGGCCAGCGCGAGGCCGTAGGCGGCAGAGCAGATGATGAGTACCGGTGCCCGGACCGCGGCCGGGGCTGTGCTGGTGAACGCGGCCGCGAGGATGACCGGGGTGACCGCGACGCCGACGCCGGCCAGGCTGGCGAGGATGCCGCCGAAGGTGTAGGACCCGTATCCGGGGGCGGCCTGGCGCATGGGGCTGCCGGTTCGCCTGGCCATCGGGTAGGCAAGGGTGACGGTGAGGATGTTGGCCAGGCCAAGGGCTGCGCCGAGGCCGGCCAGGGCCACCGCGATGGCCGGTACTGCCTGCGCCGGATTCCTGACCGCGAACGCGAGGCCCAAGCTGATCGCGGTGAGCAGCGGCACCGCGATCACGCCGAGCGCGATGTTCTGGCCGGAGAAGTAGGCTCGCAGGGAGCGGCGGCTGGTCAGCGCGAGTGCCTCGATGACGAACGGCGGGCCGGTCAGGCCGACCGAGTTGGCGTGGAAGTACCCGACGAATATGGCGCCGGTGGCGGCGCTGCCGATCACGACGGCGGGATGCTGGTGCGGGCCCAGGATGGTGCTGGCCGATACGACGACCATGATGACTGCGGTCATGGCCCAGTAGACGAGGGAGGTGGGCTCGCGGCGCTGGTAGATCCAGAACCGGGCGGCCACCGCGCCGCGCAGCCCGTAGCGGGCTAGCGGCAGCGCCGCGCCGCGCAGCTGCGATGACCCGGTGGAGGTGTCGGCGGTGACCAGGGCGCGGCTCAGCGAGCGTACCCACAGCCAGCCCAGCACGATGATGACGGCGGCCAGCAGCGCCAGCCGCGCGAGCGCGGCGCCGGGACGCCCGTGCGAGGCGTCCTGGATCGCGTGCGCGGCCAGGCCCGGCGGCAGCCAGCGCATCCACGCGTCGACACCGGCGAAGGCCGCCGCGGTGATCCCGCCGTGGGCCGCTGCATTGGGTATCACCTGGCCCAGCAGCTCGATCAGGGCGAAGATCGGGATGAACAGGAAGACCCCCAGGTCCTTGCCGCGGCGGGAGCGCAGCAGCCTGGCCATGCTGGTGGTCACCAGCCGCGCCAGCGTGATGCAGAACAGCACCTGCAGCACCACCGCGATCACCGCGACGAGGAGGCCTAGCGGGCCGCTGGCCAGCCCGACCAGCACCCCGAGCAGGCCGATCAGGTTGGCCGCCGGCCAGGCGCCGGTGGCCGAGGCGGCCAGCAGCCCGACCGCGAGCGGACGGGTCCGCAGCGGGTACAGCGCCAGCGTCGCGGGGTCGAGGGTGCCGTCCAGGCCGAACGCGAAGATCGGCAGGACCAGCCAGCCGAGCGCGAACGCGGTGAAGATGACCGTGGTCAGGTCCACCGACGCGCTGCTGCCGCGGAACAGGGACAGGACGAAGAAGACGCCGGCCGCCACCACGACGGCGAAGAAGGTACTGAGGATGAACGAGGTCCGGGCAGCGGTGGACGAGCGCAGCGCGTTGAGCACCAGCCGGAGCTTCAGCTGGACGAGGACCCGAGCCATGACAGCACCTCCTCATCGCTCGCCCGCGGGCCGACCAGGTCGATGAACGCCCGCTGCAGGGTCTTGCCGCCCCGCACCTGCGCCGTGGTGCCGGTCGCGACGAGCTTGCCCTGGTCGATGATGGACACGTGATCGCAGACCTGCTCGACCAGCTCCATCACGTGGCTGGAGAACAGCACCGTCGAGCCCGAGCCGGTCAGCCGCGTCAGCAGTCGGCGGATCACGTCAGCCGAGATCGGGTCCACCCCTTCCAGCGGCTCGTCCAGGAACAGCACCGGCGGGTTGTGGATCAGGGCGCAGCCCAGCGCGGCCTTCTTCCGCATGCCGGTGGAATAGTCAGCGACCAGCCGCTTCGCGTCGGCGGCAAGGTCCAGCACGTCCAGCAGCTGCCCTGCCCGCGACCGCACCTCCGCCGCCGGCAGGCCGCGCAGCCGCCCGGCGTACTCCAGCATCTCCGCACCGCTCAGCCGCTCGAACAGCCTGGCCTCGGCCGGCACCACCCCGATCACCGCCTTAGCCGCCACCGGGTCCGCCCACACATCCAGCCCGTTGATGACCACCTGGCCGGCGTCGGGGCGCAGCAGCCCGGTCATCATCGACAGGGACGTGGTCTTGCCCGCCCCGTTCGGCCCGACGAGGCCGGCCAGCGAGCCGGCCGCGATCTCCAGATCGACCCCGGCCACCGCCTCCTTCGCGCCGAAGCTCTTGCGCAGCCCGCGCACCTCAATCGCTATCTCGCCCATCTCTGCCTCCTCAGCCGCCGTTCAGCTGGCTGGTTCGTAACGATGCCCCCTGGAAATCGGCTACGGGGCGACGGTGCCGGGGAGCTTGCCTTTGGCTCCGAGCTTGTAGGCGATGATCAGTGCGTGCCGGTTCTTTGATAGCGACGGCACGCCGGCTCCGGCAATGACGTAGTCGCCGTCGATCGCGACGGGTGCATTGGAGCCGGAGGACAGCGGCGTCTTCAGCAAGATCGCGCCGGTCGCGGCGTTGAGCGCGTACAGGTAGCCGCTGTAGGTCGTGGTGAACACGACGTCGTTGGTGACCGTCGCGGCGCCGTACGGCGATGACGGGAGCTTGTCGTCCCAGATGACCTTTCCGGTGGCCTGGCTGACCGCGACCATCTCGCCGGTGGCCGCGGCGATGGCGGCTTCGAGTGCCTTGGAGCTTTCGGCCACGCCATTGGCTGACATGGTCACGGGGAGGTTGTTGACGGCGGCGAACACGGTGGAGCCGTTGGTTGCCAGCTGGGATTCGATGCCGCCGAATATGCTGGGCTCCAGGACGTACCTGGCGGGCAGCGCGATGTGGCTGGTCGGGGTGGCGTTCTCGGTGATCAGCCCGTCGTTGTCGTGCCCGGAGTGGACGCCGACGGGGAGCTTCCAGATCAGCTTGCCGGTCTGGGCGTTCAGCTCGATGAGGATGCCGGCCTTGCCGGCGTCGATGACGACTGGCTGCCCGTTGGCGATGGTGAGCACGGGCGAGTTCTGCAGGTCCCAGTCGTAGAGGTCGTGCGGGGTGAGCTGGTAGTACCACAGCAGCTTGCCGGCCGGGCTGAGCTTCACGACCGAGTCGGTGTACAGGTCCGGGCCGGGTCGGCTGGTCCCCCACGGGTAGCCCTTAGGCCACCCGGCCTCGCCGATCGGGCCGGGGTTGGCGATGCCGATGTAGAGGTTGCCCTGGCTGTCGAATGACGGCGGATCCCACAGGCCGCCGCCGGAGTTGATGCCCGGGTTGCCCCACAGGTTCTGCACCTCGTCGAAGGACCATTCCGGTGCGCCTGTGCGAGCGTTCCGGGCCCACAAGATCCCCTTGCCGCCGCCGAGATACTGGCCGACGGTCGGGTTGACCGGCACGGTCGACACGTACACGGTGCCGTCGTTATAGCCGGGCGCCATGTCGATGCCCTCGTGGTTATTGCCGATCAGCGTCCGGCTCCACAACTGCCTGCCGGTAGCCGCGTTCAAGGCGACCGCGGCGTGATTCGTCGCCGCGTACACAACTCCGTTGGCCACGTTGACGCCGTCCGGGCCGCCGTTGGGCGAGCTGTAATTGTGCGTCCACAGCACCTTGCCGCTGGCGAGCTTGATCGCCATCACGTTCGACTCGATGTCCTGCAGGTACACAACGCCGTTCACCACGACCGGGGTGGTCGAATAGCCGTCGTCCACTCCAGCAGAACGCGCTAGACCAGTCGACTCGATCGGCACACACCATGCGACGCCCAGCGTGGCGACGTTCGAGCTGGTGATCGCGCTGGCGACATCCCGCGTGTTCTGCATGTCGCCGCCCGGCAGCGTCCAGCCCGCGGCGACTCCCGGACTGGCCGAAGTGGCCGGCACCGTGCTTGCCGCGCCCGCCTGCTTACCGGAACAGCCCGCCACACTCGAACTGCTGCCGCTGCTTGTGCTGCAGCCAGCGGCAGCCAGGCCCGCGGCAGCCAGCACGGTCACGCCGGCAACCGCGGGCCGCCAGCGGGTGCCGGCCGCGCTCCCTCTCTCGCTCATCGGGGGAACGGCTCCGACACTTACATTCCGTGCGCCGTTCAGCTGGAGCCCGCCGCCCCGGCTAGTGCCGGCCTGCAGTCGGCGGCCCCGGACGGGACGCCGTCCGGCAGCGACGCTGCCCGGTACATCCATGACTGCCTCCTTGCCCGCGTGCTGCTACCGTTCAGGTGATTCTGCCGCTGCCTCTTCTGCCAGCCCGCTGAACAGCTGGGCGTAGTTGTAGGCGGCCTCGGGTGTGGCGCGCACCGCGGCGTCGATCATCTTGGCGTCCTCGCCGACGAGGATCCGCCAGGAACCGGAGCGAACCCCGTCCAGGATGATGGTCGCCGCCTGCACCGCGCTGAGCGGCGCCTTGTCCCGGAAGTCCGTGTTCGCCCGGGCGAGCATCTGGCGCAGGTCATCGGCGGACGCGCCCTCAGGCAGCGCGCCGGCCTCGATCAGCCTGGCCTGCGCGTCGGGGGGGATCAGGTCGGTCAGCTGGGCGTCGGTCATGGCCTCCGGTTCCGGCAGGCCGCGGGCGCGGAGGCTGTTGGCGACAATGTCGGTGCCGACGTGCCCCGGCATCACGACGGCGACCCGGACACCGGGCGCGTTGGTGCGCAGGTCTTCGATGAGCGCCTCGGAGAAGCCCTTGATGGCGAACTTGGCCGTTGCGTAGGCGGTGTTCGGCATGCCCGGGCCCAGTGCCGCCCAGAAGCCGTTCACGCTGCTGGTGTTGACCAGGACGCCGTCGCCGCTGGCGATCAGCAGCGGCAGGAACGCGCGGGCGCAGTAATACACGCCCTGCCAGTCGACGGCGAATGTGCGCTCCCACTCCTCCCGGCTGTCGGTGACGAAGCTGCTGCCGCCGCCGATGCCGGCGTTGCTGAAGACCAGGTCGACGTGCTCGCGGGCGTGCCCCTCAAGCAGCTCGTCGCGGAATCGCAGGACCTGCGCCTCGTCGGAGACGTCGCAGGCATGGGCGGTGACCCGCACGCCCGCCGTGGCGCCTGACCGCGCCATGGCCGCGGCCTGTCCGACGGCATCCGCGTGCCAGTCGCACGCCGCGACCGAGCATCCCTGCGCCGCGAGCTGGATGACGAGCTCACGGCCCATCCCCGAGCCACCGCCCGTCACCACCGCGAGCTTCCCCGCAAACCAATCCACTGTGACTCCCTCGGCCGGCTCGGATCGGTGAGGCGGCCAGCGGTGGCGCAGCCGCCGGCCGCCCGTCCGGGCGCGCTGTGCCCGTGCCGCCACGACGGACGCCGTTGCCTACTGAAACTGATATCAGTATGCTAGAGTCCTAGTATCAGATAAGTCAAGCGAGGTGGGTCAGCTGGCAACCCAGGTTCTCGGCGCAGCCAGTAACCAGCCGTCTGCCGGCCAGTCGACTGCCGGCCAGTCGACCGCCGGCCAGCCGGTGACCGAGCGTCCGGCCCGGTTCCTGCCGGGCTTGCGCATGCTGGTGCTGTGCATCGTCTTCCTGCTGGCCGGGGTGGCGCTGGTGGTACAGGCAGGTCACGACCATGGCGGCGTCGCGAAGGCGGTGGTAGCGCTCTGCGTCCTTTGCCTTGTCGCCGGTTCCCTGATGCTGGGCGGCCTGACCGCCGTCGCGCCGGGCCAGGCCCGCGTCGTCCAGCTGTTCGGCAAGTACCGCGGCACGATCCGCGAGCCCGGGCTGCAGTGGGTGAACCCGTTCACCGATCGCATCACGGTCTCGGCCCGGATCCGCAACCAGGAATCGGCGCAGGCGAAGGTCAACGACGCCGACGCAACCCGATCGAGATCGTCGCCGTAGTCATCTGGCAGGTCCGCGACACCGCCAATATGCTGCGCCAGCAGCAGGCCAGCGCGGTCGTCGGCGCGCGGCAGCGCATCCGTCGAGAGCGCCGTCGGCATGGTCCAGCTGGCCCTGCAGCGGCTGGAGGCCGAAGGCGTCGTCGAACTGGACGAAGAGCGCAAGGCCACGATGGTATCCAACCTGCTCGTGGTCCTGTGCAGCGAGCAGGCAACCCAGCCGATCGTCAACACCGGCTCGCTTTACCAGTGACCGCGGGCACGGCAGCGCTGACGGCCGGCACGGGAGGAACGCGGTGAGCGAGCGCAAGGCCGTCCTGCTGCGGCTGGATCCCGCCGTGCACGACGCCCTGGCCAGATGGGCCAACGAAGAACAGCGCAGCACCAACGCACAGATCGAGTTCCTGCTGCGCCGGGCACTGGCCGACACGGGCCGCCTGCCCGGGCATGCAGGACAGATGTGACCCCGCGGGCGGCCGCGTGCCAGCAGCCCGCCCGAGACCACCTGACCGGCGCGCGACGATGCCCGGCCCGGGGCCCTGACAGGGCTTCTGCAAAGCGGAAGGTCGGCGGTTCGACCCCGCCCCTGACCACGGGTTTTGTGACTCCGGGCCAGTAATCGCTCGTGTTACTTTGTGTTGATCTTGTGCTTCGGGCGCGGTCGGCAGCACCCCGGGAATCCCTATCTTCCTGATGTTCTAGCAGGTGAGAGGGCCATCTTTCCTCTTGCGAGTCGCGATCGCTGCCTGCCGGCAGAATGACCGTGCGACATCGAAGCGGAGGGTCATCGATGCGGACGGCTGACTGGAGGCGGTGCCCGCACCTGGCCGAGCCGGGCAGCGGCTAGCGAACTTATTGGCCAGCAGCGCGGGGCATGTTCCGCAGGCGAGTGACGACACGCTCCTGATATGTGCTCATGAATCTGAGCGGGTTCCTACCGGCGGCCGCCCTGACTCCGCAGGACCTCCAGGCCATCATGCCGCTCGCGCTCTACGCGCTGGTCGCGCTCGTGCAGGAGTTTCCTCCCGCACATGATCGAGCAGCGCGACGGGGCGATCCTGACCGCAGCAGGGCCATCACAGACGTGGCCAGCATCACCGAGCACGAGATGGTCATCGGAGCCAAGCCGGTCTGCAACGCGGACTACTGCGTATCCGCGAGCAGTAACCATCTGCAGGCAGGCACGCCCTGTAACTGCCTGTGCGCCTGTAGCAGGCAAGTGGCGGCTGGTTCGGGCGGGCCGAATTGACAACTGGCGCTCAGTTCCTTCACCCGCCGAACCGGCCTTGAATCCTCAGCCTGCTAAATGAGCCTGGCACCTGAACGAGATTGATTCGAGATGAGCTACATCTTCTTGTAGGAGCGCATCGCGGCGGCGGCGAAGAGCGTGGTGATTGCCGCACACCATGCCAATGAGGCGATGACGAAGTACTCGGCGGGGTGACCTGTGGCCTGCTGGGCGGACGGTCCCTGGGTAAGGCCCCGGAGCGCGTCGGTGAAGACGGTGACCGGCTGGTTGCTGGCGAATCCCTGCAGCCAGATCGGGAGGGTGGACACCGGGATGAACGCGCTTGAGACGAACAGGAACAGGAAGAACGGCGGTGTCATCGACTGGACGGTCTGCGGATTCCGGGTGGCCAGGCCCATCGCGGCAAACACCCAGAACAGGCTCGCGCCGATCAGGAGGAGCAGGCCAAGGGCCGCGAGGCACGAGCCAGGGCCGACATGGAGGCGGAAGCCGATCGCGATTCCGGCAACGATGGTGAGCAGGTGGGCGACGAGCTGGAGTGCGAGATCCGAAAGGCCTCTGCCGGTGATCGCGGCCGAGCGCGGGGTGGGCAGCGATCGGAAACGGTCCAGGATGCCATCCCTGGCGTCCAGCGCGAGCCCGGTCGCAGAATTCATGCCGCCGAAGACGATGTTCTGAATGAGCATGGCCGGGACGAGGTAGTCGACGTAGGTCAGGCCTGGAATGTGGATGGCACCGCCGAAGACGAACCGGAAGAGCACGAGAAACAGGATCGGCGAGATCAGCGCCGGGACGGCGGCTTGCGGCGTGCGGAAAGTGCCTAGCAGGCCGCGGCGGGCGATCACCACCGAGTCGGTGAGACGCGAGAAGAGCGGGAGCCTGTCGGGATAGAAGGTGACCGTGGTCATCTCTTGATCACTTCCTTGCCTCCCTGATGCGCGTCGCCGGGCTGGGCCGGACGGCCCACGACAGACAGGAACACGTCGTCAAGCGAAGGCCTCAGCGCCGTCACGTCTTCGACTGCGATCTGGGCATCGTCGAGGAGTCGTACGGCGGCGGGAAGCGCCTTCGTGCCGGCATGGGCCTTGAAGGTCATCCGGCCTGCGCTGAGGTCCGACTCGATCGGCTGGACCGCCAGAGCCAGGACTGTTCTCGTCGCAGCGTGCAATTCCAGCGGATCGGCCAGAGTGATCTCGATGGTTTCTGTGCCCAGCCGAGCTTTCAACTCGGCCGGGGATCCTTCGGCGATCACCTTGCCGTGGTCGATGATCGTGACCGTGTCGGCTAGTTGGTCTGCCTCCTCGAGCTGCTGAGTTGTCAGCAGGATAGTGGTCCCGTCGAGGAGGAGATTCCGGAGGAATGACCAGAGTTCAAGGCGGGCGCCGGGATCCAGACCCGCGCTCGGCTCGTCGAGGAGCAGCACGCGCGGGCGGCCGACCAGGCTCGCGCCGACGTCCAGGCGGCGGCGCATCCCGCCGGAGTAGGTGCGCACCGGGCGCTGCGCCGCATCTGTGAGCGACAGCCGCTCAAGTACCTCGGCGGCGCTCTTGCGAGCTGCCCGAGCCGACAGTCGGTACAGGCGTCCGATCATGAGCAGGTTCTCGTAGCCCGTGAGCGTCTCATCCACTGCCGCGTGCTGGCCGGCGAGGCCGATCATTCTGCGCACGGCGACCGGGTGCTCGCGTACATCGACGCCGCCGATTGCAGCGCGGCCGCTGTCGGCCATCAGCAGCGTCGCCAGGATGCGGACCGTTGTCGTCTTGCCCGACCCGTTGGGCCCGAGAAGCGCGAACACTCGCGCCTCGTCGGCTGTGAAGGTGAGTCCGTCGAGCGCGAGGGTCTCGCCGAATGTTTTCCGGAGGTTGTCGATCTCGATCATGGCCGGCATCAGGCCCGCTCCTAAACACTGTTCCATTGCAGATGCTGCGGCTATACACTTACTGCATGGAGGAAGAGAATCACGCAGCTGCGATGATGTCAAGTCTCGGGAGGAAGGGGCAGATCCTCGCCGCAGGCTCAGCTGCCTACCGCGAGTACGTCACGGCTGAGATCCTCAGCGGCCACGCAACCGCCGAAGCAATCGGGCTCAGCGCCACGGACTTCTACACCCTGAACGTTCTCGCCCTCTCGGGGCCGCTGACAGCGGGACGGCTCGCCCAGCGCACCGGGCTGACCACGGGCGCGACCACCCGGATGATCGACAGGCTGGAATCTGAAGGGTTCGTGCGCCGCCTGCCCGACCGAACGGACCGGCGGCGCGTTATCGTCGAGACCCTCCCCGATCGCGACGCCGACATCGATGCCGCCCTGCAACCGGTACGGCTGGCGATGTTCGAGGTGTTCAAGCAATTCGACGCCGACCAGCTCCAGGTCATCTTCGACTACTTCGCCGCCGCAACTCCGGCTCTCGTCGCCGCAATCGAAAAGCTTCGCCGAAAGGGCACTGACGGCGGCGGAGGAAGCCCTCAATAGGCCGGGGCTGCCCCGTACCTGCGGCACGACGACCTGGCTTCTCCTCGAAGACCGCGGCGATGGCCTGGTGGTGACGCATCGAAGCGACGGGCGCGGGCCGAACAGGACAAGGTCGCCCAGTGCCCACCAGTGGTCCACGTCCAAGCGGTCGGCGTCGTTCGGCACCGCGCGTAGCGCCTCTATATGACGGCAAGCCGCGCACCTGCTAGCGCCGACCTTCTGCCGTTTGCGGCCCGCCATTGTTGCCGCTGAATCCTACCAGCAGTACGATTGGCGCTATGGTTGCCGAATACGCCAAGGTGTCAGTCACGCTGCCGGCCGGATTGCTGGAGCGAATCCGGGGCCGGGTTGGCGCGCGAGGCTTGTCCAGCTACATAGCTGAGGCGCTTGAGGACGAGGAACGAAGAAGCGCTCTGCGGGCCTGCCTCGCGGAGCAAGATGATGAACACGGCCCTATCCCGGCTAGCTTGCTGGAGGAGGTCCGTAACGAATGGCTCGGCGCCGGGGGTTGAGGCCGCTGGTACTGCCGGATGCTGTTCTTCTTGACTCGGAAGGGCTGAGCGCCGCTGCGGCAGGTTCCGCACGGGTCCGGGCCGAACTGGTGCTTGCCGAGCGTCTTGGCGCGAAGGTCCATGTCAGTGCCGTCACTCTGGCCGAGACGCTGCGAGGCGGTCCCCGTGATGCTCGTGTGCACAGCCTGGTCAAGAGCGCCGTTCCGCACCCTGTTACCCCAGGGCTCGGCAGGGCCGCGGGGGAGTTGCTGGGCCGGACCGGCCGGGCCGACGCCGTCGACGCGATAGTCGCGGTGACGGCCAGCGGACTCGGCCAGCGGGTGCGTATCCTCACCAGCGACCCGGACGACCTGCGGGCGCTGACCGCGGAGATGGACGGAGTATCGGTGGTCGCGGTGTGAGTGTGCGACTAACACAGGGGCAACACGCGTCCGGGTTGGGGAGGCTTCTAACACGCGAACAACACGGACGGAACGGCACTATGCGATCCACCCCGGCACACCGCTACAACGGCGCTGCAATCTCCTGACCAGCATTGATGCAGGTGACGGGGCTGGTGAACTTCATGAGGCAGGTACTCGCAGGGCCCTGACAGGGTTTCTGAAAAGCGGGAGGTCGGCGGTTCGACCCCGCCCCTGACCACCACCACATTCTCAGGGCGTTGACCTGACCCTATGGGGGCCGGGAGTGACCGGCATAGTCCGTTTCTAACCGCAGGCAGCCGCACGTTATCGCACGCGAATCACACGCCGTCGAGATCACCAGCCTGGAGGATCGGTAACCCTGACACCCCGCAGTGCTGGCCAGGGTCTGTTAGTGCGACGATGCTGCTACTTACCTAGCGGACATGGGGACCAGCATTGAGTGGTGACCTGGCGGCGCTTGCTGCTGATGCCTTCGTGTACGGCTTTCCGCTGGTCTTCGACTTGCAGGCGGTCGGCGGCGACGTCGATATGGGGCTGCTCGCGCCAGCTCCTTTCAACAGCTTCAGCCACGCGTCGAAGCTGGCAGGGCCGGAGGACCGGTTCGTGTCGATCAACAACGACACCATCTACTCCATCGCGCAGGTCGATGTGAGCGGCGGGCCTGTGCTGCTGCGCGTGCCGGACACGGCCGGGCGGTATTACGTGCTGCAGTTCGTCGATGCGTGGACCAATAACTTCGCGTACGTGGGCCGCCGGGCGACCGGGACCGCGGCCGGGTCCTTCCTGCTGGTCCCGCCGGGATGGAAGCCGGGCGCTGGCCGCCCGCGGCGGCTTGTGGGGCAACCACGGGTACGAGGCGGCCTACCCGATGACCTACACCGACGCCGACGGCGACCAGCTCGACGGGCACCGCCGGTACGTCCTGCGGCTGGAGATGGACCCGCCGGTCGATGCCTTCTGGTCCCTCACGATGTACGATCTGCCGGACTTCTGCCTGGTCGCCAACCCGATCGACCGGTACTCGATCGGCGACCGCACGCCCGGCCTGCGCCGCGACAGCGACGGGTCGCTTACGATCGTGATCCAGCATGAGCAGCCAGCCGACACCAGCAACTGGCTGCCCGCCCCGGCCGCGCCGTTCCGGCCGCTCATGCGCCTGTACCAGCCGCAGGCCGCCGTGCTGGACGGCACCTACAAGATCCCGCCCATCACGAAGGCCACGAGCTAGACCTGATCGGTCTTGGACAGGTTGCCACTCTCGTCCTTTTTCCCGTTTGGAGGAGTGAGATGTCTGAGCAGACTGGGGGGACCGGGTCGATTGCTGCCGACTTCAGCGACCGTGCTGATTTCGCCAATGCTGACCGTGGTTTCGTCGGCACGCTGGAGCCGATGGTCATCAGGGCGGCCGACGGCCGGGCGGTCTGGGACATGGACTCCTGGGGATTCCTGGACGGCGACTGCCCGGACACGGTTAACGCCAGTCTGTGGCGGCAGGCCCAGCTCACCGCCAAGCACGGCCTGTATGAGGTGACCGACGGGATCTACCAGGTCCGCGGTTTCGAGATGTCCAACATGACGCTGGTCGAAAGCGACCACGGGGTCATCGTCATCGACCCGCTGATCTCCCGGGAGGTCGCAGCCGCGGCTATCGCGCTCTACCGGCGGCATCGGGGCGACCGGGCCGTCACCGCCGTCATCTACACCCACGCCCACCTGGACCACTTCGGCGGAGTCCTGGGGCCATCTGCCAGCGCTACCTGGGCTGGTACGACGCCAACCCCGCGCACCTGTGGCAGCACCCGCCGGAGGCTGCGGGGGCACGGTACGTGCAGGCCTTCGGCGGCGTCGATGCGACAGTCGCCAAGGCGCGGGAGTTCTTCGACCAGGGCGACCTGAGATTCGCCGCCGAGCTGGCCAGCCACGCAGTCTTCGCCCAGGCGGATAATGGCAACGCGCGGGAGCTGCTCGCCTCGGTGCTGGAGCGCCTAGGCTACGGCGCTGAGAACGCAGCCTGGCGCAACAGCTACCTCACCGGCGCGGAGGAGCTGCGGACCAGCAAGATCGAGCACACTGAGGTCAGCAGTGCGGGCCTGGCCCCGGCGCTGACCATCACCCAGCTGTTCGACTCGATCGCCATCCGCATCAACGGCCCCAAGGCCTGGGGCGAGAACCTGACGATCGGCTGGCATTTCACCGACAGCCATGAGAACTACCGGATGGAACTCAGCAACGGCGCCCTCATCCATTACCCCACCACCGGCAGCCAGGCAGCGGGCCTGACAGTGACCCTGACTAAGCCCCAGCTGCTGCGGCTCCTGGCTACGGCCAAGCCCGACGGCATCGACATGTCCGGCGATCCCGCGGTCCTAGGGCGACTGATGTCGCTGATCGACAACCCCGACCCTGACTTTGCGATTGTCACTCCCTGACTGCGGAATCCGTCAACCTGTCCAGGCAGTCCGCCACTGACGCTGCCGTTTCGCCGTGGGCTGATGACAGGGTCGAGCCCGTCTTGGCTCATGATGACCCGCCTCGGGTCCAGCCGTGACGGCGCGGCCATGCTGCTTGGCCTGGAGCCGGGCCGGGCTTGTGCCCTGGTCTTGCCCGCTTCCCTCGGGAAAGGCTGACCCGGGCCGAGAGCACCGTCAGGTCCGGCAGATCCCGGGTGGCCTGGGATAGCTCGCCGTGCGTAATAGCACTCAACGTGGCATCAAGTCGCGCGTCGAGTTCGTCGAGTGTCAGCCTGCCTTGCGCGAAGTGCTCGCCCAATGCCGCGGCAGCCGCGTCCCGGTCAGCATCGCCAACGCGCACGCAGGGTGCTGGTGCCTGATGATCCTCCCTCGCCACCCGGGGCAGCTGCCGCAGCACGGCGGTGTAGCGATCCAGCGCGGCCCGGCCGTCGCCGGTGAGGGCGACGGTGGTCTGTGCTCTATCGCCGCCGGTCTTGTCCGTCCGCACGTATCCGGCGTAGCCCAGCTCGCACAGGTGGATGATCTGGCTGCCGGGTGTCAGCCCGATCATGTCCTGCAGGCGGGTGAAGGAGAGCGTGTCGCCGTCCGGCAGTGCCGCCAGCGTCGCAACGATCTTCAGCCGGGTGGGCACGTGGATCAGCGGATCGAGTTCGTCTGTGGTCATGGCCGGACGACGCCGCGCCGCTGCCGCCAGGCGATGGCGGCGGCGCTGCCGAGGAGCACGATGCAAAGGCCCACGCCGGCGACCGCCCACGCCCCGGCCGGTCCCGCGACCGTTCCCACGCCGCCGACGGCGGCGACCGCGAGCCCGGTGCCGCACGCGCGCCAGTTAGCCCGTGCCGCCATGAGGCCCGCCCAGGCCAGGCCCACGACTATCAGCGGCACCGTCAGCGGGTACTGTCCGTAGACGAACGCGTGGCTCATTCCGGCGCCAGCCAGCGCTCCCATGACACCAGGATCGGCAGGGGCCTTCCTGCTTCCCGCTTCGCGGTGGGCATGCATGAGGTGTTTCCTGAGCGGATGGCGGTGCCGCCGACCCGTCAGCCGTTCGAGCCGGTGGAGTTCGAGGACCGCACCGTCGTCGGAGTGGAGATCACCGATCAGGGTCGGCGTGAGATGGCCGAGCGAAGGCGTCGGGGAACCGTTGTTCCCCGACGCCTTCGCCGCCTTCGAACGGATCTGGGCGGGTGGGTCCGGCGGATGGCGACGGGGCCGCCATCACCCCGTTCACCTACGGGCGGTGGGACGCGGCCCGCGCAGGCGCACCAGTCCAAGGAGGAAGCGGAACAACGCCGCGGTGCCGCGATCTACTACGCCGAAGGTGCGCTGGACCTCTGGGCCGAGGTCAGGAGCTCGTGAGGATGACGAGTTGCTGGGTCGCTCGGGTCATCGCGACATAGCGGTCGACCGCTCCTTCGATGCCCCTGCCGAACGCCTCTGGGTCGATGAGGACGACCAGGTCGAACTCGAGCCCCTTCGACAGCTCCGGGGTCAGCGACCGGACGCGGGACGTCGCCCGGAACGTGGGATCGCCGATGACGCAAGCGATCCCCTCGGCATGCGCGGCGAGCCAGGTGTCGAGAATCGAGCCCAGATCCGAAGCAGATCCGTGTACGACGGGGACGCCGGTGCTGCGGATGGAGGTCGGCACGTTGGCGTCCGGGAGCACGGCCCGGATGACCGGCTCGGCTTCCGCCATGACCTCTTCCGGCGTCCGGTAGTTGATATTCAGGGAGGCCAGGCTGATCCGGTCGAGCCCGATCCGCTCAAGCCGTTCCTGCCACGACTCCGTGAACCCGTGCCGGGCCTGGGCGCGGTCCCCGACGATGGTGAAGCTCCGGGACGGGCAGCGGAGCAGCAGCATCTGCCATTCTGCGTCGGTCAGTTCCTGAGCCTCGTCCACGACGATGTGCGCGAACGGGCCGGCGAGCAGGTCCGGTTCGGTACCGGGCAGTGCGGCCTCATTGACCAGGGCGTCCTGGAAGTCCTCGCCGCGCAGCATCGTCACCAGACCTACGCCGTATTCGTCGTCCGCGGCCTCGATCAGGTTGTCGATGACCCTGGCCATCTGCTCGCGTTCAGCGGCGACCGCGGCGTCATGCCGGCGCTTACGTCGTGATGCCTCCGGGTCGCCGAGCCGCTGCCGTGCCGCGTCCAGGAGCGGCAGGTCGGACACCGTCCAGGCCTGAGCGTCCTCGCGCTGCAGCTGCTGAACGTCATCAGGGCTGAGCCAGGGAGCGCACAGCCGCAGGTAGGCGGGTACCGACCACAGGTCTCCGACGAGGTCAGCCGCCTCGATCAGTGGCCACGCGCGGTTGAGGGCCGTGTGCAGCTCCCGGTTCTGCAGCAGCGACTTGCGGAGCAGGTCAGCCGGGACGTCGCCGTCGCGGGAGTCCATCAGGATCGCGAGCAGCTCCTCCCAGATCTGCTCGCGCGCCTCGTTGTGCGAAGTACCGGGATCTGGTGCCTCGAACGCCTCGGCCCAGTCGTCGGCGCTCAGCCAGATGTCGGACCAGTGAGTCGTGACCGTCATCCCCTTGGCGGGCGGATTCTCGTAGAACCTGACGCCTTTCTCGATCGCCTGCACCAGGTTCGCGGACGACTTCAGGCGGGCCATGTTCGGGTCGGTCTCGGTCGCTGCCGTGGCTCCCTCGGCGACGAGGTCCCGCAGGGTGGCTGTCTGCACGCCCTCCTCGCCGAGGCTGGGGAGGACGTCGGCGACGTAGGCCAGGTAGGGCTGGTGCGGACCGACGAACAGCACGCCGCCCCGGCGGTGACCGAGGCGAGGGTCGGAGTAGAGGAGGTAGGCGGAGCGGTGCAGCGCGACGACGGTCTTGCCCGTACCCGGACCGCCGTCGACGACGAGAGCGCCGCGGGATCCCGCGCGGATGATGGCGTCCTGGTCGGCCTGGATGGTGCCGAGCACGTCTCGCATCCGGGCCGACCGGCTGCTGCCCAGGCTGGCGATGAAGGCGGACTGGTCGTCGAGCGCGGCGTGCCCTTCAAGCCCGTCCGCGGTGAACACCTCGTCCCAGTAGTCGCTGATCCGGCCGCGGGTCCAGCGATACCTGCGGCGGCTGGCCAGGCCCATCGGGTTGGCGTGGGTCGCTCCGAAGAACGGCTCAGCCGCGGGGGAGCGCCAGTCGAGCAGCAGCCGGCGACCCGCGCTGTCGGTGAGGCCAAGTCGTCCGACGTACACGGGCTCGCGGTTGCCTGCGCCGACCATGTGCCCAAGGCACAGGTCCAGGCCGAAGCGGCGCAGTACGCGCAGGCGAGCGGTCAGCCGGTGGACCTCCATGTCCCGGTCCATCGCCTCCTGGCCTATGCCGCCGGGCGCCTTGCGCTCGGCATCGAGGCGGCCGGACAGGTCGGCGACCGTCTGCTCGAGGCTCTCCGCGATGGCCGCGAAGTGCCGCTCGTCGCCGGCGATCAGCGTCGGGTCGGCCTTGGGGGAGAGGTGGTCGGGAAGGTCAAACGCGCTGGTAGTCAGGGGGTTCACGGCATCAGCTCCGATCTGAGGTCGCTAGCAACCACTGGCGCAGAAGGACCCTGGACTGGCGTGACGAGCCTGGTGGCCATGACGGGCAACGCTCCGCCTGACGTCGCCCCGTGGCCGTTGTCGGTTCAGGTCACCAGGGTTTGCAGGTTCTCGTGTTCTGGGTCCCGGCACGACGATCCCGCGTTGTTCACGCGGGCACTGGCGGCCTTTCCCGGCTGACCGCGTCGACCAGCAGCGTCGCGGCCACCGCCGCCCCGTCGGTGCGGATCGTGCCGGCCACGGTGGTCGCTCGTGCGCGGGTCTCGAGGGTCAGGGTCGTCCTGAGCGCGGCTGACAGGGACTCGGTGGTCGGAGCCGGACCGTCGTGTGCCGTGCCGTGCCGATGCCCAGGCGGCCTGCGGACCGGCACCAGCGGCACGCCGACCTCGGGCAGCCGCTCCGCCCAGTCCTGCGGCGCGCGCACCCGCACCTCCGCGCCGAGTGCCCGCAACCGCACCGCGAGTCCCACCAGCGGTTCGACGTCCCCGCGCGACCCATACGTCGACAACAACACACGCACTTCGCGACTCCCATTTCCGCAGGTTCTGGCCTCGGCCGGCGACTCTACGGCACGACCCGGGTCTTGCCGCAAGTCCCCGGGTGCGCTATAGGTTGAAAGTGGAGGGGAGTGCAACGGGACAGCTGTCCTGTTTCCCGACGACGAACCGGCCGCCAGGTCTCGCACCCTGCCGTATCAGTGGGACGCGGTTATCGGGCGAGCCATGGCCAGCGCCGCCATGATCATCCGCATCGACCTCGACGCGGATTGACACGTCTAGCACAGCCCGGATGACTCCACTCCAATATCCCGGCCGCCGATCTGAAGGTCGTCCCCGCCGCTCGGCCGGCCGCCGCTCAGCTTTTGGTCATCTTGACAGGGCCAGCAGAATGAGCACATGCCTTTGCGGTTAGGGCAGGAGGAACCGGCCGCCGGGCCGTGGCAGGTTGTGCCCCTGGCCCAGCTTGTCCGCATGCTCCGTGATGGCGAACCCGCACCCACGGGGCGGCCCAGGGTCCTGGCAGTGGACGGGCGCAGCGGGAGTGGCAAGACAACCCTCGCCGAGCGGATACGGGGCGCGGTGCCGGCATCGACGGTGGTTCACACCGATGACGTCGCCTGGAATCAGGCGATGTTTGACTGGACTAACTTGCTGATCGGCGGGGTCCTGGAACCAGTTCGCCGCGGCGAGCCGGTGAGCTTCCGGCCTCCCGCATGGCGCGAGCGGAACCGTGATGGCGCGATCGAGGTTCCGCGAGGCGATGAACTGGTGATCGTCGAAGGTGCGGGGGCAGCTCGACGTGAGCTGATGCATGTGGTCGACGCAGTGGTATGGGTGCAGTCCGACATGGCCGAAGCGGAGCGGCGGGGCATTGAACGCGACGGCGGCGATCAGGCGGCCGTCTCGTTCTGGCACCTGTGGATGGCCGAAGAGCTGCCGTTCATGGCCCAGCAACGACCTTGGACGCGGGCGAAGGCTATCGTGGCGGGCACCCCGGAGATCCCGCATGACCCCGCCACCGAAATCGTCGTAGCGCCGCCACCCGCACCAGTGGGCTGACCTATCCCCCCAGGGCGCTCTCTGCTCAGTTGTCGTTCTCAGCGTGTAACCTGCGGAAATGGCTTAATGCACGCCCATCGCATGGCGATCACCTGCGGCGGGCAACCGGCCAGGGCGCCATCGACCCAGTGACTGCCAGCCGGGCAAGGGCGAGCGGGAAAAACGGCTTCGTGCAGCTTGGGCGGTGTGCTGCTGATCGTGATCGATCGGCGGTAGCTGCCCAGCCGAGTCGGCCGATGACGGGCGCTGGGACGCCTGACCGCCCGCACCAGATACTGGCCGCCCTGGCAGCTGCCCGCCGGAGCGCTTTTGATGCCGCAAGGCGAGCATTTGCCCTGCGGATATGACCACAACCAGGAAATAGACGAAGGTGGTTATCATGATCACCTCGACTGCGTCCCTGTTATCGCCCCCCGTAGGGGAGAGGGAGATCGCGGCCTCCCACACGCCTGCGCAAAGCAAGCTTGCCGCCATGATCACGTAGCCGGGCCGCAGAACTGGCTGCTGGCCCTGCGCCCTGCCCGGCTTCGGCGGCTGGGCTGCGGGCAATCCGGCGGGTATGTCGGCGGTGACCGCAGCTAGCTCCGCGTAGGTCCGCGACGCGAACGCCTGGCCCACCCGGAGGTCGAATTCGTCTTTGTCCAGCATGCCCTGCACGAATGCGGCCTTGAGGGTGTCGACCACCTGCTCGCGGTCGGCGTGCGACGCGCGCAGGCGACCGCGGGCCGCCGCGCCCGCTGCGATCTCGTCTCCCGGCCCTGCCATCACTGGAGCCTCCCCACGAGCACAATGCATAGAAAGCGTAGCGTCTTGCCCGCTGGCAGGCCATCCATCGCAGATAGCAAGGTCCAAAGAGCCGGTGGTGCGAGGCAAGGCTGGCGAAGTCGCCTGTGACGCCGCAGGCCGGCCGGACAATTCTCACGACGATGGCGAGGGTCTCAGGGTCACCAGTAGAGCGGCAAGACCAAGGAGTATCAAGGCGAGCGGAATCGGGCACCACCAGTGGTCCCAGAAGGCGCCAAGACCATGGGCAGTCTCACGCCCGGCCCAGAAAACACCAAGAAGCAGGACCACGGCTCCCGCTACCTGGCCGGTACGACGCATAGCCCGAAGACTATCCGGCGGACACGCTCGCACGATGCTGACAAAGACCTGGCCATGCCTGCCTTCACCGCGTATGACCGGACCAAGCTTGCCTACCACGTGCTAGGAGACGGCCTCCCGGTGGTCTGCCTTCCCGGCGGGCCCAGGCAGGACGCTCTATATGCGCATTGAATTCCCCTCCTCGCGCGATGGCCGAGTTCGCTGAGCTGTTCCCGCGGGCCAGGCTGGTCATTCAGGCCGGAGCCGGGCATTTCCCGTGGCTCGATGATGCCCGCCGGTTCGTGGCGACCACTGCGGCATTCCTGGCATAAACGACCCTCGGGCTGCAGTCATCAGCGTTCGAAGGGGGCGAGGTACTCACGTCCTTCGCTCCAGCCGGCGGGCCTCAGCGAGGGTGACCTTGGCCTGCCTGATAGTGAGGCGAGGGTTCTCGGTCTGGATGAAATGTCCGCTGTGGGTGCTGGTGATCTGCCGTCCGCCAGGGCTTTTATCGTCAACGCGACCGGCCCGCAGCCGGCCGTCGCGATCGAGGACCTGACCTGGCAGGCCCACCTGGATCAGCTGCTGTTCTTCGTCAAGAGTCCGACCCTCCTGCTGCAGGCAGTCCTGCCC
>Ga0187872_10000843_pt1 | contig 33103 bp, 26 predicted proteins | sample June2016WEW_16_4_FD_132973 | JGI IMG/M metagenome (GOLD analysis project Ga0187872, IMG submission 132973) | Peatland microbial communities from SPRUCE experiment site at the Marcell Experimental Forest, Minnesota, USA - June2016WEW_16_40 | ecosystem: Environmental > Terrestrial > Soil >...
GTCCGTAGTAACGGTGGTGCTGGAAAGGGTGCAGCTCGCGCCGCTTGTGGCCGGAGCCGAGAACGTTACCGTCAGGCCGCTGGCCGCTGTTCCATTGGACGTCACATTCGCCACCAGCGGATTAGCAAATGCTTGACCGACGTTCGCCGTCTGTCCCCCTCCACCCGTCGCCGTGATCGCTATGACCGGCGGCGGCGTCGAACTACTGCTGCTGCAACCCGTCAGGAAACCGAAGGCCAGAAAAACTAAGACTAAGGCAAGAATGCCCGCATAAGTTTGGCGGTTCATAGCGATTCTCCTTTCCGAGCGGCGCGTTCACGGGACTGCGATGACAGAGGAAGCCCGTGCTGGTCACGCAATGTATAGACCTTGCTGCCTACGGTCACAACGCGCGCCAGGAACACTTGTTTGTCGTTAATCGTCTTCATGACGCCGGTTATTTGCAATTGCTGGCCGGGGGCAACCGAGAGTGCATCCTTGCCCACGAAAGCCCAGTTCCCCAGACTGGCATCCACTGTGCCGGAGACGGTTGTGAGCAGCAGGTGGGACCCCCAAGCCATTCCCGGGGCCGGTCTGGTGAGCACAGTTGACACCGTGCCGGTGAGCGTGACCTCTTTGCTGACGTCGTAATACGGGCCGCTGTCCATTGCGGTTTGGGCAACGAGCGGAACAACTAGAATCGCGAAGAGCAAGCCAGTTAGCAGCCCTGCGATCAGTTGGGTGGATTTGGTGAAACGAATACGACTCATGATTTCGTCCTCCTCAGACGAGTGAAACCTGGGAATTGAATTGTGTCCGGCACATCGGGTGCATTCTTGACCGCGCGAATGGAGCCCTAAAGCGGTCGGCAAACTCTCTCAGATGTTGGCGGAGTGCTCTCACAATGCTGTTTACGACTCACGATGAGATTGTCTTACCGGCAGTGCCGAATGTCAACGGACGGAAGGTATCTTCCGGCAGTGGCTGAATTTGGCTCAGCCCACACCGTTTCCCGCCAAGCGTGATTTCCGCCGTCCCCGCGAACCATTTTCCAGCAGGCTGGCGAAACAAACTACAATGCTGAATCGGCAGCAAGGGCGGACGCACGCTCGATGACCCTGATCGATGATCCTGGCATGAAACTGGTTTTCTTCAAGTCTCCCGCGGATTTCCGTTTCTGGCTCGAAGCCAGTCACCAGCAGTGCTCCGAACTCTGGGTTGGTTTCTACAAAAAGTCCTCAGGGAAACCCAGCATTACCTATCCGGAAGCGGTGGACGAAGCTCTCTGTTTTGGCTGGATTGACGGCGTCCGCAACAGCGTCGATGACGACGCCTACACGGTTCGCTTCACTCCGCGCAAAGCCAAGAGCCAGTGGAGCGCGGTCAACATCAGGCGCGCACGAGAACTGGCGGACCAAGGCCGAATGCAACCGGCTGGCCTGCAAGCGTTCGCCGGGGCAAACCATCAACCCCGCAAGTATTCCTACGAGCAACGTCATCACCCGAGCTTCAGTCGCGGGCAGGAGCGGCAGTTCCGCGCCAATGGCAAAGCGTGGGATTTCTTTCACAGCCAGCCACCCTGGTATCGGCGCACGGCCACCTTCTGGGTCATCAGCGCCAAGAAGGAGGAAACCCGCCAGAAACGGCTCACCACCTTGATTCAAGATTCCGAGCGAGGCAGGTCAATCAAACCCTTGACCCGACCCGTCCCAAAACGGCAGAAGAAAGTGCCCTAGCATCGAAGGAGTATAGTCTTTTCCCGGCTCGCCAATGGTAGTCTTATGCTGTGAAAATCAATCGTAATTTCGGGGCGGCAGAACTCTCACAAGTCCCTTTAATGCTGGCTTGTTAGGTTGGGTTCGATGGCGCGCAAGTGCACCCACACAATGCCGCTTCAGGACATTTCGTCACGGGAGTTTGAAACATGCGGATCGCTGTCGTAGGCTCCGGGTATGTAGGGCTAGTGGCGGGAGCTTGCTTTGCCGACCTCGGTCATGACGTAATTCTGGTGGATAACGACGCGCGCAAACTGGCCGCGCTGAACAACGGTCAGACACCCATCCACGAGAAATTTCTTCCTGAACTGCTGAGCCGGCACCGCGGCCGGCGTCTGATTTTCTCCGATGATCTCCAGGAGGCTGTGCGCCGCAGTGCGGTGATCTTTGTCGCCGTGGGCACACCGCCCACCGAAAGTGGCGAACCTGATTTGTCCTATGTCGAGTCGGTGGCCCGTGAAATCTCCGGCGGCATCAACGATTACAAGGTCGTGGTCGAGAAAAGCACGGTTCCTGTCTACACCAGCGAGTGGGTGCGCAAGATCATTCTGCGCAATGGAACCGACCCGGAAATGTTCGACGTTGCATCGAACCCTGAGTTCCTCCGTGAAGGCACGGCGGTCACCGACTTCTTGTTCCCCGACCGCATCGTCATCGGCTGCGACAGCGAAAGTTCGGCCAATCTGCTGCGCGAAATCTACGCGCCCTTGACCAGCGGCAGTTATTACGAACGCGCTGATGCCATTCCGCAGCCCGATCGGGCTTCCATTCCTGCTCCCATCATCGTGACCAGCACCAAGAGCGCGGAACTGATCAAGCATGCCTCCAACGCCTTCCTGGCCATGAAGATTTCTTTCATCAACGCGGTGGCTTCAGTCTGCGAATCCGTGGGCGCTAACGCGAATCAAGTGGTGCACGGCATCGGCACGGACTCGCGTATTGGCCCCAAGTTCCTGAATCCTGGCATTGGCTACGGCGGATCCTGTTTCCCCAAAGATGTGATGGCCTTTCGCGCCGTGGCACGGGAATCCGGCTACGAGTTCCGCCTGCTCGACGAAGTCATGCGCATCAATGAAGAGCAGCGCCAACGATTTCTGCGGAAGATCCGTAGCGCACTCTGGACACTGCGCGGCAAGAACCTCGGAGTGCTCGGACTCGCCTTCAAAGGCGGCACCGACGACATCCGCGAATCCCCGGCCATTTTCCTGGTGCAGGCGCTCTTGCAGGAAGGCTGCAAGATCAGGGCCTACGATCCGGCTGCCATGGATCGCGCGCAGGAGGTCATGAGTTCCGGCACCACGTTCGTCAACTCCGCCTATGAAGCGGCCCACGGCGCTGATGCTTTACTCATCCTGACCGAATGGGAGGAGTTCGCCAATCTCGATCTTCACCGGCTCCGGCAGGAGCTCCGGTACCCGATCGTGATCGATGGCCGCAACCTGTATGATCCGGAGGTGATGGCCGCCCAGGGCTTCACCTATTACAGTGTGGGGCGCGCGACTTGTCACCCCGATGGCGTGCCCGCCGCCATGCTGAAAAACGGCTTGAGGAACGGCAACAAGGCATGACCGAACGCCAACGCGCTGTAGTCACCGGGGGCGCCGGGTTTCTGGGCTCCCACCTATGTGATGCCCTGCTCGCACAAGGCTGGAGTGTGGTTGTCGTCGACAACCTTATCACCGGCCGTCTCGCCAACCTCGAACATCTGCGCCAGGAGCCGCGCTTTGAGTTCGTCGAAAAGGATATTTGCGATCCCTTCGACGTGGGCAAGGTTAGCTTCGTCTTCCACTTTGCCAGCCCGGCCAGCCCCGTAGACTACAGCATTCACGGCATTCCTACGTTGAAAGTCGGTTCCCTTGGAACTTTTCACGCTCTCGACCTGGCCCGCAAGTACAGCGCGAAATATCTGGTGTCTTCCACTTCCGAGTGCTACGGCGATCCGCTGGAGCATCCGCAGAAAGAAACCTATTGGGGCCATGTCAATCCCATCGGCCCGCGTTCGGTCTACGACGAAGCCAAGCGTTTCACCGAAGCCGTGACCATGGCTTATCGCCGCTACCACAACGTCGATACGCGCATCGTGCGCATCTTCAACACCTACGGCCCGCGCATGCAGCTGAATGACGGCCGCGCTGTTCCCAATTTCATGAAGCAGGCTCTACGCGGCGAGGACCTCACCGTCTACGGCGACGGCTGCCAGACGCGCAGCTTCTGCTACGTGAGCGACGAAATTGACGGCTTCATGCGCCTGACAAAATCCGACGAACATCTGCCGGTGAACATCGGGAATCCCAATGAGTTCACGATTCTCGAATGCGCCAAAGTGGTTTTGAAAGTAACTGGATCGAAGAGCCAGATTCGCTACGAACCGCTCCCACAGGATGATCCCAAACAACGTCGGCCCGACATTACCAAGGCCCGGCAGTTGCTAGGTTGGGAGCCGAGAATTGATCTGGAAAGCGGCTTGCGCCAGTCGCTTAATTATTTTCGGAAGGCCGTAGCTGAAGAAGTCGCTACAGCAAAGTAAACTACCGCCCACGCGGCTTGCCCACTCGTCCTTCTCCTACCCTGCGAACGCGACGCGCCTTCCTCGGCGGAACGTGATACATTGACGTTCGTCATCCAAGACGGAAATATTTCAACTAACGGAGAAACGCTCGATGCGGACGCTCTTCTTGAGGTTCGCCACACTAACGATCGCCACCGTCGCACTACCGATTGTCCTGATTCAGGCGCAGGCAAAAGACGAAACGTCAACTGCCAAAGCCGAAGCGGCCAAGGCCGATGCGGCAAAGCCCGAACAGTTCAAGCCGGAGCAACAGGCCAGCAAGGGCTCGGTCACGATCAACGGGAATGTCATTAATTACGACGCATTTGGCGGCACCCTGGTCGTGCATCCCAAGGGCTGGGACGATGTCCCGCAGAATGCCGATCCGGATCCGAAGAACAAGTCACCGGAAGCCAGCATGTTTTACGTTGCCTATTTCAAATCTGACAACAAAGGCGCCCCACGTCCGGTTACGTTTCTCTATAACGGCGGTCCGGGTTCCTCGACCGTGTGGCTTCACATGGGGGCATTCGGGCCGAAGCGCGTGGTTACAGCCGATGATACCCATACCCCGGCCGCACCCTATTCCGTGGTTAACAACGAATACAGCCTGCTCGATGTGAGCGATCTGGTTTTTGTGGACGCCCCCGGCACCGGCTTCAGCCGCATCGCCGGAAGAGACAAGGAGAAAGCCTTCTACGGGATCGATCCGGACGCGTGGGCGTTTGGCGATTTCATTTCACAATTCCTCTCCCGGTACGGGCGCTGGAATTCGCCCAAGTACCTGTTCGGCGAAAGCTACGGCACGACGCGATCCGCTGTCCTCAGCAATATTCTGGAAACTGAACGCGATATCGACTTCAACGGTGTGATCCTTCTATCGCAAATCTTGAACTTCTCGCTTGATTCCGACGTTCCTGATTTCAATCCCGGTGTCGATGTGGCGTATCAACTCAATCTGCCGACCTATGCCGCCTCCGCCTGGTATCACCACAAACTGCCCAGCCCTCATCCGGATCTCGCGGCTCTGCTAGCCGAGGTCGAGCACTTCGCCATGAACGATTACGCTCTGGCGCTTTTGGCGGGCTCCTCGCTGCCAGCGGACCAACGCCACGCCATCGCCAACAAGCTTCATGAATACACCGGCCTTCCGGTTGCATACATCGAGAAGGCCGACCTGCGCATCAACGGCGGAGAATTCGAGAAGAACCTGCAGGACGAAAGCAACCTCACCACCGGCCGGCTGGACACGCGCTTCTCCGGACCCACGTTTGATCCGCTCAGCAAAGAGGCGGAGTACGATCCGCAATCGGCGGCCATCTCTTCGGCGTACGTTTCCGCATTCAACGACTACGTACGAAAGGATCTGAAGTATGGGGAGAACAAGGAATACAAACCGGAAATTGAACTCTTCAAATGGTGGAGTTTTGCGCACCAGCCTCCCGGCGTCCCCTTCCCCTTGCCCGGGGCAACCAACGTCATGCTCGACCTCGCCGCCGCGATGAAGTACAACCCCACTCTGAAAGTCCTTTTGAACGCGGGTTATTTTGATCTCGCAACTCCGTTCTATGAGGGCGTTTATGAAATGCAACACTTGCCGATTCCGCCTGAATTGCAAAAAAACATCGAGTTTCAGTTTTATGAATCTGGGCACATGGTCTATGCCCACGAGGCCTCTCTGAAGGCGATCCACGATAACGTGGTGGCCTTCATCCTCAAGAGCGATAACTCCAAAATGAAGTGAGTCAACAGGGGAGCAGTCTGCTGCGAGGCAAGAGGAACTGAGAACTGCTCTTAGGAGCTTTTGGTCGTAGCGGCCACGAAGTCGGTAAGCCGCTTCACGTTGTCGCGTTCTTCCTTCGTCTTTAACTCAAACGCTACTCCCATCCCGTAGCCCGGGTGCGAGGCTTGCACGGTTCCGCGCAGGCGCAACTTGATCTCGTAGGTCCGGACCAGGATCTCGACCGACGAGCCTGACGGAAACGGCAGCGATACTTCCAGATAACACCCGCCCGCACTCAGGTCCGTCACGCAGCAGTGATGGGGCACGGGAGTACCGGTGCGGTAAACCTCCGCCCCCAAACGGCAGGCGTAGCGGGTCTGCGCCCGTCGGTTATCGGCATCGGCTGATGGTTCTGACGGTTGTTCAGACGATTGTACGGCGCGTTCGGCCGCGACTGCGGGCTGCGACCTGCGCTGTCCTTGTTCCCCTCCGTGTTCTGCCGCTCCTACGGTCGCCATAGCCAGAGGTTCTTCCACCTCAACGGTCACATCGGGAAATCGCTCCCGCTGCGACCCGCTCGGTAAGTTGGCACTGAGGAACTCGTCCAGCAGGCGCCGTGACGCCTTCGGCACATCCACGAATTGCACTCCTGCGCGGCCATTCCAATCCTGCCAGATCACCTGCCCCGACAGTCGTATGGTGGTTAACTGGTCCGGCAATCGGAACTGAAAGTAAACCTTGCTGGTCGGAGGAAATTTCTTGCCAAACAGCACCGACATTCCATCCTGCGCCAAGTTGACCAGCGTCGCCCTTTCCTGCTCCACGTTGGCATAATCTACGGTGGCATGGGCGTGAACGGCGGCCCGTCCGGTCTTGCGTTTTTCCTTACGCATGGCGGAGCGGGCGGCGCGCAAGCTGCTCCGCACCCGGTCATAGGCCACCGGTTTGTAAAGAACGAAATTGACGCCCAGGGAGAACATTTCCCGGATATTCTCCTGTCCGGAGACCACCACCACCGCCAGGGTGGCGTCATTCAGGCGCGACAGGCGGCTCTCGCGCAACAAACCAATCACTTCCTGGTTGGACTCTCCGTCCACAAGAACCACATCAAAACGGTCTTGGGCCAGGCGAATCGCCGCGCGGGCAAAATCTGGACAGGACTCGACCCGGATGCTGAGTTCTTCCAGAACCCCGCGCAATACCCGGGCCGCCGACTCGTCCACACACACCAATAGGGCAGATAGAGTCATAGCTGCTCCCATGGTATGGTCCGGCAGTTCCTCCCACAAGTTACCGCGGTCATGCGCGAAACCTTCGCAACACTTGTAAGTGACTTGCCTTCAGCACTGACGTTGGTAACCACAGGGGATGACAAAAGGCCAACGCCAGGGCGTTGAACTGTCGTGCTTTGACGCCCACTCCACCCCTTCCTAGGATGAGAGATGACGCGATGAATCGCCGCGCGCCCGCTTTGTTGTTTGCGAGCAAGGCCGCGCTTTTCCCCTGGGTGACATCGCCGGATCTGGAGGGGAGTGCGCGCGAAATTCGTGCGAGTCGCCCTCCCGAGCGAGAGACACTTATTATGAGGTCGAAAAAAAGTCACGGATTCTCGCTGCTGGAACTGATGATCGTCATCGCCATCGGGCTGACGATGGCGAGTGTCGGCTTCATGGCTCTGATGCCCCTGTTCAAGAAGAACCATGTGGACCAGGCATATGACACAACGTTGTCGGTGCTGCGCACGTACAGAAACCTGGCCATCACCCAGAGCAACCGCTACATCATCGTTCCTTCGACTCCGGGAACTATAACCGTGCAGCTTTGGGGTTACTCCCCGCCGCCGGCTGCGTCTCCGGCTCCTGTGACCGTGGCGACTTACGCCCTGCCACCGGACATACAGTTCGCAGTCCAGTCGGGCTTTCCCAGCCCCGGTCCGGATGGCTTCGGCAACGGGGGCACTGCCATCCTCTTTAACGCTTGCACGGTCATCGAGGCCGGTCAGCCCTGTCTGATTTTCTACCCGGACGGTTCGGCGCAAGACGATCTGGGCAACTACAACAGCGGAGTGATCTACCTTACGCAACCAACCAGCAATGCTTTCAGCTCGCGGGCCATTGATGTGTACGGCACAACCGGCAGAGTCCGGGGCTGGCGCCTCTACAACGGTGGACCCAACACGTGGAAACAACAATGACGCAACCCATTTCACACCCATCGGAACAAAGCGGATTCACGCTGATTGAAACCATGATTGCCATCGCCATCATGGGCATCGGCATCGTTACGTTGCTGGCGGCGTTTGGCACGGCTGTCAGCGCGACGCAGAACGCGCAGGAGAATCTGATTGCGCGGCAGAAAGCCCTGCAAGCGATGGAGAGCGTTTATACCGCGCGCAACACGCAGCAAGTCAGCTTCTCGCAAATCGCCAACGTCGCCAGCGGCGGCATCTTCACCACCGGCGCCACCCAACTGCTGTGCCCGGGGCCCGACGGACTGGTAAATACCACGGATGACGTCAACTGCCCGGCCAGCGGGCCTTGTACCGCGGGACCGGAGTGCGTGGTTCTTCCCGGCCCCGATGGCATCCTGGGCACCGCCGATGACTTGCCGATGAGCTTGGCCAATTTCACGCGCCAGATCCAAATCAATCCCACCCTAGAATCAGACGGGGTGACGGTTGATGCGACGCTGAAGCAGATCGTCGTGACCGTGAGTTACACCACGGGCGGGAATGCGAATCCGCACGTCTACACCGTGAACGCCCTGATTTCGGCCTACCGCTAAGGCCAGGTGACAGAAACATGATGATGAAGACGCAAAAACAAAACGCGGCACGTGGCTTCACCCTGGTGGAGCTGATGGTCTCGATGGCCGTGGGCCTGATCGTGATGGCGGCCCTCGCCAGCCTGTTCAAGATGGGCGTGACTTCTACCCTGCTGGTCACACAGCGGGCCGAAACCCAGCAGAACATGCGGGCGGCCGTCGATCTCATGGTGAAAGACATCAGCATGGCCGGCGCGGGCCTGCCCTCGGGCGGAATTCAGTTACCTGCCGGAGCCGGATCGAGCTTGTCCAAGTTCGCATGTGACCAATCCGGCACCTGCTATGTGACCAACAATACCTACCCCAGCGGCAACTACATGTACGGAATTATTCCCGGCTTCCAGAACGGCGTGGAAGGCAGCGCCGTTATCGCCGCTGCTCCGGCACCCGCTGTCAACGACAGCGTCACTCTGATCTACACCGATTACAACTTCCCGCTGAATGAGTACAACATGTACTTCACCAGCGCCACCAGCGGGGCCAATGTCACTCTGACGGCCAATACCTCCTACACGCCTGCTCCGCCTTCGATCACTTCCGCGGGAGGAATCAACGTCGGCGATTTGATCATGGTCGCGGGCGGCGGCCTCACGGCTGTGGGCGAGGTGACGAACCTTACCTCTTCCACCGGCACCTGCCCCTGCACCGGCACCATGGCCTTCGCCGGCAGCGACCCGCTCAACATCAATCAGGATGGAGCTGCCAAGGGCAACCTGAAAGCCATCGCGGCTCTTGAGGGCACCACGACGCCTGTGACCGCCTACCGGATCTACGCCGTGACTTACTACCTGAACGTCCCGGCCGCCGTTGGCCAGACTCCGCGACTGATGCGCCAAGTCAACGGGCTTACTCCGCAGCCGGTGGCGGATGACATTATCAATCTGCAATACGCTTTTGACGTTTACAACTCGACGACCGACGCGCTCGACTCCAATCAAGCTAACCCCATCGGCGCTGGCGAATCCCCCAACAACATCCAGAAAATCAACCTGGTAGTGATGGGGGAGAGCATCATCAACAACGGCAACAAGTCCCAGAGCATGTATCTGGCGACCGACGTTAGCGCGCGCAATATGGCATTTCGCAATCGCTACAAGTAACGCTTTGGGGGCAGGAGAAACCATGGGATCAGGAAAACATAGTTCGCAGGGATTCACACTGATTGCATCGCTGCTTATTCTTGTGCTGCTGTCGGGCATAGCCGCCGGCCTTCTCTACCTGGTCACCGACGAAGCCAAGATGGGAGGCAATGACCTCGAGGCTAATCTGGCCTACTACGGCGCCGAGTCTGGGATGGAAGACATGACTTCGGCTATGGCTGCGCTGTACGAGAGCACCCAGTCGCCGACGGAAGCCAATATTCAAGCTCTGGCCAACTTTACGACGTTGTCGATGGTCCCCGGCGTCACCTACAGCAATCAGATCACCTTTCCTGCAGCCGGGAACTCCAGCGCCGGGATGCCGTGCGTCACGACGCAAACCACCGCCGCTGTCCCGCCCAGTTGCTATAACACCGTCACGAGCGGAGCGGACACCGGGCTGTACGCCGAACTCACTCCCATGACGTTGAGTGTGATCGCCACGCGTCCGTCGGGGGCCACGGTCAGCATCACTCGCACCGTTGAAGTGGCGGAGCTCCCGGTGTTTCAGTTTGGCGTGTTCTGCGGTTACGACTGCAGCTACTTTGCCGGACCGAATTTCAGCTTCGGTGGCCGTGTGCACACCAACCAGAACCTGTTTCTCGCCTCCGGAGCCGATCTGGTATTCAACGACAAAGTCCAGGCTTTCCAGCAGATCATTACCGATCGGCTGGAGAACGGCAACCTGACCACCAACGGGTACGGCGGCACGACTTATGTACCCAGCGCCAGCGGGGGCTGCCCGCTCAACACCTTCCCGCCCACCGGGGCGAACTGTATTGCGCTGCCTGGTGGGGGAACCATCCCGGGAGACGCCAGTTGGAGCGGCGGTTATCCCACGATTGCCGGAGCGGCCAACGCCAACTTCCCCAGCCTCTCCACCGGAACCTTCAACGGATACCTGGCCAACTCGTTGACCGGCGTCACCAACCTGCAACTGCCCTTCGTGCAGAACAGTTGCGTGAGCAACCCTCCGCCTTGCACCGACCCGATTTCCATCGTGCGCAAGCCGCAGCCAGGGGAATCGCCCACCGGCACGCTGGGCTCGGAGCGCCTGTATAACAAAGCGTCGCTCCGGATTCTTATCGCCGACACGCAAGCGGACCTGCATCCCGATTGGTCCGGCACGGACGCGTCGGACGTGCAGTTCCCTAACGTAGCCACTTGGAACACCGCTCCCTTCAACAACGCTTCGAACGCTTCCGTGACTCTTACCGGAGGCACGACCACAAACGTTGGCACCGTCGAGTCCGTTGGCTTCGCGACGCCGGCGAACCCAACCTCGACCCAAGGCTGGGTCTTCCCTTATACCAACTCCGGGCTGCAAAACGGTGCCGCCTGGAGCGCAGCCAACGCCATTCCACTGATTGACGAACTGACCAGTCAGCCAACGAGTCCGGCTGCGATGAACGGCCCGTGGATTCGCGTGGAATATTGCAAGACACCTCCATGCAACGTCCACACAAACTTTGTGGGCGTTACGCAGGAGTGGCTGAAACTGGGCTTCGGGCAGCCCTTCAACACTCCGCCCACAACTCCGTTTGGAGGCGCCGGCCAGAACCCGGTCAACGAAAATGCCATTTTGATCTTGCAGCAGCTTCAACCTGGAGTCGCCGTATCAGCCGGCAACATTGCGGCACACAACACCTGGTGGCCTATTAATTTCTACGATACGCGCGAAGGCGAAATGCGCGACAACCCGGTCAACAACTACTCGCCCACCAGCACGCAGGCGGGCTACCCGAGTACCTATTCTTCCTGCTCGGTCAACGGCATCATGAACGCCGTCGAGCTCGACGTGGGCAACCTGGCACGTTGGCTGAACGGAACCATGGGTAACGGCACTACCGGCGCGAACGTGAGTTACGCGTCCCTGAACGGCTACGTCGTCTACTTCTCCGATCACCGCGGCATGCTTACCGATCCGAATGCCTCCAACGGCGGACAGACTCCGGCGAACTCGATCAGCGGGGAGGCCGGTATCGAAGATGTGATAAACGCGGCGCAGAATCTGGCTTCCACCACGACTGACGGAGTTCTGGAACCGAAGACGTACTACGGTTACTCTCCGGAGGACGTCGATCAGAATAACGTCCTTGACAACTGGGGCGAAAAGAACCTGGGCTATGGTTTTGGCGTCAACACCAACACCAATCCGCTGAACCCGTTCCTGCGGGTTCCCTACAATACCACCGTCAGCAGTACCACCGTAAACTGCGCCCAGTACAACCTGAGCACGAGCTCGTTCACCCTGGCTGTCAACAATCAGGTCGGGCTGGCCAATCCCGTAAGTGGCGCACGCCACGTGCTCAAGCTGGTGGATGGCGGCATGAGCAGCGGCGGAGTGAGCCCGCTTCCCGTCATGCCTGCCGCCAGCACGTGCACCCAGAGTGCCGCCAACCCCACGGGATGCGGCGGCGTTACCTTCGCCTCGGAGAACCCGGTCTACGTGCAAGGGAACTTCAACAGCAGTTCGGCGGACGCGTTCTGGGGTACGGCGAACGCCACACCTCCCACGCAGACAGCGCATTCGGCGGCGTCTATCATCGCCGACGCGGTCACGGTGCTGTCGAATCAGTGGAACGATGCAGCCAGCCTCGTCGCCCCCACTACGAATGGGAAGAACTCTCTCACGAACGGCACCACCACGATCAGCGTCAAGTATCCCACCGCGGACGGGTACTACCGCATGGCGGTTTCCGGCGGCAAGAACATTCCCTTCCCGCAACCGAATTGGAACGGCGTGGCCCAGGACTTCGGCACGGATGGAGGAATGCACAACTTCCTTCGCTACCTGGAAGATTGGAGCGGCCAAACTCTGCACTTCAACGGCTCCCTGGTCAGCATGTATTACGCGGAATACGACACGGGCACGTTCAAGTGCTGCGCGGTGGTGTACAACCCCCCCGCCCGTGACTATTATTTTGACGTGCTGTTCCTGAACCCGGCTAACTTGCCCCCGGCCACGCCCATGTTCCAGGACGTAGTGAACCTGAGCTATCATCAGAACTTTACCCCGCAATAACGTCTGGCACGACCAACCGCCCCGGCTACGCTTCTGCGCCGCCGGGGCGTTTTTCTTTTGTATCAGTCACCCGACCCGACGATCTACGAACATAAGCCTCCCAGTCGAGCCGGCTTCTACACGGACTTTCCGCTCCGAACAGCAGGACTTTTCCACAACCGCCGCCACGCCGTTCAGCCTTCCGAGCCAAGTTCGTCTAGACTCTTCTTCAACCACACTTTCACTGGGGAGGGAGACCTTGCCTGCTATTCGCGCCATTTTCTGGGATGTCGGCGGTGTGCTCGTCACCAACGCCTGGGACCGTGCGCAGCGCACCGCAGCACTTAAACATTTTCATCTGGATGAGGAAGAATTTGACGACCGCCACGAAATGGTGGTCTCGTCATTCGAGCGTGGCAAGATCACTCTCGACGAGTATCTCGACCGCACTGTCTTCTATCGCACGCGCCCGTTTTCGCGCGATGCCTTTCGCGACTATATGTTCTCCCTATCGCAGCCCTTTCCAGAGGTAATCGAGTTCGCACAGAAGCTCAGCGACTCGGGCAAGTACTTCATGGCCACGATCAACAACGAATCTCGGGAACTCAATTATTACCGCATTGAAAAATGCGGGCTGCGCCAGATCTTTGGCCTCTTTGTCAGTTCCTGCTTCGTTGGCTTCCGCAAGCCCGAGAAAGATATCTACCGTCTGGCTCTGGAGTTGACGCAAATCCCCACTCGGGAATGCTGCTTCATTGACGATCGCGCGCTGAATCTGGAGTGCGCGGCCACGCTGGGGATGCATACCATCGAGATGCAAAGTCTCGAACAGTTACGAGATGACCTGGCGAAATCAGGTGTGAGTTTGTAATTCGATCACGAGTTCTTGCGCGGCTCTCGCGTCTTCACTCCGCTGCTGGCTGGAACGTCGGACTCCAGCATGGTGAGCGAGAGGTCACTCGACCAGCAATCGGCCGCCAATTTCCATTCGCCGTTGCTCTGTCGGGCAAAGACCCAGAGATATTTGCCGCGCTCTTCCCGCCGCTTGCCGGTTGCGCCGGGCACCAGAGCCTTGCAGCGTCCCGCTTCGTAGGCCAGGTCGCCGACGACTTCCACGCGCAGCGGTTCGACCTCGACCTCTCCCAAGCCTGCGTCCAGCGCTCCGAAGAAGAACTCCCGCACGGCCGCCGCGCCGCGCACCGGAGGATAGTTCGACCGCAGCACAAGGGCATCGGCAACGTAGAGATCAAGCAAGTCGTCGAGGTGCTTGGTATTGCAGGCCAGCACCCACTCTTGCGTGATCCGCCGGACGGCGGCTTCGGCGCGGCTCATCTCGCCGCGCAGCGCGGCGTTCGGCCGCATCCTGTCTTCTTTCGCGGGATCGTGCCGCGCGTAATCGTAGCCCGGCTGCGGAACCGTACCTTCGTAGCCTCCCGGCAAATAATGATGGTGATAATGATGGTGGTAATGATGGGTCTCGAGCACGGACCTATCGGATGCGGCTGCCGGATTCGACAGACGTTCTTCCTCCGAGCCCTCGTTCGGATTCTTCACTGCGGCAACTGCAGCTCCACACATGCCACAAAACCGGTTGCCGGCTCGGTTGCGGTGGCCACAAACGCCGCAAACGCCTGGGCTGGCGCCCGTGATCGCTCGTGCCGCGTCTTCCGCCGCGTCGTCGGCTTCGGTTTCGGCGGCCAGTCGCTCAGCCGCCTCCGTCGCGGCCGCAATGGCCCCCGGGTGGGGCCGGTCAGGCTGCAAGCTGAGGAAGAAGTCGTCCAGATGGGATGGGCCTGCCGGTTCCGGCTCGCGAGGCAAGCTGCTATGCTTGGCGAGTTTCTTGTCTTTGTCCACGGATGGAATCACCCAGCCTTCGGGTCATTCTAGCCCAGCAGGAGTCCTAGCGGCTGGAAAACTCGATCTTGCCTTCGGTTTCGGTGGGGATGCCGTTGCACGTTGCCGGACGATATCTCCAGTTGCGGACGGTCTCGATAACATGGCGGTCCCCTGCCAGACCTGCGCTCTCCAGGATGAGCGGGCTGTGGACGCGGCCATCGGTGCCAATGATGAAGCTCACCTTGATTCGCTTGCCCTGGCTGGAAGGAGTGAAGAGCGGATCCGGTGTGGTCAGGGGTTGCGGCGGCTGAACATCTTCACATGTCGGGCGTGCGCTGACATGCGGCACGGCGACAAACTGAGCCGCGCGAGTCAGAGTTCGAGAAGCGTGTTCACGTTGTTCGAGCGTCTGCCAGCTCGGTGGCAGCGGAGTGCTAACCGCGTACGTCGATCCGGACACCGCCAAAAGGAGCACTGCGGAGATGACGTGAGCAGCCATGAATCGTACGCTTTCCCTAGGAATGCAGATGCTAGAGAAGTCATCACCGCAAATCCGATGCCACCGCAGCTCAATGCTAAACCATTCCTGAACAATACGTTACAGTCATAACCTCACTCACCAATTGTGCTCTTATGCAAGCCGTTGCACATCAACGGGGGCGGTAGCAGCAAACTTTCTGGCCTACCCGCTGGCGCGCCGGAGGGTCAGGAAGGTGATCTCCGGAGGACAGTTCCACCGGACTGGAACTCCAAGGGTCCCTAGACCAGGATTAGTGTAAAGCGTAAGCGGTCCGACCCGGTAAAGACCCCAAACGTATTTCCTACCCATTCTGGGCAGGTAAAGAGGTCCCACCAAAGGCACGCGCACCTGTCCTCCATGCGAATGCCCTGAGAGCTGCAGGTCGACCGGATAATGTGAGACGTCGTCTGCATAGTCAGGTTCGTGCGCCAACAAGATGGTAGCTTCGTCGCCGGGCACAGGCTGGAGGGTCGCGTCCAGGTCGGCGCTATCGCTTAGTACATCGTTGACGCCAGCCAACCAGAACCGTGCTCCGCTTGCTTCGATCGGAGCTGATCGGTTGGCGAGAACCCCGATTCCCTGGCTGTGTAGTGCGCTCGTGACCTCATTCGGGTCAGTCGCGACGTCGTGATTTCCCAGGACCGCCCACAGGCCGTGAGGAGCTTGCATCTGGCGCAGCAGTCGCGCGCAGGGCTCAGCGGCCGATGCGGCTTTCCGATCCGTTTCGTCGCTTTCCCTAAACGGCGGGATGGAGACGAAGTCTCCAGTAAGGACGATGAGATCGGGATGAAGACTGTTGACCAGGCCGATCGAGGCATGAAGAGGGTGCTCGGAGAAATAGGGATCGTAATGGAAGTCGCTGAGTTGCGCGATTTTGAATCCCTCGAGATGGGCGGGCCAGCGCTTGAGGGCAATTTCGCGGCGAACGACTCTTGGACGATTAGGTTCGATCAGGGTGGAGTCAACGGCGATGGCGCCGACTCCGGCCACCGCCGCGATTTGAATGAACTTCCGTCTGTTGGTGGGAAGAAAAGCCAATCGACTCCTGGGCCCTTAGACTGCAGGAACTTGCGGCGTGAACGCTGCTCTATCCAGCATAACCCGAAGCCGCAGATTCGCGATATAGCTGGCGCGGTGTTCCCGCACTCAGAAACTGAATGTCGCCAGCAGGTCGAGCCGGCGGTTAGCCGCAGAACCTTGCGAAAACGGACCTCCCTGCAGACCGTTGGAAACGTCAAACAGCCGCGAACCCAGGACCGCGTTCGGGTTGGCAACGTTGACGTTGTTGAATACGTTGCGCACATTCACACCGACCGTCAGGTTGTAGCGGCGGTCGGAATTGGAAGACATCATCATGGGTCCGCCCCCGCCAAACAGCGGGCCGCGCGGCCCACCTCGACCACCACCCCCCGGACCACCTTGCCCTTGATTGCCAGCGACCGCCTTTACCCTGGCCCCGAGGCCGAATGTCTTGGTGAGGCGCAGGTTCATGACGAAATGGGCGGGGCCAGTGCCATAGTTGATGGGCAGAGGCGTGCCGGTGGCTCCGAATGAATCAAAGGTGCCCAAAGGCGTGCAGTAAATGTTGTTTTGCGCGCCCGACGTTGTGACGCTGGGACAAGTTGCTGTCGAAACCAGGCTGGGACGATCGTTGTAGCTCTGGTCGCCGTTCAAATCGATGGGTGTCGTTATGTTAAACGGAGAACCGGAGCTAACCACCATGAATGGGCTCAGGCGGAACAAATAAGGGAAGGCGATGCTGCCGCCGAGAAAGAGCCGGTTCCTGACATCAAATGAGGCGCGGCCGTAGTCCTGGCTGATGTTGTAGGAGTTCGTAGGAAAGCTGGAAACGCCGGAGGCGTCGCCGTTGGCATAGTTCAGGGTGTAGTAAGTGAACAACTGGAGCCTGGAACCGACCCGCACATTGGAATTGACGATGAGTTGGTTCTGGCTGAAGTTGCCCTCGGAAACATAGCGGTAAACGTTGCCCCCGCTTATCGGCGGACAATCCGGATAGCAAGGCGTTCCCGGGTATGGGGCATTGGCATTGATGGTAAGGAACTGGTCGAAGCCTCGTGAATTCAAGTAAGTGACGGCTACCGTCGCGGACTTGGTGACTTGACGCTCCACGCTGACCGCGCCCTGCATGGTATAGGGAGCGCGCAGTCGGGGACTGATCTGGTAGGTGTTGGACGTGGAAGAAGTGGGCGGACCGCAGCCTGAAAAGTCCGTGAACGGTTTATCTTCGCCCGGGAAGCAGGTGGGGTTGTTAATAATGAATTGCTGCTGCGTGACGCCGTTGAGGCGTTCGGCCTGCAGGATCTGTCCGTATTGAAAGCGATCGTAGAAAATCCCGAAACCTCCACGAATCACTACAGTCGGAGGTGCACTGCGGCCGCGCACGCCCCAGGCAAATCCCACACGCGGAGCCCAGTCGCCGTGATCGTGAATGGCGTTCTGGGTCTCGAAACGAAGGCCGTAACTGAGGGTTATGTTCGGCCGAATCCGCCAGTCGTCTTGAACGTAGGGTTCGAAGTCGTAGTAGTTAACCGTGGCATTCGGCGAACCGGTCGTGTAGGTCAACTGGGTTGCGTAGGGAGTACCACTCACCTTGCCGCCCAACACCTGCTCGGCCCACAGCTCAGAGATGGGACAACCCGGATTGCCTCCTATGGTGCATGGCGGCGGGGCCGGAGGCGGGGGCGGAGGAACGTCCTGCGGCTGATTCAACGACGAAAACGTGAATGTGCCGTTGAATCCCGCGGTCGAGTAATTCGTGTCGTGTGTGTCGCGGAACCGGCCTCCGAACTTGAAAACGTGATTGCCACGGATCAACGAGGTGTAGTTCTGCAACTCATAGTTGTTCTCCAAGTCGTTCAGATTGCCCTCACCGTTGCCGCCGCCCGTGAAGTTGCCGAATACGTTCACCGCCGGATTTGTGTCAACCGGGTTCTGGACCGTGTTATCGCGGTTGTACTGGAAGCGTGTCTCATTGACGATTTTGGTGCCGAACACCTGCGTGTCGCTGATCTGCACCGTCTGCTCGGTCTCTTTGGAGTTGATGGCCTGGGTCGAAAGGTCGAACTGGCTGCCGAGATCTCCGGTTTCGGTGTTGCGCCAGTACTGATAGCGCGCAGTCAGGGTGTTGTTCTTGCTGAGCGCCCAGTCAATGCGCGGGCCAAGGTTCGTTCGCTGGCGGGGATTGGCGATGGAACCGACAAGCGGCACTTCGTTCAGCGCGGGATCGAGAACGACCGCGTTGGTGGCGGAGATGTCGTTGATGTCGCGCCGGTCGATGTTGAAAAAGAAGGACGCTTTCTTGTTGATAGGACCGCCGATGTTACCGTTGAAGAAGGTGGAGTAGTAGGGTGGCACCACGCCGGCGAAAGGATTCGGCGAATTGAAGGCAGAATCATTTCCATTCACGCTGACTTGCCCGTGGAGCTTATCGGTGCCAGGCTTGGTGAAGATCTCGATGCGGCCGTAACCCAGTTTGTCGTACTCGGAAGAAAACGGGTTCTGGTTGATGCGGATTTCGCGGATGGACGACTTGGGCGGAAGCTGTCCCGCAGTAAATCCGTCAATGTACATCTGCCCGCCATTCGGCCCCGCCGAAGGCCCGGCGAGCGCCTCCAGATCAGACTGCAACTCGTCGGGATCATCGGGTAGCGCTTCAAGCTCCTTGCCCGAGATAGTGATGGCACCGGCATTATTCGCAGGATTCACGTCAATCGTGGGGGCGGTGTCGGAAACCTGGACTTTCTGGGTCTGCACTTCGATCGTCAGCGAGACGTTGAGGCGCAGGGGTTGATCCGCAATCACGACGTTGTCGTTTTCATAGGTTGTGAAGCCCTGGGCGATGACCGTAAGCATGTACTTCCCTGCCGCCAACGCCTTGAACTCATACATTCCCTGTTCATTGGTTTGCGCGACCACAGGAGAGGCCGTGGCGGGGGTCATGACCACCGTCGCACCCGTGACGGCCGCTCCGGAAGGATCCGTCACTTGTCCGCGAAGAGCGCCGGAGGCGTCCTGCGCGGACGACACGGCCAGAGAAAGAAAGAAAAAGAGTACCGCCATGATGAAAGAACGCAGATGCAGGTCAAGCTTCATTCGATGATTCCATCCCTCCCGGTTCACAGCAGACGCAGTGCCTAAAAGGCGCCTCGACTTAGCTCCCGACTTCGGCATGCCTGAAGGCATGCCCCGATACGAATCTGGATCCTGATACGAAATCTCAATTCCCCACGGACTGCTACGGATTTGCGGCATCTCCATTGGGAGCGCCGCCCAGGCTCCAAGGCGTGAGCATCATGGCCTGGCTACCGTTGGGGGCAGCCTCAAGAATTGGTTCCACCCCACTAAACAACTTGATGACGGTGCTTCCGCCTGTCGGCGTTCCTTCAGTCGCGAGGACGGCCACGGCGTCTCCCTTGTGCAGATCCGTCAGCGCAAGTGCGGGCGTCTGGTCCAGCAATCGCTGGAAGTCGAATCCTCCGCCGGCGTGATTGCCGCCGCCCATTCCTCCTCCGCCCTGGCCCACACCGCCTGATGGCACGCCGCTTTGGGCCGCCTGTCCGTTGGCCCCGGCAGGTGGAGATGAACCTGAGGGCAGATTCGCGGCCGCCCCAGTCGCTCCGGGGGCCCTCGTGGCCTTTAGCCGCATGGCAAATCGCTGAGCCATCTCGGCTGGGATCTGGTGAAGCTGCGAGTCGGCAGTGGTTTTCAGTTGTACGGTTTTCCTGCTCAATACATCTTGAACGCTGATCGTTCCCGCACTTGCGTCAACCGCCTTGACTAAACCTTCGACATAGGGGAAAGCACCGGTGAAGATCTCCTCGGCGGCCAATTCGCTTCCGTCAGAGTTGCGGTTCCCTCGTGCGCGTAATTGGTCATCCACCTTGACTTCTTGCAAGGTAATCACCTTCGCATCTTCGGGTTTGAACGAATCGGGAGCGTAACGCCGGATTACGGTGCTCTTGGAGGTGCGAACTGCGATTGTCTTTTTTCCGCCCAAGCTGGAAATCGAGATGGTCACAGTACCGGCAGAAGGGTCCACGGCGCTAACCACGCCGCCCAGGCCTCGCTTCTGCCAGTCCTGGCGAATCTGGTCGCTCACCGCCTCGACGGCCGAGTGCGTAATCACGACGACTTCCAGGGCGGCGATTGCGTTGACGCCGGACGCCAGGCCCCGCACGCGAACTGTGTCGCCCACTTGCAGGTCTTGCAACTGCATCGTGGACGCGTTCTTCAGATCTTTGTCTCCCGGCGCGAGCCGCAGAATACGAGCATTCGGCTGGATCGTCACCGCAACCTCGGGGCCGGAAGCCGGCGTCAAGGTCAAGGCAGTGCCGTTGATGGACTTAATCGTGCCGATGCTCTTGGCTATCGCAACCTGTCCCGGCGCACTCTGGCCCTGGGCTTGCGGGCCAGCCGAAGATGCAAAACACGACGGCGCAAATCCCGCGCCGCCGGCACTGGTCAGCGATATAAGGACTATGCTGAATACCTTCTTGCCGTTCATAAGCCTCACCTCTAATTTACATCGAGCAAGCTGCGGAATTCGATGATTTACAAAGTTTTACCCAAGCCGAATCCGTGTGGCAAAGAGCAACGGGCGAGCGCACGACCAACCGGTGCCGATTCCAGCCCCACCACACCGCGCACCCAGACTGCTAATAGACGACGGGACAGTGCCCGGTTACGATTTTTTCAGGCAGGCGCGAAACCTGCTTTCAGGATGAGTGTATCTGTCACACGCAGTATCGTTGTTTGGGCGCTGGTTGTGGCTGTTCCGCCGTCACTGCTGGGGCAAACTCCTTCGGCCATTCTTCACAGTCAGGGTGGAGTATGGGTGAACGGCTACGAAGCGAGAGACTCTTCCGCCGTCTTCACCGGCGATCTGCTGGAAACCAAGCCCGGATTCTCCGCCAGTTTGACTCTGGAGGGCTCGACGGTTCTGCTTCAGCCCGAATCAGTGGCCAAGCTGCAGGAAAACATGCTGGTTCTCGACCATGGGAGCGTTTCGGTAACCACCTCGAAGAGCTTCAAGGTCCGGGTCGACTGCCTCACCGTGGTGCCGACCTCGGACGCATGGACACAGTACGACGTGACCGATGTAAATAGAATTGTCCAGGTGGTGGCGCGCAAGGGCGACGTGTACGTTCAGCGCGAGGCAGCCGTTCGTGGGCCTTCGCCAGAGACTGCCGCATCTCAGGAAGGCACCGTTCACGAGGGAGAACAGCACAACTACGATGAATCCGAGCTGTGTGGGGCGCCCGGACGACCCACGGGGGCCGGCCCGGCGCTGAATTCAAAATGGATTATCGCGGGAGGAGGAGCCGCCGGAATCGGCATTCTGCTTTGCGTGCTTCTTTGTGGTGGCAGCAAGACTCCCATCAGTCCCGCCAACCCCTGATTTCCTCCTAAAGAATTCTTTCGTGTGTATAACCCGCGGTTACTAACGCTGCCAGAAGCTCGGCGATGTGGTCCGGACCTCGCGTTTCCATCGTGATGTCTATCGCGGTGTCGCCGAGGTTCACGCCGTGATAGGCGCGATCGTAGGCGGTCTCGACAATATTGGCACGATGATCGGCGAGGATTCCCGTGAGACGGTACAGCGCGCCGGGATAGTCCGGCAGGTGCACGCGCAGGCGGACCAGGCGTCCGTCCTTGACCAGGCCGCGCTCGATGATGCGAGCCAGCAGAGTGACGTCGATATTGCCGCCGCAAACCAGTACCGCGACTTTCTTGCCTTCCAGAGGAAGCTTCCGGTTCAGCACGGCAGCCAGGGCAGCAGCGCCCGCGCCTTCGGCTAGGGTCTTCTCGCGCTCCAGAAGCAGCAGGATCGCGTTCGCAATCTCCTCCTCTTCGACCGTGACAATATCGTCCACATATTTCTGAACCAGAGGCAGGGTGCGGTCGCCGGCCCGGCGCACAGCGATGCCGTCGGCGATGGTAGTCGCGGCTTTCAAGGTGACGGGCTTGCCCTCCGCTACGGCGGCCTTCATGGAGGGAAGCTTGGCCGGTTGCACTCCGAAGACCCTTACTTTGGGATTGGATTCTTTGACCGCGCAACCAATGCCGCCGATGAGTCCTCCGCCGCCGATGGGCGCGACAATGACTTCGATGCTGGGATGCTGCTCGAGGATTTCGAGTCCCAAAGTCCCCTGCCCCGCGATGACGGTGTCGTCGTCGAAAGCATGAATGAGCGTAAGGCCATCTTGCCGGGCGTTCTCGACGGCCTTGGCGAAAGCTTCGTCGTAATTGGCGCCGTCGAGTACGACCTCAGCTCCGTAGGCGCGGGTCGCAGACACCTTGGTGAGAGGCGTGGGCAAGGGCATGAAGATGCGCGCTCTGATACCGTGTCGCCCGGCATGATAAGCGACGCCCTGGGCATGGTTGCCGGCGGATGCTGCAATCACGCCACGCGCACGTTCTTCCGGGTTGAGAGTGAGCAGCTTGTTCAACGCGCCTCGTTCTTTGAACGCGCCGGTGCGTTGCTGGTTATCGAGTTTGAGGAAGATAGTGTTGTGCGTCAGACCGGAAAATGCCTCCGAGCGGGGACACGGGGAGACGCGAATATCGGCGCGAATCTTACCCAAGGCAGCCTGGATATCGGAAAGTTCGATCATGAGATTAAGTAGACAATCTTACCTTGGACGAGCAGTTTTCGGGGATCGAGACTCCGCTATAATCGGCTGAAACCTTAATCGTCACACATCGGCATGGATTTCGATCAGCTCATCACGTTCCTTGAAGTAGCGAAGCAGGGGAGCTTTTCGCGCGCCGGGGAAAAAGTGTTCCGCTCGCAGTCGGCGGTCAGCGCGCAAATTCGGCAACTGGAGCTGGAATACGGCGACCGCTTGCTCGATCGTTCCGGCAAGACGGTGAAACTCACTCCGGCAGGCCAGGTTTTCTACGAGTACGCCGAGCGGCTCCGCGCCTTGCGGGAGGAATCGCTGACTGCCGTCGCGGATCACAGCCGCACGCCCCGCGGCACGCTGCGCGTGGGCGCAAATGAAGCGACCTGCCTCTACGTTTTGCCCGAGGTCTTTGCCGAGTACTGCCGGCGCTATCCCCCGGTGCAGATCAGCATCTACCGCAACTTCAGCTACAAGATTGTCGAAAAACTGGAAAATGGCGCGGTCGAGGTCGGCATTCTGACCCTGCCCATCCAGTCGCCCAGCCTGAAGATCCAGCCCATCTTCCGCGACAAGCTGATGTTGATGGTGAGTCCGAAGAACCCGCTGGCCAAACACAAGACAGTTCCGGTTCGCGAGATCGCCAAACATCCGCTGCTGTTCCCCAAGACGGGGCACACACGCAGGATGCTCGACAAACTCTTTCGTCCCTACAACGCGGAACTGCAAGTGCGCATGGAGTTGCCGAGCATCGGGATGATCAAGAGCTTTGTGGCCGCGGATCTGGGAGTGTCGCTGATCAGCGGTTCGTTTGCCCGCGATGAAGTGGAGGCGGGGCGAGTGAAACTGATTGATCTGGAGGACGTGCAACTGTATCGCGAATTAGGGCTGGCTTACCGGCGCGACCGCACGCTGTCAGTGGCGACCACGGCCTTTATCGGGCTTCTCCGGCAGATGTCGGCGACCGGGAAAAAGGCTGATTCCTGACTCAGGTTATCGTCTCTGATCTGACCGTCATCGAGAAGCACCTCGCGGCGTCAGACGCTCACTGTAGAGACGCAGGTTGAGCGATAATCTTCGGTTCCTCGCCGCATCAAGCGGCAACACAGACATGAACCAGCACTCAGATCAGAAAAGCCTTATTCTCGGCGTTGATATTGGCGGCACCAAGGTCGCGGTTGGACTGGTGGATTCCGGCGGCCAGATACTCACCCAGGCGCGCCAGCCCATGCTGGCCAACGGCACAGCCGAGGCCGCTCTCGAGGCCGTCACCGGCGCGATTGATTCTCTGCTGTCATCGGGTGCGCGCGCCGGAATTCAAAGTATCGGCATCTGCTCTCCGGGGCCGCTCGATCCTCGTACCGGCGTGGTCCTCAACCCTCCTAATCTTCCCTGCTGGAGGAACTTCCCATTGGCCGAGAAGATCGCGGCGAAGTACCGCGTGCCCGTGAAGGTTGATAACGACGCCAACGCGGCGGCCCTGGCTGAAACACGATGGGGAGCGGCGCGCGGATATCGCTACGTGTTTTATACGTGTATCGGTACCGGAATCGGAACCGGCATCGTGCTCGATGGCCGCATTTATCACGGCCGAACCGGCGCGGCGGGAGAAGGAGGGCATCTGAGCATTGACTATCGCGGCCCGGTGTGCGGCTGCGGCAAGCGCGGTTGCATCGAGGCACTGGCGGCTGGTCCGGCGATTGGCGCGCGGGCGCGGAGCAAGCTCGCTGCCGAATCGTCCCGCCATTCCATCATTCTCGATCTAGCCAAAGGAAACGTCGCCGCTGTCACCAGCGAAATGGTCGGGCAGGGGTATGCCGCGGGCGACCCCTTGGCCAAGGAGATCCTCGGGGAGACGGTCGAGTTGCTGGCGGTATGGCTGGGAAATATTGTGGATGTGCTCGATCCCGACGTCATCGTCATGGGCGGCGGAGTAGCCGCCATGCTCAATCCATTGTTCGACCGTATCAAGACCCTGCTTCCGCGCTGGTGCGTAAATCCGCGGGCAGCCGAGATTCCGTTGCTGATGGCGCATTATGGCGCGGACGCCGGAATCGCTGGCGGCGCCGCATTGTGTGCGCAGGAACCTCTGTAGACCTTGTTGAATGAGTGATTCGTCTCTGCAAGGAAAGAGGGGCCGGCAGGAAAGCTGGCCCCTTCGTGTCTCCCTCAGCTTTTTTGTCGCGCGTTCGTACGGCCTCTGGCCGATGCCAGCCAGCGATTTCTGCCGCTCAGTTTTTCCGCACCGAGATCACGGACGCCGTGTGCCGATCTCCGCGCAACAGCGAGAGACTGTACTCGATGGCGACATTCTGCGAGTCGTAGGTCGTCTCGCGGATGATCAGCAGCGGGCTGCCCGCCGAAGTTTGCAAGACTTCGGCCTCTTCGGCTCCGGCACTCACCGCTCCAATCACCTCTTCGGCCCACTGCAGCCGCCGTTTATAGCTGTGCTCCATGATGGCGTAGAGAGACTGTTTCTCCAGGTCCTGCTTGTCAATCCCGGCAAAGATCCGCGCCGGAAGATAGCTGGTAACGATCGCGACCGGTTCGCCATTGACTGAGCGAAGACGCCGCGCCCGGTAGATCCGTTCGCCGGGCGTGAGTTTCAGAGCCTGTGCCACTTCCAGATCGGGATCTTCCAGACTCATGCTCAGCAGGCGGGCGGAGGGAACCAGGCCTCGCCGTCGCATTTCCTCGCTGAAGCCGCGCAGTTGCTGAAAGTTCCACGGCGCCCGTCCGGAACCGACGACCGGTCGCTTGCCTTTGGCGATCAGCAACAACCCTTCCGACTTCAGTTTCTGAAAGGCTTGACGTACGGGCATTTTGCTGATCCTGAGGGCCGTGGCAATCTCGCCCTCGGAGCAAAAAGTCTGCCCTTGTTTCAGTCTGTTTTTCTTAATCAGCTCGCGCACCTGGTCAACAATCTGCATGTAGTAAGGGACGAAGCTGTCGGCATCAATGGTGAGACTCAACTTCTCCACCGTAAGGGGTTCAGAGGCTGTGGTAGGTAATGGCACATGCGCCTCCCTGATTCCAACGTAGCATACAATGTATATATCAATCCAGTAGGGGGCGCAAGTCCAGCCGTCAGCCATCGCGTGCAATTGCCACTATCCCACACATTTGCAATAGCATAGTGACCCTTGTGCACACTTGGAGAGGCCTCGGTGAGGCCCCAGTCCAAAATAACACTTGACAACATATATGCATACGCGGTTCATATGCTTTTTGACAAGCTCCTTTTCGCGGAGAACGATTCATGACTACGCCGACTGCAACAAACTCTTCGGGGCTTGCGCCTCCCTTCCTCTCGAAACCGGACTCTTTTCCTCACGCTTCTCTTCTTACTATGCGCAGCGGAGCCATTGGTCGAGTCCGAAACGTCGTCGCTGGGACAGGTGATCGAGCAGGGGTCCGCCGCCAGCTCTCCAGCGGGGTTCGTTCCCAGTCTTTCCGGGTCGATCACCAGCACGGTCCATGCTTCGCGCGAACTGCAGCCAGCACTGAAGCTGAGCTTCTAAGATGGAGCCCGGCCAATTTAAGTTCACCCGCTTTCATAAACACGGAGCCATAGAAAATGACGAAGGATAAGACACGGGTTGTTCTCGCGGAAATACCGGCGATCATGCTGATGTTCATACTCCTGTGCTGCAGTTTGCCCGCTGCGGCTCAAGCTCCTGCCAGTTCAGGTGAGGCGAAGCTTCCCGCGGTTCATCTGGATGGTAATTACTTCTCCCGCGACGGCCACCGCTTCATTCCTGTCGGCGCGAACTGGGTACCGGCGAAGGCGGCGATGCAATGGCCCACGCAATGGGATCCGAAGGCGATTGAAGCAGATTTCGCGCGCATGCACGAACTGGGCATCAACACGATTCGCCTGGATTTCGTTTGGGCCTGGATTGAACCGCGGCCCGGTGATTACAACCCGGAGGCATTCCGCGCGCTCGACTTTCTGATTTCCCTCGCGCACCGCTATCACATTTACCTGCATCCCTGTCTGTTGATCGGCGGCGAGGTCGGCGAAGCCTACTGGGATGTGCCTTACCGTCAAGGCCGGCATCCGCATTCCGATCCGGACATGCTGCGAATTGAGACCGATCATGTGGCAGAACTGGCGCGCCGCTACGGAAAAGAGACCGCCATTCTCGGCTGGGATCTCACGGACGAGCCACCGTTCTGGATTGCCGCGGACAGCACGACGGACGCGATGGCCATCAACTGGACGCGGCTGCTCACGTGGTCCATCCGGCGATACGATTCGCTGCACCCGATCGTAGTGGGCACCAGCTCAGAGGAAATCGGGCGCGGGCCGTTCCGCTCGGATAACCTCCGCGAAGAAGCCGATTTTTTCAGCGTCCATCCTTACTCGATCTACGCTCCACGGCTTTTCCCTGACCCCATGCTTTCCGAGCGCGGAACCTACGGGTCGACTTTCGAGACGGCTCTGTCGGGGAGTGCGGGACGGCCGGTGATGGTACAAGAAATCGGGGCGTCGTCGGCGCAATACGAGCCCGAGCAGATTGCGAAATTCCTGCGGGCCAGCCTCTACTCTGGACTGGGAGCGGGCGCCAATGGATTCCTGATCTGGTGCTATACCGATGCGGCGCCGGAGCAGTTCCACAAAGTTCCCTATCTTCGTTCCCCACATGAGACTCAGTTCGGAATTACAACGTGGGATGGGAAAGCCCGTCCCTCCGGGCAGATGTTGCAAGAATTCGGAAAGATCGTCGCCCAGCTTGATCTCACCGGCATTGAGCCCGCCCCAGCCGAAGCAGGCATCATCGTTCCCTACGAGTGGTCAAAGCCTCACGGAGATTTTTCACATTTTGGACTCACTGGACCGGAAGTTGTTCCCTACACCACTACCGACGAAGGAGCCAACGTTGCCGGACAGTCACAGCCGAATTTCAGCGAGGACAATGCCTGGATCCAAGGCTCCTGGTTGTCCGCTTTTATACTCGCGAAACGGGCAGGAGTGAAAGCAGACTTCCCGCGCGAATATGACAACTGGCAGAAACGCCCGCTGACCTTGATGCCATCGCCGCTCACCAGCACCGACAGTTTCGTGGTGCATGTGCATTCCGACTTCTGGGAAAAAGCCGAGCAATACGTGGCGCAAGGCGGAGCGCTCTACGCGTCGGTTGCGGCCGACGCCGCGATCCCGGAGATGGAGTCACTGTTCGGGGCAAGAATGGTGGACGCGAATCCCAAAGACGAAGTGACGCTGAAAATCGTAGCTCCGTTCGGCAGTCTGAAAGTCGGCGACACGTTTCACTATGCAGTGCCCGGCGCCTCGCCTCGTACCTGGGGCTCGATTCTGGAAGTCAAGGGCGGCACCGTCATCGCCGTAGATCAGGACAACAAACCCGCGCTCGTGGCCAACACCGTGGGATCGGGCAAAACGCTGTTGAGCGCTTATCCGCTGGAGAGCTACCTCGCGAATGTGCCCGCTGCTTTCGACAAACCGGAAAACACGTACCGCATCTACCAGGCCTTCCGTGAGTGGGTCGGAATCAAGCCGGCGTTTCATACCGATCAGCCGTCGGTGGAAGTTTCAGCACTGAGCGGCAATGGCGGCGGATATGTTATCGTCACCAGTCACTCCAGCGAACCGCAGAAGGTGACCGTTACTGCCGCGATGCCGCTCCATTCTGTAGCCCGAATCACGGCGCAGGGAAGCTCGCCCATCAATGTTGCCGGCTCCAGCTTCAAAGTTGATGTCGGAGCTTATGAGGGGGCGGTGTTTGCCTGGAAGTAGCTAAGGCATGTTTCGTAAATTGGTTTTGGGTAGGGCCCGGCTTCAGCCGTGCCGATCAGGGCAAGAAACATGCGGGCTTTAGCCCCTGAGGGCCGTGCCCGCGACCTGAAGAGTATTTTTGAAACACGCTCTAGCCATGCAAGGTTCGAAAGAGAGGAAAACAAATTGATCGGAGCCGTAGACATCGGTGGAACGAAGATAGCCGTGGGCATGGTGGACGACGATGGCCGAGTTTTGGCCCGTCGCGAGTGCCCGACAGATCCCGATCGCGGCTACGCCAACGCGCTGGCGAACATTCGGGAGATGCTTCGGGCAACCGCCGCTGCCGCAAACACACAAGTATCCGGCATCGGCATTGGATCGACCGGGCCTTTGTTTGCACTGACAGGCGAGTTCGGCGATGTTAATTTTTTTCCCAACTGGAAAGGCGAGAACCCGGTGAACGATCTAGCGAACATTTTCCAGGTGAAGGGTGCCATGGAAAATGACGGCGATGCCGCCGCGCTGGGAGAAGCCGGCTGGGGCGCCGGCAAGAACAAGCAAAGGCTGATGTACGTCACGCTCGGCACGGGAATTGGAACCGGCTTCATTGCGGACGGGCAGCTCTACCGGGGTGTCGACGCTTCTCATCCAGAAGTAGGCCATCATCTTATTGATCCTTCCGGGCCGCCCTGCGTCTGTGGCTTCCGAGGATGTTGGGAATCAATGGCCGCCGGTCCTGCCATGGCGGATTGGCTGAAGAAAGAAGCGCCGGCGAATTATCCGCATCGCGAGGACTTGACGGCAAAAAGGATCTGCGAATTGGCCAGGGCCGGCGATGCATGGGCCAAACGGGCGGTGGATCGGGAAACCTATTACCTCGGTCTCGGTTTGGCTAACCTGGTGACGATCTTCGCTCCGGATGCGATCGTGCTCGGCGGCAGCATTATGAAGAGCGCCGATCTTTTTCTTGATGGCATTCGGAAGATTATCCACGAAAGTTGCCGCCTAGTTCCCTCCGACCGGACCGAGCTCACGCTGGCCTCATTGGGAGAGGACTCCAACCTGATTGGAGCAGCTAGAGTCTGGCATCACCGGTTTGCCGGCGAAGGAGGCCACCGTGGCCATTGATCTCAGGATCATCGACGGCGAGTATTTACGGGATCTCCTGGATCAGCCGCAAGCGCTGGAGAATACGCTCCAGAGCCTGGACCGACCCAAGGAATTACTGAGCTTGGCCGCGCGGCTCCACCGGAAGAAATTTCAGAGGATTGTCTTGACCGGTATGGGATCCTCTTTTCACGCCCTTCATCCCTTGAACTTGCAACTGATTGGTCATGGGTTCACGGCGATCATGGTGGAGACCTCAGAGCTGGTTCACTACAAGACCCGCTTCTTTGATCCGAAGACGCTGATCGTTGCCGTATCGCAGTCGGGGCAGAGCGTTGAAATGCTGCGCCTCGCCGAGGTCAACGGCAAACGCTCGTCTGTGATTGCAGTGACCAATACGCCTGAAAGTCCTCTTGGGAAGCACGCAACGGCCGCTCTCTGCACGCACGCTGGGCAGGAGTTTTCCGTTTCATGCAAAACGTATGTTGCGGCTTTGATGGCCCTGAAGTGGTTGGGGGATATTCTCTGCCAGCGCGACGCCAGGCAGAGCCGCCGCGAACTTAAGCATGCTCCGGGTGCAGTTGCCGCGTACTTGGCGGACTGGAAAGACTACGTACACCAGCTGGCCGAGCGGCTAAATTGCGCTCGTCATTTGTTCCTGGTCGGACGCGGCGCGTCGCTGGCTGCCGTTGGCACAGGCGCACTCATCGTGAAGGAGTCCGATCATTTTCACGCCGAAGGCATGAGCAGCGCGGCCTTCCGCCATGGTCCGATGGAGATGTTGAGCGAGGAAAGTTTTGTGGTTGTCTTCTCCGGTGACGACCCGACTCGTAAGCTCAATCATCGCCTGCTCGCCGACATTCAGCAGGAGGGTGGCCGCGCTGAGTTGGTGGGAGAAACCGCGGCGCTCGACTGCTTCCGCCTGGCAGATCACACAAGCAGCATACGCCCCATTCTCGAGATCTTGCCGATTCAGATGATTACGCTCGCTCTGGCCGCACGCGTGGGCCGCGAGCCGGGAAAATTCGAGCGGGCGACAAAAGTAACAACCACTGAGTAAGACGGAAGGAATACATGGCACGAAACCGAACCATGGTCGGGCTAGTTTTTCTCACGTTTTTTGTGATGTCGCTCGTTACCAATATTCTGAACTCGCTCATACCCGACATCATCAGCAGCTATAGCGTCACTCTGGCGGCTGCGGCCTTTCTGAACTTTGCTTTTTTTATCGCGTATGGAGTGATGTCGGTCCCCGCCGGCTTCTGGGTGGAACGCTTCACTGAGAAACCGGTCATGATTGTGGCCTTCGTGGCCGCAACCGCAGGCGCACTGAGTTTTGCAGTGCATCCTACCTATTCTGTGGCCTTGCGCTCGTTCTTCGTCATCGGCGCGGGAATGGCGACGCTGCAAGTGGCCATCAATCCGCTGCTGCGCGTGGCCGGAGGTGAAGAGCACTTTGCGTTCAACTCCGCACTTGCGCAATTGATTTTCGGTTCAGCCTCTTTTCTGAGTCCGTACCTATATTCCTATCTCGTCCTCAATCTGGGGCAGTCTTCCCTCAAGAACAATCTGTTCTTGAGTATCCTTGCGAAGCTCACTCCTCGTGCGCTTCCTTGGGCATCCATCTACTGGATCTTTGCAGTTTTGACTGCCCTCATGATCGTGCTTCTCGGATTTCTGCGGTTCCCGAAAGTCGAACACACTGCCGACGAGTCGGCCGGGTCCCTCGAGATGTACACCAGCCTGCTGCGCCGGCCGATGGTATGGGCGTTCTTCCTCTGTGTGTTCGCTTACGTCGCTTGCGAACAGGGCACGGCCAACTGGATTTCGAAGTTTCTCTCCGTCTATCACGGCTACGATCCACACACCACCGGCGCGACGGCGGTATCCTGGTTCTGGGGACTGCTCACAGCCGGTTGCTTCATTGGAATGGGCCTGCTGAAGCTTTTTGACAGCCGCAGAGTACTCATTGGGTTTTCCGTGGGAGCGTTATTGTGCCTGACCGCCGCTCTATTCGGCCCATCTCGCGTCGCTCTCTATGCTTTCCCATGCATCGGGCTTTTCGCTTCGATCATGTGGCCCGTACTGGTCTCACTGGCGCTGAATTCGGTGTCCGAACATCACGGGCCGTTCGCGGGAATCCTGAGCACGGGAATCATGGGTGGCGCTGTGGGCCCCGTCATTATTGGCCGTCTCGGCGATCATTTCGGCCTGCGGGCCGGCCTGTGCTTCCTTTACGTCACCTTCAGCTGCGTGTTGAGCGTCGGATTCTGGGCCCGACCACTGATCTCGAACGCCACCGTCCAACTGAAGAAGGCGACCGCCGAGCCCGGCGCGTAGCCGCGTTCCAGAGATACCTTGGCCCGATTCGTCCCATTTCTCCGTGGACTTGTTCAACTGCACATCTATAAAGTGGAAGCGCTGAATCTCTCGAGGTATAGCTATGAACTACGGTCTCGCAATTCGTTGCTATTCAGTCAATCCATTAAGAATCAATCACTTACAGTACGCTCAGGTACGTCTATAACGATCTATTACGACACATTACGTAGGGTTTTGATCTAGGCAACGTTCTATGAGGTCGGGATAACAGACACTCCTGCACGCTGCGAGACTAAGCAGACTTGATGCGAGACTGACCGCAAGTGCCGGCTCTTATATGCGCTCGCTCCTCGCCGCCAGTGTCGAGAGCGCTTAATCTCGGCCTATTCCCATGAAGCTTACACCCGTTTATGGTTCACCGCGAAGCCCTCGCGTTTCAGCAGGATCTTTAGCCGCCGATAGCCGAACCGTCGCCGGGTCGCAGCCAACTCGCGCAGTCGCTCCCGCAAACCCGGATCTTCGACCCTTCGCTGCCGATACCGGCATGTCGCCCGATGTACTTTCACTAGCCCGCAGGCGCGTCGCTCCGAAACTGCTGCTTCCGAGCGCATGATTCCCACTGCCTGCCTCTGCATCTGCGGGCCTACCACTTTTTTGTGACCACCGCCTGCAACGCTCGTTTGTCCAACAGCAGCTCGGCCACGGCGTGCTTCAGCTGCCGGTTTTCCTCTTCCAGTTGCCGCAGCCGTCTCGCCCCGCTCACTTCCATCCCACCGTACTTCGCCTTCCAGCGGTACAGGCTCCCCCGTGTGATCCCGTGTCGGCGACACAACTCGTCCGGCGCGATCCCGGCCTCCGCCTCCTTCAGGATGGCGATGATCTGTTCTTCGTTGAATCGACTCTTGCGCACGACTCCTCCTTCGGCCCTTGGCGGGCCATCCTAA
>Ga0187872_10000858_pt1 | contig 32890 bp, 25 predicted proteins | sample June2016WEW_16_4_FD_132973 | JGI IMG/M metagenome (GOLD analysis project Ga0187872, IMG submission 132973) | Peatland microbial communities from SPRUCE experiment site at the Marcell Experimental Forest, Minnesota, USA - June2016WEW_16_40 | ecosystem: Environmental > Terrestrial > Soil >...
GTCGCGCAAGTTCAATCCCGCGCCGCAACCCGTGATCGGCTTCGAGTGCTCGATCACCGTCAGGGATGTGGACGCCGTCGCCCGCGCAGTCGAGGCGAACGGCGGGAAGATCGTCATGCCCAACGCGGCGATCCCCGGCGTCGGCTGGGTCGTCAAGTTTCTCGATACCGAAGGGAATCTGGTCTGCGCCGTGCACTATGATCCGGCGGCGCGATAAAACTGCGACCACAAATCACTGAGGGGTTCAAATGGCGGACGAGCAAAACCAATCGATACTCACTCCGGTCGATATCGAATCGGAGATGAAGAAGTCGTACCTCGATTACGCGATGAGCGTAATCATCGGCCGGGCGCTGCCGGACGTGCGCGACGGCCTGAAGCCCGTCCATCGCCGCATTCTCTTCGGCATGTACGAGCTGGGCCTTACCTCGACCAAGGCCTATCGCAAGTGCGCCAAGATCGTCGGCGAAGTCCTCGGCAAATTCCATCCGCACGGCGACTCGCCCGTCTACGACGCCCTCGTGCGCATGGCGCAGGATTTTAACATGCGCTATCCGCTCGTCGACGGCCAGGGCAACTTCGGCTCGGTCGATGGCGACCCGCCCGCGGCGATGCGCTACACCGAAGCGCGACTCTCGAAAATCGCCGAGGAGATGCTCGCGGACATCGAAAAGGAAACCGTCGATTTCGTTCCCAACTTCGATGAAAGCGAAAAAGAGCCGGTCGTTCTTCCCACGCGCATTCCCAATCTTCTCGTCAACGGCTCCTCCGGCATCGCGGTCGGCATGGCGACGAACATTCCGCCGCACAACCTGAAGGAAACCATCGAAGCCGCGATCCTGTTGATCGAGAATCCCGAAGCCACTCTCAAGCAGGTAATGAAAATCGTGCCCGGCCCGGATTTCCCGACCGGTGGCTACATCTACGGCCGCGAAGGAATTCAGCAAGCTTACGAGAAGGGCCGCGGTTCGTTCCAGGTACGCGCGAAAGCCGCCATCGAGCAGCGCGGCAAAGACCGCCAGGACATCGTCATCACCCAGCTGCCCTATCAGGTCAACAAGGCCCGGCTGATCGAGCACATCGCCGAGCTGATCCAGAACAAGAAAATCGAAGGCATCGCCGACATTCGCGACGAATCCGACCGCGACGGCATGCGCATCGTGATCGAAGTAAAACGCGATGAAGAGCCGCAGATCATCCTCGCCCATCTCTTCAAGCACACGCAGATGCAGGAATCGTTCGGCATGATCCTGCTCGCGATCGTCGGCGGGCAGCCGCGCGAGCTCGGCCTCCTCGATCTCCTGCGCCTCTTCATCGAGCACCGCATCGACGTGGTCCGCCGCCGCACGCAGTACGACCTGCGCAAGGCCCAGGAGCGCGAGCACATCCTGCTCGGCTACCGCATCGCGCTCGACTACATCGACGACGTGATCAAAATCATTCGCGGATCGTCCAGCCGCGCGAACGCCCGCGAGAATTTGCACGAATTCTTTGCGAACAAGTCCGTGCGCGTTCTGGTTGGTGGCAAGGAAACCGCGGTTCGCGGCGTCAGGCTCGACGCCAAGGAATACGGAATCACCGTTGCCGGAAGCGGCGAGGGCCTCGGCCTCAGCTACATTCAGATCGACGCCATCCTCGAACTGCAACTGCATCGCCTCACCCAGCTTTCCGTCGACGAAATCCTCAAGGAACTCGGCCAAATCCGCGAGCGCATCGCCGAACTGAAGGAAATTCTCGCGAGCGAGAAAAAGCTGAAGGCCGTGATCGTCGCCGAGTTGCGCGAAGTGATGAAATCCTATGGCGACGACCGCCGCACGCAGATCGTCGATCGCGTCGAGGAGATCAAACTCGAGGACCTGATCAAGGATGAGGAGATGGCGATCACCGTCAGCCATGCGGGCTACGTGAAACGCACCTCCGTCGAAACCTACCGCCACCAGTCGCGTGGCGGCAAGGGCCGCATCGGCGCGAAGACGCGTGAGGACGATTTCGTCGAGCACTTCTTCGTCGCCTCGGCGCACAGCTACATCCTGCTGTTCACGTCGAAAGGCCGCGTTTACTGGCTCAAGGTCTACGAAATCCCCGAGGCCGCTGCGGCCACGCGCGGAAGAGCGATCAACAACCTCGTGCGCTTCCAGGAGGGCGAAACCCTCAAGGCCATCGTTCCCGCACGCAACCTCGAGGAGACCGGCCGCTACGTTTTCCTCGCTACGAAAGACGGCACAGTGAAGAAGACTGAGCTTGCGGAATTTTCAAACCCGCGGCCATCCGGAATCATCGCCATAAACCTCGACGGTAAGGACGAACTCATCGGCGCGAAACTCACCGATGGCAAGCAAATGATTTTCCTCGCGAGCCACGATGGCCAGGCGATCCTCTTCCGCGAGACGGAAGTCCGCTCCATGGGACGCGCCGCCGGCGGCGTCAACGGCATGGATCTCGCGAAGAGCGACTTCGTGGTCTCGATGGACGCCGCGCAGCCCGATTTCGGCATCATCGAGAAGGAATACAAGAAGACCATGCAGAATCTCGACGAGCTTGAAAGTGAGGAAATCCGCGAATCGCTCACGTCGCTGATGCTCACCGTCGCCGAAAAGGGCTATGGCAAGCGCACGCCCCTCGCCGAATACCGCGTCACGTCGCGCGGCGGCAAGGGCGTCATCAACCTGAAATCAACGGACCGCAATGGCGCGGTCGTCGCCGCGCTCCAGGTCCGCGAGGATTCCGACGTCATGATCATCACCGGCCACGGCAAGGTGATCCGCGTCCACGCCGGCGAAATCCGCGAGGCGGGCCGCTCGACGCAGGGCGTCCGCCTGCTGCGCCTCGAAGAAGGCGACCGCATCGCCGCTGCCGCCGCCATCCTCGAAGAGGAAGCCGCCGAACCGGAGAAGAAGTAATGAGCCATCGGGAGCGGCTTGCGAATCTCCTGCGGACAAAGTCGCTGGTTCGCGGCGAGATCACTTTGTCGTCGGGCAAGAAGAGCAACTACTACCTCGACTGCAAGCTGACCACGCTCGATCCCGAGGGCGCGCTTGTCACCGGCTACTGCGTCCTTGAGCTGCTCGGCGAAATGGGCGTCAAGCCGGACGCGATCGGCGGGCTCAGCATGGGGGCCGATCCGCTCGTCACCGCCGCGGGAGTCGTCAGCGCGATCGAGAAGAAGCCGCTGCCGGGATTCCTCGTTCGCAAGGAAGCCAAGAAGCACGGCCGGCAGAAACAGATCGAAGGGCTCGACGACCCTCGTGGCAAGAAAGTCGTGATCGTGGACGAGGTTTGCACCACCGGCGGCTCGACGCAGGAAGCCATCGACGCCGCCGAGCGCGAAGGCTGCCAAGTAATCGGCGTGATCAGCCTCGTGGACCGAGAGGAGGGTGGCTCCGAAATGCTGCGGCAAAAATACAACTACCGCTCGATCTTCACCGCCTGCGAGCTGTTACAGGAAGAGACGCCATCCTCCGAAAAAGCCCGCTCTTCGTCGGCTCCCCGCTGACCGTATCCCCCTTCACAATTTCTGATGCGTCTTCGGAGACATCGCGAGTTTCGCGCGAACCTCCCGCAATAGGAACGTACTAGAATGATTCTCGGTCACTGTGCTGAGGGGGAATGATGAAGCGTTTTGGTCACTTGCCGATGCCCAACCTGGCCTACCAGGATCCTATCTTCATGGAGAGCCTACCGGCGCGGCCGCTGCGAATCCTGGCGGAGTACATCGATCCGATCAACCGCCTGCGCCGGGCGCGGGTGGGCGATACGATCGTGATGTTCGGCTCGGCGCGCATCCAGCCGCGCGACCGCGCGCTCGCCGCGCTGAAGAAGGTGCGGCACGCCGCGCGCGGTCGTCGCACCGACGAATGGCGCACCAAGATCACCGCCGCAAAATCCATCGTGGAGATGTCGCGCTATTACGAAGAGGCGCGCGAGCTCTCGCGCCGGATCACGGCCTGGGCGATGACGCTCGGGCCGCACCCGAAGCGTTTCGTCATCTGCTCGGGCGGAGGGCCGGGCATCATGGAAGCGGCGAACCGCGGCGCAGTCGAAGCGGGCGGATCGTCGATCGGGCTGAGCATTCAGCTACCGCACGAGCAGCGCCCGAATCCCTACATCACGCCCGAGCTGAATTTCTGCTTCCACTACTTTTTCATGCGCAAGCTCTGGTTCGCGCAGATGGCCAAGGCGCTGATCGTCTTTCCGGGCGGCTTCGGGACCATGGACGAATTGTGGGAACTGCTCACGCTGCTGCAAACCAGAAAACTCTCCTCGCACCACCTGATCCTCATCTACGGGCGGGAATACTGGGACAAGGTTCTCAACTGGCGGCATATGGTCCGCAGCGGGACGATCAGCGAAAAGGACTACGAACTGCTTCAGTTTGCCGACAACGTAGATGAAGCTTTCGACCGCGTCCGGAGGGACATGGAGGCCTACCACCTCTCCTTGGACGCGGACTAGCGCAAATCATCGGGCACACACGTCATGCTTGCGACTGCGAGGTCCGGAGATTTGGCCCGGCAGGCTTAGTTCTTTGAGACTTCGAGATCGGGCAAAAAGACAGCGTTGAAACGCCGCTGCTCGCCTTGGTCGTGGAGCAAGACGACCGGCGAAACCCGCAACGACTGCTTACAATTGCGGCACGTCGTCATCTCGCCCTGAAGATCCTGCACGAACCCGTCGGTGAAGTGATACGCGGACCGGGGCCGGCGGGCGGCCTTCGTCCCGCGCGCCCCGCAGTGCGGGCAAGTGTACTCCACCAGATCCTCGAGCGGATCGCGGTTCAGCGCGGCCCAACCTGTGTAGCGAACACCTACAGTTTCTACGGAACAACGGCTGCTCATGATAACCACCTCTATGACCCCAATCGGGGTGATACGACGTTTTAGACGCGCGAATCGCGCAAAGCGATGCATCTTTCGCACTAGAAAAGCAAATGCTTGTTCTGGAATGGCTTATGAGCCTGCCAGCGGCAAAACCAAGAAGCTAGGGAACTTGCAGGCGCAGGCGGTGTCTATCACTGGTAGAGGTCGCGACCTTCCGAAGTAGGGCGAGGCAGCAGGCCAGGTTGCCTCGAACACGGTCCCATGCCGTCCAGAACAGTGAGGTGTGTCTATGAGCGACGTCGGAAACCTGCGCAACTGCATCATGGACCATGACGCGGGTGCAACCGCGCGGGCCAGGCTTCTGCGCCGAAAAGCGCTGGTTGGCTCGATCTTTCTCGAGACTTCGCTGGTCGGGGCGATGCTCTTGTGGCCGCTCATCACGCCGGGCGTGCTCCCGCAACAAGTGTCGGTTACCCCGCTGCCCCCATATCGCGGGACGCCGAATTCCGACGCGGTACGGTCACCGCAAACAATCGTGTATCGCATGCCGCAAATCGTCATCACCAATATCGTTGCCCATTCAGTTGCTAGCCATTCGCCGGCCGTTACCAGCGAACCGCCGATCCCCGGGGAGGAAGAGGCCGAGTTCGGCAGGAATGGTTCCGGGCCGTTGATTCCCGGAGGAAACACTATCGGCCCACCCATCGAGATCGCTCCGCCGAAGGAAAACAAGTTGCCGCTGCACGTCAGTCAAGGCGTGATGGAGGCGCGGCTGGTTCACCGGGTACAGCCCGAGTATCCGATGCCCGCGAAGATTCTGCATCTCGCCGGCACGGTCGAGTTGGAGGCCATCATCGGAACGGATGGCAGCATACGCCAACTGGAGGTCCTGAGCGGGAATCCGATTCTCGCGAAGGCCGCGTGCGACGCCGTGCAGCAGTGGCGCTATCAACCCACGCGGCTGAGCGGCCAGCCTGCGGAAGTCGAAACACACATCACCGTGTCTTTTGTGATGCAGTGAAGAAGCTGCCGGGAGTGGCTCGCTTTTCCTGGCCATGCGCGGGCCACTCCCGGCAGTTGAACAAAGAACGGAACGCTAGAACTTGAAGACGATTCCGGTCGAGAGGCGCGCGTTGTTTTGCGTAGTTCCGAAGAAGTGGGTCGGGAGGTAGTCCCCTTCGATCACGCGCCAATAGATGCCGTGCGTGAGCCTCGTGTCGATGCCGCCCCCGATGGCCATCGCGAACGACGTGTCGGAGCCGCCGCCGCTGCCGACGCTGACATGCCCGCCGCCGAGCAGGATGTGGGCAAACGGCGAAACCCGGCCTGGCCAGGAGACCTGCGGCCCGAAGAGGAAAGTGTGAACGGAGGTGCTGACGCCGAAGGGTGAGCCGTAGTGGCCGTCAAAATCGGCCGCGGCGCCCAGCCAGTCGGTGAACTTGTACTGGCCCGCCAGTTCCCAGCCGTTGAGATTGAAGGATGGCGAGTTGTCGACCCGCATGTAGGAATAGCCGCCGAAAAACTCGCCCTTGTCCTGCGCGTGCGTTGTGAGCGGAACGAGCGAAACCAGCAAAACCAATCCAGCCAACAGAGATAGTCTGCGTAACATGAATGATCTCCTCCTCAGGAGAATGGGATTTTTGTAGCTTGCCCTCGCGCGGGCTCCTGCAATTCCTGTGGCGATGTCCGGCGCCTCGCTGGCAGGCGCGCCGGCACCCCGGATGGGCTGACGCAGCCGGTTTGATGCCGATGTTGGCCCTCGGGTTACCAGAGGGTCCCCCCTCATACGAGTTTCTCCCTGTTTGCATATATGAAAAAACATAGGTGGCTTCTGCTACTGTTTTACGGAATGAGTAACCCCATAAATTTTATTGAACATAAACGACTTAGATATAGGCGCTCACTGGAACCCATATTGCAGCGGACTAATTGCTTCGGGGGCTCTTGACGGTGTGTCTCTTAAGTGGACGGAAATGATGGAGGAAGATATGCGCCGAGAAGTGATTTCCAAGCTTCTTATTCTTATCAGCGTACTGAGTCTCTGTGTTTTTCTGCTTGTGTCGGCGGGCACCGTGAAAGCCCAAAGCCTTTACGGTAGCATTCGAGGGACAGTCACGGACTCAACCGGGGCTACGGTTCCCGGTGTTGCTGTGACCGCGACGAACATGGCGACGAACATATCGCAGCAGGTAACGTCAAAGGACGACGGCAGCTACAACTTCTTGCAGTTGGCGATCGGAGATTATTCGATCAAGGCGGAGAAAACTGGCTTCCAGGTATTCACGGCGACACGGATCCACCTCGACGTGAATACGGTCTTCACCCAGGACATTCCGTTGACACTCGGCGCGATGAGCCAGGAAGTAACGGTCCAGGCGAATGCGGTGCAGGTCGAGACGACGACGCCACAGCTCGGAATTGTAGTCGACGCGAACGACATTGTGAACTTGCCATTGATCGGGCGCAACTTCGTGTCCCTGCAAGCGGTCCTGCCCGGGGTTGTCGCAGCTGCCGACCGGTTTGGTACCTCCAACTACGACTTCGCCACCAACGGCGCACAGACCCAGATGAACGTCTATTTGATCGACGGCACGGACAGCGGTGACATCGCGGTGAACACACCGAGTTTTATTCCCAGCGCGGACGCGATCGACGAGTTTCGGCTGGTCACCAGCACGCTGAATCCGGAGTACAACCGGAGTTCGGGCGCCATCCTGAACGCGGTCTTGAAATCGGGCAGCAACTCATTCCATGGCGACGCCTTCGATTTTTATCGGGACACGTTCTTGGATGCGGTGCCGTACTTCGCGCCGCAGAGCGCTCATGTGCCCCCACCCTATCAACAGAACGAATTTGGCGGCACGATCGGCGGGCCGGTGATCAAGAACCACACCTTTTTCTTCTTTTCGTATCAAGGTATTCGCGCGACGACCCCGCAGACGAACCCTCTCGGTCCCACGATCGAGACCACCGTCTACACGCCCGCGCAGCTCGCGGGTGACTTTGGAGCGGGCTCCTTTGCTGGATCGACGAACCCCTCGCCAATTCCGCTGTGGGGCGATCCCTGCCCGCCGAGCGGAGCGAAATGCGCCGCTGGAACGCCCTACAGCACGCTCTTCGCCAGTGGCAACGTTCCTACGCAGGATTTCAACGCCACCGCACTGGGCCTTGTAAAGAAATACGTGCCCCTTCCCAACGTGGGCACAGATGAATTCAGCTTCAATGCTACCCAGCCAGAAAAGGACAACCAGTACATCGTAAAGATCAACCAAACGTTCACTTCGAAAGATACCCTTTGGGGCACGTGGTTTATCGAGAGCTTCCCCGTCAGCGACTCGGTACCGTTCGCTGGCGCCACGCTTCCGGGATTTGGAATGACTGAGCAGCAGCACTGGAAGCTGCTGACGGTGTCGTGGACGCACATCATCAACGACCACATGCTGAACGAACTGCGCGTCGGTTACGACCGCTTCAACTTCGCATCCGTAGAGCCCGCCACTTCGACGCAGCCTTCATCGGCCGGGTTCTCCTCAATCGCTCCGCAACTGACCTCGGGCGCGGGATTACCGGTGATGCAGGTTACCGGGCTTTTTACCATCGGGTTTTCTGCGGATGGCCCGCAACCAAGAATCGATCAGGTCCGTGACGCAACCGACAATTTTTCCTGGACTAAAGGCAGCCACACGATGAAGTTCGGGTTCGACTACCGCCAGTGGAACGTTTGGAGCCCCTTCTCGTTCGACAATGACGGCAACTTCAATTACTCGGGCAACGGCCCCTATAGCACGAAAAATACCGGAGTTGATTTCCTGTTGGGTATTCCCGACATTTATACTCAAGGCAGCGGCGGCACGCAGTACGACTACGCGAAGGGTTCTTACGCTTACGCTCAGGATTCATTCAAGATCCGGCCCAATTTGACGCTGACCTACGGCTTGGGCTGGTCGATCGATTCACCGATGATCAATGCGGCTTTCCATGACCATGCCCAGACGGCGTTCAGACCAGGCCAGCAGTCGGTCATCTTCCCGAACGCGCCCGTTGGCTACGTGTTCCAGGGCGATCCGGGAGTGAATGCCCCTGGCACCGTACATCTAAATGATCTCGGACCAAGGATAGGTTTCGCTTGGAGCCCTGACTTGGGACGGCTCTCGGGCGGCCCGGGCAAGTTGAGCATCCGGGCTGGATACGGGATTTACTACAACCGGTCCGAGCAGGAGCAGGATCTGCAGGTCCTGGGAATGCCTCCCTACGCGGTCACGACAGTGCTGGGCGGTCCAGGCTCCATTAACCCGAGCTTTCCCAACCCGTTCGCGGACATTAAGACCGGCGCGACTGCGCCCAATCTGTTTCCCTTTACGGGTGCGCCATCGAACGTGCAATTCACGGCGGCAGCGGGCTTCTTGCCCCTCTTCAGCTCCTGCTGCGCCGTCCTGTCACCGAATACACAGGACCCAATGGCCGAGAACTACAATCTAACGATCGAGCGGCAGCTCAGCAATAGTATGATCCTGAGCGTTGGATACGTCGGGTCCAGGGCCTACCGTCTGACCTATGGACTTCCGCAAAACATCGCGAACTCAGCCGGCGTCTTCCCGTACAATGTCGCGACTTATGGATCGATTGACACCCTCTACAGCGGCGCAAAGTCAAACTACAACGCCCTGCAAGTCAGCTTGAATAAGAGGCTTTACCATGGTCTGGAGTTCCTCGCATCCTACACGTATTCTCACTCCATCGACGATGGGTCGGGCTTTGAAAATAGCACCTTCGGCGAAGCGGGCGGAGGAAACCAGGGGTTTGGCGGCGGCGGTGCGATTCGGGCAAGCAACCCGTATTGCTTCCCAGCGTGCGACTACGCCAGCTCAACCTACGACGCCAGGCAGCGCCTCGTGGTCAGTTACTTCTATGAGATTCCGGGGATGCACGGGGACTGGATCGTATCCCGGCTCACGAAGGGCTGGACAATTGCCGGTATCACAACATTCCAGACGGGGTTCCCGCTGGATGTTGCCGATGAATCATTTCCTTCGGGAGGGCTCCTCCTCTGCTGCTCAGATTTCGTGGGCTGGGACGGTCCCAACCAGGTTGCGCCGGTCACCTACCTGAATCCTCGGTCGGCCGGGAATCCCTGGTTTTCGCCGGGCGCATTTGCACAGGTTACTCCGAACGGAAATCCAACATCTCCCGTGAGCTACGGCGATGCGCCTCGGAACCCCATCCGCGGGCCGGGTCTGAACAACTGGGACTTCCAATTGTACAAGGACACCCAGATCAACGAACGCACGAGATTCGAGTTGAGGATCGAGGCCTACAACGTCTTCAACCATACGCAGTTTGATTCACAGGGAGTCATTACAGATATTATTGCCCCCAACTTTGGAGACGAAACACTGGCCCACTCCCCGCGCCTAATCCAGTTGGCGGCGAAGTTCTACTTCTAACCCGGGCGCTTGGGCGCACGGCAGCAATTCAAGGGCGTCCGCCGCGGCGGGCGCCCTTTTCTTTGGGGCCTCCCAGTCTTTCTCGCCTCGGCCTTTAGGATCGTCACTTTATGAAGACCGTTCGGCAGATTTGGCATTATCAGCGGCCTGGCAGGCGTGGAGCCGTCTCGCGTGATGCAGTTCGCGCTCCGGTTCGACTTCTGTCGGCTTGCTCCGGCGGGTCGAAAGAACGCGACATTATGGGGTATGAGACTTAATGCTGCGATTCGTTTAGCCGCGCCGCCGCGAATATCATCCTCAGGTTCCTCTACATCTAGGGCCAGCGACCCGCGGCAGTCGTACAATAGCGGCCGTTTACTCTCTGCATCCGGTCTTCCCGCCAACCGTAAGAACCCATGTGTCAGCGCCGGTGCAAAAATCCCCATAGTACCGGTTGAAATTTCCCCACCCCTTGACGTGGTAAACTGGAGCCCACTCCATACGGAGGAGGTTCCGAAACTTGTTAAGGGGGCGCGACGTGCCACGGCGATCCTGGACCGGTTGCTGCATCACTCGACAACGATCAACATCCGTGGTGAGAGTTACCGGCTGAAAGATCGTCGCAAGGCCGGACTGGTGCCGCCGCGAGGACAGGAAGGGGCGGAGGCCGCGGCCCATTTATGAGCTTCAGGGGTGGGGAATTTTCGACCGGTACAACGGGGAATTTTCAACCGGAATTGACACATGGATTGGTATTCGGAGCGAATTGTACGGACGGCGAGACTCAAGAGGTGCGAATGGTTACAAGCTGAGTCTCTGTGACGTCAGATCCGCTCAGTCGGAGAGCTGCCCGGTGATTCATGGAGCTGTTAGATTTCGTGCGTTCGGCCGTGAACGGAACGATGGCATTTCGCGCATAACGTAATCAGGTTTGAGCAGGAATCATCCCCAAGGCGACTTCGTGGCTGGATGTGATGAATTTGTAAGTCGCTCATTGCGCCGCACTTCTGACATCGCCAACGATCACGACCCAAGACTTGCGCGCGTACTTGGGCATACGCTTGGGGGCTTTTTCTGATCCGAGTCCGCTCTTGCTTCAGCATGTAATCTCACCGAACTCCGTTCAGGCCGATGGTTCATCCCAGGCGCGTCGGTCAGCGGCGTTCGAATCGGCTGAGCTGGCGATCTCAGATTCTCGATTCTGCAAATCGGCTCCTGCCAGAAAGTCAGCGCAGACCATTTCAAGGAGATAGCCACGGCTTTTGTCGCTGCCCAACATGAGTGCCGCTATCTCGAGAGCGCGCTCGACAACTGGCAATTGGCTCTTGTAGAGCTTGAAATAGATGATCTCCCAGGGCTCCGTTTCCTTGCCGGTCAGGTAGCGTTCCACTTCGCGTTTAAACTCTTCCTTCGGAAGCTCCTTGGCTTTGTGCACCCAGGGTGCACAGTCGAACTCGGTCCCATCTCGCCGCGCTACCTTCACGAGCTCCCTCGCCTTAGTCCACCCCACTTCACGTAGCTGCCGCTTCGGTATCCGGTTCAGATGCTCGTGAATTGCCAGCAAGTAATAAGCCTTTCTGCGCGATTCGGGGAAGCGCTTTTCCAGGAATTCATCGAACGACTTTAGGTTTTCTAGCCTCCAATACTGCCCCGCTCGAACCTCACAGAGGTGCTGCCCCAGTTCGACGAACCGCTCATCTCGCTCGTGCTCCTTTGTCTGCTCCCAGGACAAGATTTCATCGATCTTCCCGAGAACGATCAGGGCCCGTCGGCGATTGAGTTCCGGAGGCACGAGTGTCCGTCTGTCAATCCACAAGCTCGTCAAGCCAATCAAGTTCGCTCGCTCCTGGTTTTCGGATGAGATTCGTTGTGATCAATTCCTGACTATCGAGACAGAGCCCCAGATGGGAGCAGCTCACACATCCGTTTTGCGGGAAACGGATGCCGCTATGGGGAGGAAACTGGCCGGATTCGATCTGGCTGACGGTCGCTTCTACGAGACGGCCGTAGTCACGTCGCTGCTCTTCAGTGATCGATGTCTTCAGGTACTGAATTTCGGGGCGGTTCTTGCGAATGAAGACGACGAGTGCCACATCCCGAATTCCGCTGATCCAGGAGTAGCAGATCATTTGCGGGTCAAGCGACAGCATCCCCTCCGGCTCTTCCGGGTAGCGGCTCGACGTCGTTTTCCAGTCGATTAGACACGGCGTGCCGTCGAGTTCGCCGAGGGCGTCGATATAAGCGACGAATTCGTTGCCACCCGGAAGGCTTCGGATCATTTTCACCTGCAGATTCTGCTCCGGGCGGCGAATCTGGACACGATCGTCCTGTGCGAATCTCTCGAGCAGATGGACTCCCTGATGAACGAGGCGATCCCAGGACTCTCCCTTCTTGTATTCGAATGGAGCGTCTCGAAAAGCGCCCCATTCCTTAAATAGCGTAGCCGAGCAGTCCTTTCCGGAGAAGTAAGCCGCGAGAGCCCGTTCGAAGCAGCGGCCAAAGGTCATCGCAGCGCGCGTTTCCTTTTCTCGCCACCCGTCAAGATAGCGATAGCGGTAGCTCCTGGGACAGCGAAGATACTGGCTGATCTGCGTATGGCTAAAGATCATCGCCGCTCCTTTGCTCTTGCTTCCCGCCGACGGTTTCGCAGGAAAGCTCTTCCCACTCCGCTGCGGGCGCAAAGGCTTCGAGGTTTTGGAAAGGCCGACCGTTCAGCGTGACATGGGTTGTCCGAACGACCCCGCGCAGATTCAGCAGAGCTTTTTCATCCACTTGATCTTGGCTGAGCAGATCGGAGTCGTAACCGAAATCGCGCAGGAACCAATTGAGCTTCCAGAGCGCTCGTTCGGTGCAATAGAGGCGACCCGAGAGTGATCGCCCTGCAAACGGTTCGGGCTCAATAACGATAAGTCGGACCGCGAGAAACGGTTTCTGCAGATGCCAGCGGTAGGAAGCCGAATCGACTCGAACGAGGAAAAGGCCTTCGAGAAGACTTTCGCGATCCTGCTGTCGTGAATGCAGACCGGGAATGTGTCGCTTCATGGTTTTGCCTCCAAAGGTTGGGCGTACGAGTTCAGTTTGCACACGAGCGCGTCTCGATCTTTCTTCGCCGAGGCTGCGAGCTGAGCGACGAATGATTCGACCAGATCGCGGCTGGCTTCTTTGAGAGTTTCCGTGCCGCAGAAATCGGCGGCATATGCCTTCACGAGCGTGGGATCGAGATTGTGCTGACGGATCAGCAGGCACAGTTGGTCACGCAATCGCGGCTGGCCGTTGCTTGAGCCGTTCGATCTGGGATGGCCAGTTGAATGCGGCATGGCCGCCAGGGGCTTCTGCGGAGCCGAGAACGAACCGAGCTCTTCGACACTGCAGAGCCCGATTCCATACGCCTTGCGCAGAGCACGATTGACAGCCCTGGTTTCAGCGACCCGTAGTTCACAACCGCGCACAAGGGAAGAAGTATTCAGGGGATCGGCATCGCCGTAGCCAACGAAGTCATTTAGTCCACCAGATGTCCGAACAGTGGCCTTGAAGACCCAACGGCTTGCCTGTGGATTGCAAAGTTCGAGAACCGCAGTGACCTGGATGGATGAACAGCAATTACGTCGGGCCAAGCGTAGTAGGCCAGCATGGGTGACATACCATTTCCCATCCAAGTACAGGAGGTCACCAAGGGCAATAGAAAATCCAAAGTTGGCAGTCAAATCTCTCAACCCGCACAGCTCGGTTGGTCCCAGAGGCCCCAGAACAGAGCGTTTCGCGAGTCTCACGTTTCGTCGGACCAAGGCGTCCACACTACGACCCGATTTGTTATCGCGTCCCGTGCCTTCCCTAGCTGAAGAGTGGGTTGAATTAGCGGAAATGCGCGACCTCATTTTCATTAGCTTCCACCTCCATTCCAGGATATTAACAGCAAGGCTTGCTGTTTGTCAAACCGCTAAGGAGGCAGAGGCAGTAAAGGCGGCTTGAGCGTGCCTCACCAGCCACGTTCGCCAAAACACCATCAAAAAAACAGCTAGAGACGAAGGTCAATGAAAGTCTGCGCTTGTCTTATTACGGCAGGAACAAAACAGGGGACATGAAACGCTGCTATTTAAGAAGGCAAACGCACCTTCTGCCAAGTCGTCATAGATTTGAGGTGCGTAAGGGTGGAAAGATATGCGTCTCGGATGTTTTCTTTGGAATGTCTTCGATGTAATGGATTGGAGGTCGCTGGAATTTTATGTTGAATGAAGGAAACTAGCTCTTCTTTTTGCGCGGCCGCCCACCGCTAAAAGTCTTCCGCATGGCTGCGATCTTTTTGAAATATTCTGCCCCGCGCTTGGCGGTCTTATTCCCGCCAATTTGCCCAGCGCGCTTAACAATTAGTGTGTCTGGAATGGGCTTGCCGCAGTGTGGACATCTAAGCACGAATGCAGCCTAGAAACGACTTGCTGTTTTGTCAATCAAGAGTCAGCCACCCGTTGCAAAGACTGTGTTAGACGCGTTGCCGCCCCAACTCCGCCCGACGTTCGTTTGGCAATGTTTATTTCAGGTCGAACCGACCTCGGCTTTCGCTTCGTACTCCAGCCATCTCCATAACACGCTTAGTATTGCCAAGGGTTTTCTTGAATTTGTACCGGGCGCAGGATATGGTCTCGAGAAATATGGAAGGAAAAGGATCCGCACGCGTGTAGCTCGACGGAATCTGATGCTCCGCTCCCAGCGTCTCGTGGAAATGGCGCACGTTGAGATCGAAATACTTCTCCCGATACAGCGTGAACATCACGGACAAGGGAACTCGGATTTTGCGCAGCATGCGACCACGTGCCCCCTCATGCAAGGCATTCGCAACTCCCGCTGGAACTCAACTCCGCCGCGCGCGAAGCTGGTACCTATCTCTTGTAGAATCAGCTAATTATCTGAGCAGGAAGACAACCCTAACAGAACCTCCCGCAGACTCGATCGCTACGAGAAAGAGGTGAACGTGGTGAACGTGGTGAACATGGTGAACGTTGGGGAACGTGTCATGAGCTATGTCACACCCGATCCGGCTGGTCATATGCCCAAGCGCCTCTGGGTATTTTGGGATGATTGAGATAGCTCGGGCGGGTACGGCAGGGGATAAGACCAGCTAATCCTTAATAGTAGGGAAGCAGGGTTCAGTCCAACCCCACCGGAAACGCTCCCCCCGCCCGCGTTCTTCGTCCTACCTCGCGCAGGATTCGCTCCAGCGGATCATCGCCTTATGAAGGCGTACCATTCCACTTGCAACTTCGGGAGTCTGCCGCGCGTATGAGTATAATGGGCTCAGCGGAGCCATACACTTATGGCCGGAAAAACGTCAATGGCGCTGGGCGAAGCGGTAAACATCGCCACGGCGAGCCTCTGGGCGCACAAGATGCGCAGCGTGCTGACGCTGCTCGGGGTGGTGATCGGCGTGATGTCCGTGATCGCCGTCGTCAGCCTTGTGAACGGCCTGAACCGCTACGTCGCCGAAAGAATTTTCAACCTGGGTGCCGACATCTTTATGGTCAATCGTGCGCCCTCGATCATTACGAACGTTGACCAATGGGAAGCGAGCCAGAAGCGCAGGAAATTCCACTTCGACGACTACGAGGCGATCCGCGACGGCTGCAAGAGCTGCGTGGCCGTGGCCGCCAACACGGGCAAGGTCGGCCAGGTGAAATACGGCACGAACTATCTCTCCGATTCGAATATCATCGGATTTACGCACGAGATGCCGGAAGTCTTGAGCCGCGAACTCGCGGAGGGACGCTATTTTACGCGCCTCGATGTGGCGCGGGCCGCACCCGTCTGCGATGTAGGCTACGACATCGTGGATAAGCTGCTCCCCGGGTCGGATCCCATCGGCAAAGAAATCCGCGTGGACACGGGCGAGTGCGAGATCATCGGCGTGGCGAAGAAGCGCGGCTCGGTGATGGGGCAGTCGCAGGACAACTGGGTGATCATGCCGCTCACCACTTATCAGGCAATGTACAGCAGCGACGACTCCGTGCGCTTGTGGGTGAAAGCTGCCGGCACGAAGGCCATCGATCCCACAATGGACGAGGTGAGGTTGCTCCTGCGCGGGCGCCGGCATGTGACCTACCGCGATCCCGACGATTTTGTGATGGAGACGAACGCGTCGTTCCTGCAGCTCTGGGGCAGCATCAGCAACACGTTTTTCGGCGTGACGATCGGCATCGCCTCGATTTCTCTGATTGTGGGCGGCATCGTGATCATGAACATCATGCTCGTATCGGTGACGGAGCGGACGCGCGAAATCGGCCTGCGAAAATCCCTGGGGGCGCGGCAGGCGGATATCCGGCTGCAATTCCTGATCGAATCGTCCACGATCGCGGCGATCGGCGGCGTCTGCGGCGTGATTCTGGGAATTGTGCTGGCGAAAGTCGTCACGCTCACCACATCGCTGCCCAGTTCGGTACAGATATGGTCGGTCGTCATGGGGCTGATCGTCGCGACGGGCGTGGGACTTTTCTTCGGCGTGTACCCGGCGGCGAAAGCCGCGCGGCTCGATCCGGTGGTTGCGCTGCGATCCGAATAGGCAAAAGGCACAGTGAGCAAAACGCAGAGTTTCGGAGAACTTAAGGAGGCGCTGGCGCTGGCGTTCGACGTGTTGCGCCGCAACCGCCTCCGGTCGTTTCTCACCGTGCTGGGCATCGTGATCGGTGTGACCACGATCATCGTGATCGGCGCCGTCGTCAACGGGCTGAATGCAAACGTGCTCGGCAATATACAGTCGCTCGGCTCGACCACGATCATCGTGTCCAGACTTTCATGGGCAACCTTCGGGCGCCCGTCCATGGAGCTGCTTCAACGCAAGTATATTGAACCGGAGTGGGCCGACGGCTTGGCGCTGCTGCCGCATGTCGTGGCCGCAACTCCGGCAGGGCAGATAGCCAACTACGAGGTTGGCGCGGGGTCGAGCGAGGTGCGGCGCGGCAATGTTCGCGCGAAAAATGTGATTCTCGAAGGGGACGGCCCGGAGGTCGCGCAGATCAGCAATTTCAATATGGAACGAGGCCGGTTTTTCAACGCCATAGATGACGAGCACCACTCGCCGGTCGTAGTCCTCGGCCACACCACTGCCCAAACTCTGTTTCCAAATGGCCAGGATCCGGTGGGGCAGGAAGTGCTGTTGGAGGGTTACGTATTCAGGGTGGTCGGGGTTTTGGAGGAGCAGAAGCAGGCACTGGGAACCGGGGACAATCCTCAGGACAACATGGCCTGCGTTCCGTTCTCGGTGATAATGAAGTTGCACCCGGAATTCAAAGACGTGATTTTGCTAGCCAAGGCAGATTCGACCGAAGATCTCCCGTTAGCGGTGGACGAGGTCCGGGAGTACATGCGACGGGTGCGAAGGCTGGCCTCCGATAAGAAGGATGATTTTGAGATTATGACCACGGATACCTTCGTCCAAACCTGGAATGAGATTTCGAGCGGAATCTTCATCGTCATGCTGGCGGTGGGCTCGGTGGCGCTGCTGGTGGGCGGCATCGGCGTGATGAACATCATGCTCGTCAGCGTGACCGAGCGGACGCGCGAAATCGGCGTACGCAAGGCGATCGGCGCGCGCCGGAATAACATTCTGATGCAGTTTCTGCTGGAAGCAGTCACCCTCGCGGCTGTCGGTGGCGCCATCGGAGTCCTGCTCGGCTCGAGCATCGTGCTTGGTGTTCGGCTGGCGTTTCCCTCATTCCCCGCCGCCGTGTCGTTCACTCTGATAGTCCTGGGCGTGTCCGTCGCGAGCATGATCGGAGTTTTCTTCGGAGTATATCCTGCCTGGAAGGCCGCGCGGCTGAACCCTGTCGAAGCCCTTCGCTACGAATAGGGCGACGGGCTAGCTCTTGCTCTCACCTGCAACCTTCGACCCTTTCACCAACTCATGTAGCGATGTCTCATAAGGCGGACGGGCCACGCCGCGCTCGGTGATGATGGCGGTGATGAACCGCGCAGGCGTGACGTCGAAGGCCGGATGGGCCGCGCGGACTTTGGGCGAGATCGCCACGCCGGCAAGATGCGTCACTTCCTCGGACGAGCGCTCCTCGATGGGAATCTGGTCGCCCGACGCAATCGAAAGGTCGAGTGTCGAAATCGGCGCTGCCACGTAAAAAGGAACTTTGTTTTCGCGAGCAATGACGGCGATACCGTACGTGCCGATTTTGTTCGCCGTGTCGCCGTTGCGCGCGATCCGGTCGGCGCCAACCACCACCGCTCCCACGCCTCCGGTCTTCAGGAAATGCCCGACCATGTTGTCGGTGATAAGAGTCAATGGAATGTGATCCTGATGTAGCTCCCATGCCGTCAGCCGCGCCCCTTGCAAGTACGGACGCGTCTCGGGCACCAGCACTTCGATCCGGTATCCGCCTTCGACAGCCATCCGAATCACGCCCAGGGCCGTGCCGATCCCGCCGGTCGCGAGCGCGCCGGCGTTGCACTGCGTCATCACGCGGCCACTCTTCGGCATGAGCTCGGCGCCGAAGCGCCCGATGCGCTCGTCGGCCTCGCGGCGCTCCTGATGTACCTTCTGCGCTTCTTCTACGAGCGAAGCTTTGATGCGCGAGAGGCCGGCCGCGCCGTTCTTCTCCGCAGCTACAGCGAGTTCCTGGAACCGCCGCTGGAACCGCTCGATGGCCCAGAACAGATCGACAGCGGTGGGACGCGTTCTCGCGAACGTTTCGCAGATCGCGGCGAATTCGTCGCGCAATTCTTCGAGTGTCCTCGCTTTGGACTGCTCGACGCCGAGCGCGACGCCCATGGCCGCTGCGACGCCGATAGCCGGCGCCCCGCGAATAACCATGCTTTTGATCGCCTTAGCCAGTTCGCGGTAGTCGGCGTATGTGTGGTAGACAACCTCGCCCGGCAATTTGCGCTGGTCGAGCAGAACCACGCCCTCGTTGGTCCACCGAATTGGTTCAACCGTGCGCAAAGAGTCGCTCTCCGTTTCCGGTGCGCGGGGAATCGCTATTCATTCTAACCGATTCCGTGTGTTGAGAAGGACGCTAGTGAAGATGGCGGATTTCGACCGATGAGAGCAGACCGGCGATGACGGGGAGAGCGTTGTAGCTCGCGTGCAGGATGTAGCTCGCGACCACCGTTCGCGAGACCGCGCGAGCGAGCGTGAACAAGATACCCACAACCACGAGCAGCGCAATCTGCCACCACCCGCCCCACAACTGGCCGGCGTGCAATAGGCCGAAGAGCGTTCCCGTTATCACAACTCCGGCGCTCACACCCACGCTTCGCGCCACCACGGGATACAAATAGCCACGGAAAATGGTCTCCTCGACCACTGGGGCAAGCAACACGGCGGTCAGCATGAAAATGAGCGCCGCGCGCGGCCCCTGGAACATCGTTTGGATGGGCAAAGCGTGCTTCGGCGGAAAGATCGGCTCCGCCAGCGACACCATTCGCGCCACGAAGAATCCGCAGAAGATCAGGGCGACGTAGACCACGCCGCGCCGAACCTTGCCTGTTTCCAGGGCGCGCCAGCCGATCGTGCACCAGAAAGGTGATTGGAAACGCAAGCGCATCTGAGCCGCAAGGTAGACCATCAGGCCCAGGTTCAGCAGTATCTGCGCCAAGACGGCGATCAGACCCAGCTCGTCCGGGGACTTGCGAAGATTCGCCGTCGACACACCGAAAAATCCGAGCACGATCACGACAACAACGCCCGACAGAAGCGCCCCAACAAATGCGATCATCGCAAGCAAGCCGATGTCGAACCAGTCCCAGGGCACGCGAAGATCCGCCGGCAGGGCGCGTCCTGCACGCACGGGAAATTGGCTTGCCGCAGGGACGCCTTCGGCCGCTCCCGGCTCGAGGGATTGCGGCACCGGTTCCAAAGGCTCAGGGGGTTCGGGAGGAAGAGGATTGTTGTCGTCAGTCGTCATTGTCGTTGCCCGCGGTTCCCGTTTGCGCCGGCCTTTGCTCCATCGAGTGCGCGGGCGAGAATCTGGCCGGTATAGGATTTCTTGATGCGCGCCACCTGCTCGGGCGAGCCCTGGGCGACGACGCGCCCTCCGGCTTCGCCGCCCTCCGGACCGAGATCGATGATCCAGTCGGCCTGTTTGATCACGTCGAGGTGATGCTCGATCACGAGCACCGTATTGCCGAGAGAAACGAGCCGGTTCAGCACGTCGAGCAGCTTTTTCACGTCATCGAAGTGCAGTCCGGTGGTCGGCTCGTCGAGGATGTAGAGCGTGCGGCCGGTCTGGCGCCGCGAAAGCTCGCGCGCGAGCTTCGTGCGCTGCGCCTCGCCGCCTGAAAGCGTGGTCGCCGATTGCCCGAGCTGGACGTAACCAAGCCCCACGTCTACCAGCGTCTGAAGCTTTTGCTGAATCGCGGGAATGTTTTCGAGCACCTTGAGCGCTTCTTCGATCGGCAGATCGAGCAGATCGGAAATCGAAAGCCCTTTGTACCGCACGGCGAGCGTTTCGGCGTTGTAGCGTTTGCCGCGGCAGACCTCGCAGGTGACGTACACGTCCGGCAAGAAATTCATTTCGATGCAGCGCTGGCCGCCGCCCTGGCACGCTTCGCAGCGCCCGCCTTTCACGTTGAAGCTGAATCGTCCCGGCTTGTAGCCGCGCTCGCGCGATTCCGGCAGCATCGCGAAGAGCTCGCGGATCGGCGCAAACACGCCAGTGTACGTGGCGGGATTCGACCGCGGCGTGCGCCCGATGGGCGCCTGATCAATCTGGACCACCTTGTCGATGTGTTCCACGCCAAGGATCGCGCGATGCGCGCCCGGCTTTTCCATCGAACGGTACAGCTTCGCCGCGAGCGCGCGATAGAGAATGTCGTTCACGAGCGTAGATTTTCCGGAGCCGGAAACGCCGGTGACGACCGTCAGAAGGCCGAGCGGAATCGGCACGTCGATGTTCTTCAGGTTGTTGCCGTGCGCGCCGAAAATCGTGAGCAGCTTGCCGTTCGGGCTGCGGCGCGATGTGGGAACAGGAATCTTCACCTGCCCGGAGAGATATTGCCCGGTGAGCGAACCAGGATTCGCCGCGATTTCGTCCGGCGTGCCGGAAGCCACCAGGTATCCGCCGGCATTGCCGGCGCCGGGGCCGAGGTCCACGACGTAATTGGCGCGGCGGATCGTCTCTTCGTCGTGCTCGACGACAAGGACCGTATTGCCGAGGTCGCGCAGTGTCTCGAGCGTGTTCAGCAGGCGGCCGTTGTCGCGGGCGTGCAGTCCGATCGATGGTTCGTCGAGGACGTAGAGCACGCCGCGCAGGCGCGAGCCGATCTGCGTCGCGAGACGAATCCGCTGCGCCTCGCCGCCCGAAAGCGTCGCCGCGGAGCGGTCGAGTGTGAGATAGCCCAAACCGACCGCCAGCAGGAAATCGATCCGTTCGGCGATTTCGGCAAGCGGGCGCCCCGCGATCTTGCGCTGCCGCAGCGTGAGCCGTTCGCGAATCTTGTCCACCGCCGCGCGAGCTTCGGTCAGAGGCAGCCTAGTGAAGTCTGCGATCGACAGCCCGGCGATTTTCACCGCAAGGCTTTCCGGGCGCAGGCGCCGCTCGCCGCAAGCCGCGCAGGGCGCGGGCGACATGTACTGCGTGAGCCATTCGCGGTACGTATCGGAACTCGATTCGTCGAGATTGCTCTCCAGATGCCCCAGGACTCCCTGGAAATTCAGGCCTTTGCCCGAGCCGCCATTTGCGGGATTGCCGCGCAGAATCAAGTTCTGCACCTTGCGCGAGAGTTTGTCGAACGGCGTCTCGAGATCGAACCCATAGGCCGCCGCCGCAATCCTCATCGTGCGCTGTAGTGCCCCCGAGCCGGACCCCGGGCCGAGGCCGCCTTCGAACAGCGGCTTCGTCCAGTCCACGATCACCTTCGCCGGATCGAAGTCGTATTTCGAGCCCAGCCCGTGGCATTCCGAGCAGGCGCCGTACGGCGAATTGAAACTGAACGAGCGCGGCTCGAGCTGAGGAACCGAAATTCCGCAATCGGAGCATGCGAGCTTTTCGGAGTAGACGTGCTCCTTGCCTCCCACGACGGCGATCGTGACAAGTCCGCCGGTTAGCTTCAGCGCGGTTTCGATCGACTGCTCGAGCCGCTGCGCGATCCCGTTTTTCAGCAGCAGCCGGTCCACGACGATCTCAATCGTGTGGTTCTTGCGCCGGTCGAGCGGATGCGGCTCGTCGAGATTCACCAGTTCGCCATCCACACGCGCGCGGACGTAGCCTTCCTTCGCGTACTTCTCGAGCTCCTTCTTGTATTCGCCCTTGCGCCCGCGCACCACCGGCGCGAGGACCATGATGCGATCGTCCGGCTTGAGCGCCATCACCGACTGCACAATCTGTTCGGTCGATTGGCGCGTGATGGGCTTGCCGCACTTCGGGCAGTGCGGCGCGCCGATCGCGCTGTAGACCACACGCAGGTAATCGTAGATTTCGGTGATCGTGCCGACAGTCGAGCGCGGGGAACGCGTCGTGGTTTTCTGCTCGATCGCGATGGACGGCGAGAGTCCTTCGACCGAGTCCACCTCCGGCCGCTCCATCTGATCGAGGAACTGCCGCGCGTAGGCTGAAAGCGATTCGACGTAGCGCCGCTGGCCCTCGGCGTAGAGCGTGTCGAAGGCGAGCGAGGATTTGCCGGACCCCGAGAGACCTGTGATGACCGTCAGCGTGTTGCGCGGAATTTCCAGGCTGATGTTCTTGAGGTTATGCTGCCGGGCGCCTCGGATGATGATTTTCTTCAGACCCATCGGTGGAGTGGACCCGCATAGAGCGGCCCTCTCTACACTGGGTAGAATGGTCCCAGCGTAATCTATCAACATAGCAAGAGCCTTCGGCGCGGTCAAGAAAGGCGCAGCGATGCGTACAGGGATTCATGTATGATTTTGCCAGGCGCCCGGAATTTTTTGCTGGTGACCGGGACTTTTTACTCGGGACCGGGAAATGAAGGCGTTTGATTTCAGCGTCTTAGCTTTGGTTTTCGACGTGCGATAGATCACGGAGTCAGGGGGAGGAAAGCCGAGGATCCCTTCGGGGATTGAGGGCTGGGCCGGCTTCCTTCCCCCGGCCACCTTCCGCCGGTTTTTGATTCTTACCTACCCCTCTCGAACGCACGGCGGGGGGTGTGTTCACTTTCTTTTCGCCGCAGCACAGCGGGACCAATCCACAAAGTGTGTCGATACGCCTTACGGTCTGCGCGAGATTCGTGTAAATTTAGGTAGAATCTTCCGCAACCGAGTTGGGGCGTGGTCCAATTGGTAGGACACCTCACTGTTAATGAGGACGGTGTTGGTTCGAGTCCAACCGCCCCAGCCAACTCTCTGCGGCCCGGCGAAATTTCTGTCCAGAAATCTATTCTTTGCCCTTGATGACAGGGAAGCCGGCCTCGGTCCAGCCGCGCCAGCCGCCGTCCATGGAAATCACGTTGCGGTAGCCCATCTTCTGAAGGTTGTCCGCAGCCAGCGCCGAACGATAGCCTCCGCCGCAGTACAGGACGATGACGGCGTCCCTGTCAGGGACCGTCTTTTCGATATCGCGCTCGATGATGCCCCGGCCGAGATGAATGGCGCCGGGAATGTGGCCGCGCGACCATTCGGAGTCCTCGCGCGTGTCCACGAGGATGAACTTCTCGCCGGCGTCGAGTCTCTTCTTCGTCGCGCGATAGTCCTCTTCCTTGATGCGCTTCTTCGCGTCGTCCACGAGCTTTACGTATGCTTCCGTGTGCTGCACCGCCATCGTTTCGCTCCTCCATTTCGCCTGAGATGCAAAAACACTAACTCATGTCGCGCCAATTCGCGCCGGCTTTCGTATCTACCACGAGCGGCACGCGCAGCTCGTGGACGCCCTGCATGACTTCCTTCACGAGCTGCGTGAGCCGCGGAATCTCCGTTTCGGGTACTTCGAACAGCAATTCATCGTGGACCTGAAGGATCATCTGCGACTCGAACTCGCCCGCCAGCCGCCGGTCGAGCTCGATCATGGCGAGTTTGATGAGGTCGGCGGCCGCACCCTGCATCGGCGTATTCATCGCCGTGCGCTCGGCAAAACTGCGCAGGTTCGGCTGCGGCGAATTGATTTCGGGAATCGGCCGGGTGCGCCCGAAGAGCGTCCTTGTGAATCCGCTCCGGCGGACTTCCGCGATCTGCGCGTCGAGATATTTCTTCACGCCGCTGTAGCGCTCGAAATAGGCGGCGATGAACTTGGCCGCCTCGCGCTGTTCGATTCCGAGCTGCTGCGCGAGGCCGAACGCCGAAAGGCCGTAGATCACGCCGAAGTTGATCACCTTCGCGACGCGCCGGTGCTCGGGCGTCTGCGCGAAAGGTGCTACGCCGAACACTTCCTGCGCCGTGCGCGAATGAATGTCCTCGCCGCGCCGGAAGGCTTCGACGAGCACCGCGTCCTCCGAAAGATGGGCCAGGATGCGCAGTTCGATCTGGGAATAGTCCGCCGAGAGCAGCAAACGGCCGGGCGACGCGATGAACGCGGCGCGGATTTCGCGGCCGAGCGCGGTTCGCACGGGAATATTCTGCAAGTTCGGATTCGAGGAACTCAGCCTCCCGGTGGCGGCGCCTGTCTGACTTAAACGCGTGTGCAGGCGGCCCGTCGCCGGATGGATGAGTCGCGGCAAGGCATCCGCGTACGTCGATTTGAGCTTGGCGAGTTCGCGGTATTCGAGCACCTTTCGAGGCAGCTCGTGCAGCAGCGCCAGTTCGTCGAGAACTTCGGCCGCGGTCGACCGCACCTTGGTTCGGCTCCTGCGAGGCGGCTGCAAATTCAGCTTGTCGAAGAGGACTTCGGCGAGCTGCTGCGGTGAGTTGATCTTGAACTCGAAGCCCGCGAGTTCGTAGATGCTCTTTTCCAGCGTCGCGATTTCCTCTTGCGCCTTCGCTGAAATCTTTTCGAGCTCCTTCGAATCCACGCGCACACCGGCGGCTTCCATGCGCGCCAGCACCGGAGCCAGGGGCAGATCAATCTTTTCGTATACCTCCGCGAGGCTCTGGCTCTCGACTTCCGCGCGGAGCAGCGGAGCGAGACGCAGCAGAAAATCGGCCCGCTCGCCCGGCGCGCCGGAGAGCGTTTGATTCAGATGCCGCAGCGCGACCTCGCCGAAAGCGTGATTCGCCGTGGTGGGGCGGAGGAGATAGGAGTAGAGCATCGTCGCGTGGCGGATTCCGGCGAGAGGCTTTGCGCCGCTTGGAGAATCGGCAGCAGCCAGCAGATGAAGCAGCTTCGGGTCGTGCACGATTTTGGGCTGATTGGGATCGGCCAGCCATTCGCTCATCGCTGCGAGGGTCTTGTTCTCATCGTCATTCGTAATCGTGCGCGCCATACCCGCCTTTGTGGACACTTCAACAGCCAGAACCCGCGCACCGAAACCCTCTTCTTCCGGCTCCCCGGAATCGAGCGAAAGCCAGACGGCGGCCTCTTGGCCCGGCGGAACCGCTTTGAGGAACTTTCGCAGTGCGTCCGGCGACTCAAACGAAGCATAGTCGGTCGCGCGAGCATCCGCCTGCGTCCCGATTTCTTTCAGCAGCGACGTGAAGCCGAGCTCGCCGTAAAGCGCGCGAAGCGCGGCGACGTCCGGCTCCCGCAAACGTAGCGCGTCGAGAGAAAGCGGCACGGGCGCGTCCGTGGGAATCGTGGCGAGCTGCTTGCTGAGCCGCACGAAGTCGCCGTATTTTTCGAGCGCTTCGCGGTAATTCGCTCGCCTGACTTCGGACGCGTGTTCGAGCGCTGCTTCGGCGCTGCCGAACTGCTGGATCAGTTGCCGCGCGCCCACTTCGCCGATGCCGGCCTTGCGCCTCTCGCCCAGAGCGGGCTTTTCGTTCGGATCGCGCGCGCCGGGAATGTTGTCGATCGTGTCGCCCATCAGGGCCATCACGTCCGGCACCTTTGCCGGCGGCACGCCCATGATCTCTTCGACTTTTTTCGCGTCGACGAGGAGGTCGTTCTTGGCGGGATTCAGCGCGCGGACGCGGCCGCCGACGAGTTGCATCAAATCCTTGTCGCTGGTGACGATGAACACATCGAGGTCTTCCTCCGCCGCCTGGCGCGCGAGCGTGCCGATCACGTCGTCGGCTTCGTAACCGGGATATTCGAGGATGGGCAGTCTCATCGCCTCGCAGTAGCGGCGCACGAAGGGGAGCTGCACGGAGAGGTCTTCCGGCATGGGCGGGCGCTGCGCCTTATACGACGCGAAAAGCTTGTCGCGGAACGTTGGCGCGGAGACGTCGAAAACGACGGCCACATAATCCGGGCGCAGGTCTTTGCTATTGAGCAGCCGCCGCATCATCGTGGCGAACAGATAGGGCACCTTCGTCGGGACGCCTGCCGAGGTTTGTAGGCGGTCCATCGGGGCATAGAAGGCGCGGAAGATGTAACCCATCGCGTCTACAAGGAAGAGGTGTTTTGGCGTTGTTTCCTTGGGGGCCATGCGATCAGCGGATAGGGGAGTATACCAGACCGCGCGGGAGCCTCGTGGGTTGGCGGCTGGCGGGCCGATTTGTCGAAGGCGACAACTCCGTCACTTTGTGATAGTTGTGAAATATTTCCAGGCGGCCCTGCGTATCAACCAATGGACAGGCACACGACGGCCGGGGCGATGAGCGAAGCGGAATTGGCGCAGTTGCTGGCCAAGGTGCGGGCGGGCGATTCCGACGCCTGGGGCGAGCTGTATCGCCAGTACGCTGCGGCGATTTTCCGGTTCTGCCGGCGAGTCCTGCCGGCGCGCGAAGATGCGGAAGACGCGACCACGGAAATCTTCATGAAGGTACGCCAAAAACTCGGCACCTACGATTCCTCGCGGCCGTTCACCGCGTGGCTCTATAAGGTCGCCAGCAATCACTGCTGGGACACGCTGCGCCGCCGCCGCATTCGCCAGGATCTTGAGACGGGAGACGTGGAAACGCTTCCGCTCGAGCATCCCGATCCGAGTCAGATCGAGCGCCTGCAAGCCGAGCACACCGGGAAAGAAGTGCGTAGGGGCCTTGCGAAACTGCCCGACCGCGCTCGGATGGCGCTGGTCCTGCGGTACTACGCGGACATGAGTTACGACGAAATTGCGGACACGCTGGGCGTACGCCGCGCATTTGTGGGTGTTCTGCTGCTCCGCGCCCGGCATCAGTTGCGCGACGCGCTGGGCGGGAGCGGTGCCGCCGGCCGAGCCACGGCAGGGGGAAAGTTATGAACCACTTTGATGAAATGACGGGGCTGCTCTATCTCGAGGGCCAAATCGATGCCGACCGCGCGCGCGAGGTGTCCGCGCACCTCGCTTCGTGCGACTCGTGCCGCGAACTCCTCCGCGCGCTCGAAAGGGAGAGCGTGTGGCTGCGCGAGGCGCTTACCGCGGAAGAGGAGCCGATCCCGGCTCGCGTCATTGCAACGCGGAAGCGCGCGTCCGCTTACTGGGGATGGATCGTGGTGTTCGGGCTTGGCATGGCCGGTGCGTTCACGCTCTGGACCGAGGTTGTCGAACCCTGGCTCACGCAGGCGGCGCAGGCCGGCTTCACGCAAGGGAGTCTTCTAACGATGATTTTCTTCACGGGCGCTTTCTGGAAAGGATGGGACGCGATGCGAAGTCTTATGGAATTCTCGGCAGTCGCGACGCTGGCAGCAGTTGCGATCTGGCTGCTCAGGAAGCAGTGGCAACGCTTCACGACGATTGCGTTCGTGATGGGCGCGCTCATCTGCGCGCTGGCGCTGCCTCCGTCGGCTGCAGCCGCGGATATAGAGCACGGCGACCCGAGTTACACGCTGCCCGCGGGGCAGGAAGTAAAGAGCGATCTCATCGTGGCAGCCAACCGCACGCGAATCGATGGAGACGTGGACGGCGATTTGATCGTGTGGTCCGACCACGTCATCGTAAATGGGCATGTCAAAGGCGACATCATCTCTTTTGCTGACGAACTCCGCGTGAACGGAACGGTGGATGGCAACGTACGTTGCTTTTCGGAGTCCGTCACCCTGAGCGGCAGCGTCGGCCGGAACGTCATGGCATGGGTGAACGAATTTGACCTGGACCAGGGAGCAAAGATTGGTGGCTCGTTGACGCTGGGCGCCACGGAGGCTGAGCTGAGCGGCTCCGTCGGCGGGGACCTGCTGGCGCTTGTGCGGACGCTTGAGATCAACGGCTCTTTAGGGCGCGACGTCAGAATTCGGGGCCAGCGCCTCAAGATCGGCCCGACCGCCCAGATTCAAGGCCGGACGAAATACACGGGATGGCATCAACCCGAAATCCTGTCCGGCGCAAAGCTGGGTCCAATCGATGTCGCCATCAAAGGCCCCGGTCCGGATTATGCTTCTCCCAGTTATTATTGGCACCAGACGCTCTACTGGGGTGCGAGCTTCCTTTTCGGCCTCGTCCTGCTGCTGATCGCGCCGGGATTTTTCTTTGATGCGGAGCAAGCCTGCAAGCGGGTGGGACCCGCGCTGGGCTTCGGTGTACTGTTCTTGTTTGCCACTCCAATCGCCGCCGTGATCGCCTGCGCCACGATCGTGGGGCTTGGCATTGGAATCTCTGCGGTCCTGCTCTACGTGATCGCAGTTTATTCAACGCAGGTTTTTGTGGGCTCGTGGATTGGCGAGAAATTGCTCGGTGCGGGAGCCGGAGTCGGGCTGGCGGTTGGAAGACTGGCGCTCGGGCTGGCCATTCTCCGGGTGCTTCGCATGATTCCTTATGCGGGCCTGCTCATCGGAGCGATTGTGGTGATATGGGGCATGGGCGCGCTCGTCCTCGCGCTCCATAGGAAGATGCGGCCGCAACTCGCGCCCGCTGTGTGAACCCGCTCACCCTAAATTGCCAAAAATTGGGCGCGCATCGAGGGCGCTTCCGCTACAATCGCCGCCGGCCGCGGCGCTATCTACCGCGCGTTTTCGAGAGGAAAATCTTGAGTTTTGCGCAGCGTCTCCGCGAAATCCGCTCCGGTTTCGAACGCCCTTTCTGGGTCGCGAACTTCACGGAGATTTTCGAGCGCGTCGCCTACTACGCCACCACGGCGGTTCTCGCGATTTACCTCACCGAGCAGCTCCACTTTTCGAGCGAGCTCGCGGGAACGATCCTGGGGATCGCGGGCTTTGTGGTCTATGCGCTTGCGATTCTGGCCGGCACGCTGGCCGATCGATTTGGTTTTCGCCGCACGCTCATGGTCGCCTACCTGCTGTTGACAGCGGGCTATTTCCTGCTCGGGTCTCTCGAATCGTCGTGGATGGGACCGCTGCGCAGGGCCGTCGGCGACACGTGGCTCGTCTCCATGGTCCTGCTGATTCCGTCGCTCGGTCCGGGATTGGTGAAGCCCTGCGTGGCGGGCACAACGGCGCGCGCCTCCAGTGAAAACGTCCGCTCGCTCGGCTACTCGATTTACTACACGTTGGTGAACATCGGCGGCGCGCTCGGCCCGCTCATGGCTTGGGTGGTGCGCCAAAAGCTGGGATGGGGAATCGAGAACGTATTTCGCATGGCGTCGTTGAGCGTGTTTCTGATGTTTTGGGTGACGCTGCTCTTTTATCGCGAACCGGGACGGCCGGATGACGCCCGGGTGGCAAGCATTTCGAGCGCGCTGAAGAACATGTTCATCGTCCTCGGCAATCTGCGTTTCGTCACCTTTCTCTTGATCTCCTCCGGTTTCTACATCGTCTTTTGGCAAATCTTCATCTCCATGCCGATATTCATGCGGAGATACGTGGACGCGAACGCGGACGTTGACCGGATGCTGTCGATCGAGGGTATCACGATCATCTGCTTTCAGATTCTCGTCACCTACCTGACGCGGAAAATACCCTCCGTACAAACAATCGCCCTCGGATTCCTAGTATCGGCACTCTCGTGGCTTTTTCTGGCGGTCCATCCCACGATGTTCACGATGGGGGCGATGCTGGTCTTTCTGGCACTCGGCGAGCTCACGCAGGCCTCGCGCTACTACGAATACTGCTCTCGCCTTGCGCCACCCGACCAGCAAGGGCTTTACATGGGCTATGCGTTTCTGCCGATTGCGATTGGCTACGCGGTCGCGGGGCGGCTCGGCGGCTATCTGCTGCACGAGTTCGGCGATGTGCTGCATAAGCCCGCTCGGATGTGGTGGGTGATTATTGCGATCGGCGTGCTGACGGCGGCGCTAATGCGGCTCTATGGCGCGATCGTGAAGCCGGTGGGCGCTGGCCGAGCGCCTAGTTGACCATCCTGCGGATATTCCCGAGGGCCTGCTGGGCGAGCGTGTAGTTCGGCTCGACCCTGAGCGCATCCTGAAAACACTGGCGTGCCCGGTTGAACATGCCTTTGGCGAAATAGACGCGGCCCAGATTGAAATGGGCAAAGTGCCGCGGATTGTAACGAGGCGCGTCAATCGCGCGTTCGAGCCACGAGATCGCTTCGTCGTGGCGACCGAGCGAAATCAGGTACGCCCCGATATCGTTGTAGGGATTGCCGAAGTCCGGGTCAACCTCGATGGCGCGCTTGCATTCGGCGATGGCGTCTTCGATCTTGCCCTGAAAGTGGTAGGTCCAGCCGAGAAACGTGTGGGCCTCTGCCGTGGGAAGAATATCGAGCGAAGCCTTGTAGAGCTCGGCGGCGCGATCGAAATCGCCGCTCATCTGAGCGCGATAGGCCTCTTGGAAAAGCTGCTCCGCTTGTTCGTGGCGATCCGCTGACATTAAACTCAATCGATTGCTAGCGTGCCGGAGCTCTTACAGACGCCCGCATAGGCGCGCCAATCTTCGCGAGTGCTTGATCTGTCGTGATCAGCCGTGCGCCTAGGGTTTGCAATTCATCGAGGGCGCGGAGGCCGTCCGCGGGGTTCAGGGTTTCAATCGCGTCCTCGACGATCGAGACTTTGCGGCCACGCTCGAGCAAGCCCTTCGCGGCGCATCGGACGCAGTATTCCGTGACTACGCCGAAAACCACATATTCCGCATCGCCGCCGAGCCGCTCGACGAGCTCGCTTGCGTGCGGATTATCGAAGACGTCGAGCGTCTGTTTTTCGAGGACGGCCTGCGCATACTCGAAAATATCTTCAGGCAGCTTCCGCGATGGATCGTTCGGAACTGTGCGAGGATTCTTCGTCAGTCCTTCGGGAATGATCCTTGCTCCCGGCGTTCCGCGCAGACAGTGCGGCGGGAATCTCTCGAATTCAGGATCGTTTTCCGGATGCGCGTCGCCGCTGGAAACCAGAAACACGCCGGCTTCGGCGGCCGCCTCCACGAGGCGCTTCAGGTTGGGAACGATTTTTTCGGCGCCCGGGACGTAAAGTTTGCCTCCGGGCAGCACGAAATCCGCCTGCGCGTCCACTTCCCAGAAAACAACTCTCTGCGGCGCCATGTACCCAGGTCCTCCACCTGCCTTCGCAGCTATTTTACCGCAAAACGACGGACGCGCTTGCGAACCTCTTCCTGTAACGCACTGAGACGCTTGCTGTAGCGGACGGGATACACAGCGCTCCGCTTGATTTGGCGATAGCGCTGAGGAAGCAGGGCGAGGCTCGCAATGCACCGGTCGCGAAGTGCGCTAACCGATTCGGCCGGCGCGGTTCGGCGGCCGCCGCGCATGACCTCCACCAGAAGCGGCTGGCCGCCATTCGGGGGTTCGTCCTCGAGCGCGATCGTGTCGCTTTTGAATTCCCCGGCAAGCGTCACATGCCGGAACACCTGTTTGCGGCCGGGATAGGTGGCTTTCGCACGGCTGAATTTAGCCGCCTCGCGAATCTTGCCACCTCTCTCGACTTCGACGAGCTTGTAGATCAAATTCAAGTGCGGCGCGTCGCCCGGCGTCCCGAGAGCCGTTCCAACTCCGAACGCATCGATCGCAGCGCCCTTTTGAAGGATTTCCGCGATCCTGTACTCATCGAGGTCCCCAGACGCGAATATCTTCACGTCCTTCCAGCCGGCCCGATCGAGCGCGCGGCGCGCCCAACGGCTGTCCGCCGTGAGGTTCCCGCTGTCCAGGCGGATGCCCGCCGGCTTTCGCTGCATGGCGATGATTTTCTTTACGGCATTGCGCACGTCATAGGTGTCCACCAGCAAGACGGAGCCTTCGGGAAAAGCATCGAGGAACGTGCCGAACGCCTCGCCTTCATCCTCGTGCGCCATCACCCACGAATGCGCCTGCGTGCCATAGGTATTGATCCCGAATTCCTTGCCCGCGAGCGTATTCGAGGTGCCCTGGCAGCCGCCGATTTCCGCCGCGCGCGCCGACAGCAGACTCGCCGGACCGCCGTGCGCCCGCCGCGCGCTGAAGTCCACCACCTGCCGGCCCAGCGCGGCAGTGCAAATGCGTGCCGCCTTGCTCGCGATCATCGTCTGATAGCTGAGCGTCGCGAGCAGATACGTTTCCATGATCTGCGCCTCGATGACCGGCGCAGTCACGCGCATCACCGGCTCACCGGGAAACACGAGTGTTCCTTCAGGCATCGCCCAGACATCGCCGGTAAAGCGGAATTCCGCGAGGTAGTCGAAGAACTCCGGGAGGATGTGGCGGAACATCGGATGGCGCCGCAGGTAGTCGATTTCCTCGTGCGAGAAGGAAACGTTCTCGAGGTATTCCAGCGCCTGCTCGAGCCCGGTCGCCACGAGGTAATTGCGCCGCGGCGGCAGGTGCCTGACGAACAGCTCAAACGTGGCGCGGGCATCGAAACGGGTCTGCCAATAGCCCGCCGCCATCGTGAGTTCGTAGAGATCGGTGAGAAGGCCTGAA
>Ga0187872_10000861_pt1 | contig 32805 bp, 25 predicted proteins | sample June2016WEW_16_4_FD_132973 | JGI IMG/M metagenome (GOLD analysis project Ga0187872, IMG submission 132973) | Peatland microbial communities from SPRUCE experiment site at the Marcell Experimental Forest, Minnesota, USA - June2016WEW_16_40 | ecosystem: Environmental > Terrestrial > Soil >...
GCTGGCAGAACGTGAGTGTCCCGACGCGCCGCAAGCCGGGCTGAAGTCGTCCGTGTTCGGCGAGCTGTACACCGAGCACAGCCGCGCGATCTATTACTTGTGCCTCCGCCTGCTGAGTGATCCCGAAAAGGCCGAGGACGCCACCCACGACGTGTTCCTCAAGGCCTTCCGCAAGATGCATCAGTTCCGGGGGGAATCCTCGTGGCGCACCTGGCTTTATCGCATTGCGATCAACCATTGCCGCAACCTCCAAGCTGCCTGGCATGACCGGCACATGCTCAGCAACGCCGACGACGCGGTCTGGGAGAATACCGCCGCCACGACCGATTCCCCCTTGCGCGTGCTGGAAACCAAGGAACTGGGCGAGCGCATTCAGAAAGCGCTCGATGGGCTGCCCCCCGAATATCGGCTCCTGCTGCTGCTGGTCGCCGACGAACAATTGAGCTATGAACAGGTCGGCGCGCTGACCGAGCAATCCGCCGACGCGGTCAGAGGCAAGCTCCACCGCGCCCGCAAGACCTTTGCCGTCCTGTTCCAGCAAACCGCTTGAGGCCGAAACATGAAACGCCAGACCAAACTCACCCAACAAGAGCAGGAACAGCTCGCCGCCGCACAACAGCAAACGCAGTCGTCCTCCCCGCGCGAGTTCGCCAGCGTCGAAGAAATGTTGCGGCATGATGCCCTGCACACCCCCGTGCCGCCCACCATCGCCCACCGCTTGGAAGAATCCACCAGTCAATTGCCCCCGCCGCCCGGGCGTGCCTGGTGGCGCCGCTTCTTCGGCGGCTAATCTTACCCTTAGCATGAACTTCCAGACTGAAATCGAAATCCTCATCCGCGCCCGGTATCCGATCCTTTACGTCATCACCAGCGAGGAAATGCGCGTGCAGAAAGTCCTCGTCGAGATCGCCGCCGGGCGGCAGAAGAAGGTCTTCGAGTGGACCTACAGTTCCGGCATCGTTCCCGCGGGCGCTTCCATCCAATCCCAGAAGGGCCGCAACCCCGCCACCAAAGACCCGCTGGCTGCGCTGGACCTCGTGATTGACCAGATCGAGCCGGCCATCTTCCTGTTCAAGGACTTCCATCCCTTCCTCACCCGGAGCAACTTTGCCGTCATCCGCCGGCTCAAGGACATCGCCCTCCATCTCAAGAACAGCCGCAAGACCATCGTGCTCATCTCGCCCGTGATGGAGATTCCCGCGGAGCTGGACAAGGAGATTACCGTCATCAACCTCCCCCAGCCGGGCAAGGAAGACCTCGCCGCCCTGCTCGACAAAGCCGTCGAAGAACTGCGCGAATCCCAGCAGGTGGAAATCGCTCTGGACGAAGAGGGGCGGGACCGGCTCTTGCAGGCCGCCCTCGGCCTGACGCTGGGCGAAGCGGAGAATGTGTTCGCCAAGATCATTGTCAAGAACCAGCGCCTGAGCGGCGACCACGTCAACGAAGTCTTTGCCGAGAAGCAGCAAATCATCCGCAAGAGCGGCCTGCTCGAGTATTACGCCGCCGAGGAGGACTTTGCCAGCGTGGGCGGCCTCAGCGTGTTGAAGGACTGGGTGAACAAACGCGCCGTGGCCTTCACCGCCGAGGCGCGCGCCTTTGGCCTGCCCGCGCCCAAAGGGGTTTTGCTGCTGGGCGTGCAGGGCTGCGGCAAGAGCCTGTGCGCCAAGGCCGTCTCGCGGCTCTGGCAACTCCCCCTGCTGCGCTTTGACATGGGCCGCATGTTCGGCAGCCTCGTCGGCTCCTCGGAAGAAAACGTGCGCCGCGCCATCGCCGTCGCCGAATCCATCGCCCCCGCCGTGCTCTGGGTGGACGAGATAGACAAAGCCTTCACCGGCTCCCAAAATTCCGGCGTGACCGATGGCGGCACCACCGCCCGCGTCTTTGGCACCTTCCTCACCTGGCTTTCCGAAAAGAGCGCCCCGGTCTTTGTGGTCGCCACCGCCAACGACGTCTCCCAACTCCCGCCTGAACTGCTCCGCAAAGGACGCTTGGACGAAATCTTCTACGTTGACCTCCCGCTGGACGAGGAACGCGCCGAAATCTTTCGCATCCATCTAGCCAAGCGCAACCGCAACCCCGAGGAATTCGACCTCCCGGCCCTCGCGGCGGCGAGCAAGGACTTCAGCGGCGCCGAGATCGAAGAGGCCATCATCAGCGCCCTCTACGACGCCTTCTACGCCAAACAGGAATTGGCCACGGCGCATGTGCTCGCCACTTTGAGCCAGACCGTGCCCCTCGCCCGGACGATGGCCGAGAAAATCACCGCCCAGCGCAACTGGGCCACCGGCCGCGCCCGCAACGCCAGCCTCCCCCGCCCAGCGTAGCGCAGGCGTCCACGCCCGTCCAAACAAGTTGGCGGTAGCGCGCGCTGTCCCCAGCGCGCCGACCGCGATAGGTTGCTAATGAAGGGCATCTGCCTCCCGGCAATTCCGTCGTCCCCAGCTAAAATCGGTTTTCCTCCCCGTCCAATACTGAGCCAAGGGCAATCACGCAACACGCGACACGCAACACGTAACGGTATTCGTCCCCGCCCCATCCCGCCCAACCAGCGACCCCCGAGAGCCTGAGTGTCCCGTTTCTGGACAGTAAGCAAGCTTGGCCTCCCTACCAGCCCCCTCCTCTCTCCCTCCACACTCCGCCCTCACCCCGTCCCCACACTGACGCAGAGGCCACTTTGGCATGGGCATGGAAGGACACGCTCGAAAGCAACGGCTGTCACTCCAGCAGACCGTGCCGCTCGCCCGGACGATGGCCGAGAAGATCACCGCCCAGCGCAACTGGGCCACCGGCCGCGCCCGCAACGCCAGCACCCCCCCGCCCAACGTACCGCAGGCGTCCCGCCGGTCCTGGGACGAGTGCCGCCGCAGCGCCTTCTCCTGCGATTTCGTGGGCGGCCTCTTCCACCAGATGAACGACCCCAGCCCCGCCCGTGCCGGCCGCTACGGCGGGGTTAATTACTTCAGTGGTGACGACAACGCACCTCGCGCACCCACTCCTTGACGAGTTCAGGCAGCCTCTTGAGTGTCTCCCGTCCGAAGAGCACCTCATCGACGTACCCCATGTGAAGCATATCGATGACGCGGCAGAGGTAGGAGCGGCCACATTCCCACCAAGTGAACCGGGCATCAAGGATCAGGTAGTGCTTGACGTGAATGCCTTCGTTCTGACGAAGCTCCTCGAGCTCCATGCCGTCCAGAAGTGTTTCATACACGCCATCGGCGACGCGGCTGCCAAAGGTCGTCGTGTGGTAGTACTCCTTTATCTCCCAGAGCGCAACCGGGTCGCTGGCTGATGGGAACGCGCCGTCCACCCGCCGGGCCAAGGTCCGAACCGGAAAACCATCCTTGGTGACGCTGGTGAGTTGGCGAGGGTCCAGATCGCAGGGGACCTCTTTGCGGTGTGCATCCACCAGCATATTGACGAGGCCGGTGAGGAACGCGGGTTTGCGCTTCTTGCCCTTCTGCTTGTTCATCGGGATTGGCGTGCTGGATCGAAGCGAAGCCCGCACCTTCCGGAAGAGAGATTCAGCCTCTCCAGCATTCATGAGCAGAGGCCGAACGGTTCGGTTGAGAGTTCTTGCGCGATAGCGAAAATAGTCGGCCAGATGCCGCGCCAACTGCGTCGGCTTCCCGCCCGAACCACGGAGTTGGGCTGCCGACAGCGAGAGTTGTGCGAGAGCAATCTCGATTTCCTTCTCGCTTGGAACCTTGATCTTTTTGGTCCGCCTGTCTGTGTAGCCCACTTTTCCGCTGATGGACCGAACGTACGCCCAAAACGACTTCGGCAGGCCGACAAAGCGGGGCGCTGGCCTCATCGGATGCCTTTCTCAAGTCGGCGCACAAACTCTTGGAGCGAAACCCCAACGGCCTGGCAGACCAGCCGCAGTTCCAGCACGTCCAAACGCCGCTCCCCCGATTCGTACTTGCTCACAAACGATTGCGGAACTCCAAGCCGCGCGGCCAGATCCCTTTGCGTAAACCCCGCTTGGACGCGTGCCTTGCGGAGCAGCCCACGGAACCGCTCATGCTCGTCTGAATGAAGAGTCTTCAAGTGGGAGGCAGGTTATCCTGTCTTGGCTTAAAATCCCAAATTCGGATACCGAAGGGCTTGCCTCCGGTGCAAAGTTCTGCCATCCTTGTTCCAGCAGCGTATGCAACTGGCTCTCTTTACTCCGTATGACCGAGCGGCGATTCGTCCGCCGCCCGGCCAGTTGCTCAAGTGGATCGGGAACAAGCACCGCTTCGCGGCGGAAATTGCCGCCCACTTCCCCAGGGACCGCCAGAGGTACTTGGAACCCTTCCTCGGCAGCGGAGCCGTGCTGGCCACGCTTGCGCCCCATCGGGGGATTGCTTCCGACACTTTTGCGCCGCTTATCGAAATCTGGCGTGCGCTGGTCGAAAACCCGGCCCAACTCAAAGAGTGGTACGCGGAGCGCTGGCAGCAAACCGTGCGCGACGGAAAGGCGCACGCTTACGCGCAAATCAGAGCCGCCTACAACGCGCGGCCGAACGGGGCCGACCTGCTCTTCCTCTGCCGCGCCTGCTATGGCGGTGTCGTCCGGTTCCGCAAGGCAGACGGGTTTATGTCCACCCCTTGCGGCGTGCACGAGCCGATTTCGCCCGCCGTGTTCGTCAAGCGCGTGGACGAGTGGCACCGGCGGGTCGCGGGGGTCGAAGTCCGTTTGGCCGACTATTGCGAGGTCATGGCTGAGGCAAACGCGGGCGACCTGGTCTATTGTGATCCGCCTTACAGCTACACTCAATCCATCCTGTACGGTGCTCAGTCCTTCTCCCTGCGCGATCTGCTGCGCGAAATCGGTGCCTGCAAGGAGCGGGGAGTGTATGTCGCGCTAAGTTTGGACGGGTCCAAGAAGTCGGGAGAGGTCTTTTGCCACCTGGAATTCCCGGATGGCCTCTTCGAGCGCGAACTGGAGATTCGCTGCGGTCGTTCGATGCTCCGCCGATTTCAAATGGGCGGCCAAACCCTCGAGCGCGAAGAGGTGAGCGATCGCCTCCTCCTGACGTATTGAGGAGGAAAACCCACTTCACGTCGTTTGTTTCCCTGTGCGCTCTGCGCTCGGAGTTCATGGCCGCCAGCGGCGGCTGGCTTCGTGCCCATTCGTGAAATTCGTGTCTCGCCCCCTGTCACGTCATGCCGCGTGCGACCCGTTGCAGAAGGGCTTGTTGTCGGACCGGCCGCAGCGGCACAAGGTCATCCGATTCCGAATTTCATAGGTCTTTCCCTCAGCGGAAACCACCGGGATGCCTCCGCGCGCCCAAATCGGGCCGCTGACCTTTTTGTCGGTGTCCTCGATCAGTCCGAGCGACGGTTCAAATATCGGTTCGATGGGCTTGCCGGTTTCTCGATCCCAAGCCACCAACCGCCCGGCGGGACAATGACCCGCTTCGTGTTTCACCAACCGCCGGGCTTCGGGGTTGTCCGTCTCCTTGACCAGATTCCAAATCCTCCCTTTCGGATCGCAGAACCGGGCGAATGCGCACAGGTTCTCCTGGTCGGTGAGCAGCATCGTTGGGCCTTCAATGGTCTCGGCCTGCTTCAGATAAGGCTGATGGCTGGCCGTTTCGGTGCCGTCGAATTGAACTTTCTGGTGCGTGCCATCGCAGAATGGTTTGTTGGCCGACTGACCGCAGCGGCAGAGGGCATATTGCGGCTGTGCCGGGTATTTCTTCCCTTGCCGGTAGTCGAGGGATTCACCCTCGGCGTTGGTGACAATCCACTGCTCGCTGAGCGGCAAGCTCCCACTCACCAGATAAGGGCCGTCCTTGGTCACTTGAATCTTCGCACTGCGTTGTTCGCTCTTCTTCATATGTTTTCCATTTATTATTTCCACGTGGTTGCCTGATGGTTGACTATCCGACTCTTTGAGCAGCGCGTCAATGCCGGGGCCCAAAAAGCGATTCCTCCCACGTTAACCCCACTTCGTCCTGTCCCGCCCGGGCTTCCGCGCCAAGCTGGCGGGGCTGTGGCCCGCCCTCAAAGGATCCCTCTCCCAGGTGCGCAAGCCTTGTATCCGCCCCCATTGCGCCGCCTGCGCCAGCGGTCAAAAACATCGAGCTTACCTCCTCTCCTTCACGCAACGCGGACGGCGCCGATGTATGTACGTGCCCGATGCACTGGCGCCGCTCATCCGCCAGGCCTTGCGCAACGGCCGCACGATAGAACAATTGCTCTCCGAAATGGGCCCGGCCCTCCTGCGCCAGTATCGTCAAAAGCGGGCGCTGGCGGCGGACAGATACTCAAAAGCCGCCAAGAAACGGCGGGCCAAAAACTAGTGGCATTGGGCGTCTCGCCTGCGCCACGACTATCCCCGGAAATAGAGGTAGGCGCCGAGGATGCAGAGCAGGATGAAGGCGGAGGCCAGCAATTCCTGCCAGCCCCAACTGGCGCGCGTTCGGGTCCGGTCTTCATCGGTGGCGGTGCCGAAGGTGAGGCTCTTGATCTGTTCGTATTGGGGCGCCGGGGTCGCGTAGCTCACCGCCACCATCACCAGGGCCGAAAACAGCGTGATGATAATGCTGAAGTATTGGAAGTTGATGTTGTTCACGATCCACAGGAACGTGCCCTGGGTGTAGCCGTGCTCGAAGCCCTTGAGTTTCATGGTCACCGGCGTGTCCACCAGCATCCGGAACAGGCCGAGGATGAACCCCGCCACCATGGCGTAAAGGCAGCCTTTGGCGTTGAGCCGCTTCCAGAATACGCCGAAGAAGAAGACGACGAAAATGGGCGGCGCCAGGTAGCCTTGCACCTGTTGCAGGTAGTCATACAGACTGTGCGCGCCCTGGACGACCGGAATCCACAGCATCGCGATGACCACCATGACCGTCGTGGCAATGCGGCCCGTGCGGACGATCTCATGCTGCGTGGCCTTGGGCTTCCATTTCTCGTAGAGGTCCACGGTGAAGAGCGTCGAGCAGGCATTGAACACCCCGGCGAGCGACCCCATCAGCGCGGAGAGCAACCCGGCGACAACAATGCCGCGCAGGCCCGGCGGCAACAGGTGTTTGACCATCAGCGGGAAGGCTTTCTGCGGGTCGAAGTTGTTGGCCAGCTCCGGCACTTTGCCGCTCTTGACCAGCGCAAAACAGATCAGCCCCGGGATGATGAACAGATAGACGGGGAAGAGCTTGAGGAACGAAGAGAAGATGCAGCCGCGCCTCGCGGTCGCCTCGTTCGGAGCGCCCAGGGCGCGCTGGACGATATATTGGTCGGTGCACCAATACCACAAGCCGATGACCGGGGCGCAGATGGCCATGCCCAGCCAGGGATAATGCTGGTTGAAATACCAGGCCTGTTTGACGAGCTGCCCCGCGTCGTTCTTCTCCATCACCGGCGCCCAGGTAGCCTCGACGCCGGGCAGCGTCAGCGGCTTCCAGAGGTTGAACATGTCCGAGCCGCAGAGCTGGCGCAGTTCGGTCCAACCGCCCAGCTTGACCAGGCCATAAACGGTCAGCAGCGCCGAGCCGCAGATCAGGACGATGACCTGGACCGCGTCGTTGTAGGCCACGGCGCGCATGCCGCCCAGCGCCGTGTAGAGGCCCGTGAGCGCAATCACCGCCACCGAACCGATCCAGAAGCTGTTGATCTCGACCCCGCCCAGCGTCAGGTGCATTTCCGGCAGCAGCGTCGAAAACACGACGCCCCCGGCAAAAATGCCCACCGCGATCTTCGACACGATGAACGTGATGAGCGACACGATGGACAGGACATAGCGCGAACTGGTGGAGAAGCGCCGTTCGAGAAACTCCGGCATGGTGAAGACCAGCGAGCGGGCATAGAACGGCACGAACACCCACGCCAGCACCAGCAGGCACCAGGCATGTAGCTCGTAATGGGCCATCGCCACCCCGTCTTTCGCGCCCGACCCGGCCAGCCCGACGATGTGCTCCGAGCCGATGTTCGAGGCGAAGATGGACGCGCCGATGACCCACCAGCCGAGGTTGCGGCCCGCGAGGAAGTAGTCGGCGGCGGTGTCCTTGGCCCGGCGGACGACCCACCAGGCAACGCACAGCAAAATCCCGAAGTAGAACGCAATCGCCAGCCAGTCGAGGCTGGTCAGCGTGGGGTTGACCGCGGCGATCATGGGAGCGTGGAGAGACATAAAGCGGTGAGGAGTTACATGGTTCAAGGGTTACAGGCTTACATCAGCCCTGGCCGTAGCTGGCATTGGCGCCGTGTTTGCGGAGGAAGTGCTTGTCGAGCAACGCGGGTTGTACGGGCTTGAGGTTCGGATTGAGGCGCAAGGTTTCGCTCGCCAGCCGCGCAACGAACTCCAGCACCACCGCGTTATGGACTGCATCCGCCACATCCTTGCCCCAGGCAAACGGTCCGTGACTGGCCACCAGCACGGCGGGGTGTTGCATGGGATCGAGCTTCCTGAACCGCTCGACGATGACGCGGCCTGTGTTCGCCTCGTAATCGGATCGGAGTTCGGCAGTCGTAAGCACGCGTGTGCAGGGCACGTCGCCGTAGCAGTAATCAGCCTGCGTGGTGCCGTAGCAACGCAGGTCTTTCTTCGCCTGGGCCCAGGCGGTGGCGTAGAGGCTATGGGTGTGGACAATGCCACCGATGCCGGGGAACGCGCGGTAGAGCACCCGATGGGTGGCAGTGTCCGAACTCGGCTTGAGCCGGCCCTCGACCACTTTGCCGCTCGCGAGCGAGATTACGATCATCTGCTTGGGCCTCATGCCATAATAGGGCACACCCGACGGCTTGATGACCACCAGCCCGCGCCGGCGGTCGATCCCGCTGGCGTTGCCCCAGGTCTGAATCACCAGGCCCGCTTTGACCAGGTCCAGGTTTGCCTGGCAGACCTCTCTCTTCAGTTGTTCCAGCATGAGCTAACCGGTAAAGCCGCGGTGCAAACCATAATAGACTTCGTTCCACCTCAGCTCCTGCTTGAACTGGCGCAACCGGGTGTCGGCGTCAATGACCACTAACTCGACGCCCGCCATGCCGGCGAAGTCTTCGATCATCTCCGTGGTAACCGCCTGGCTGAAGCCGGTGTGGTGCGCGCCGCCGGCGTAAATCCACGCCGCGGCGGAAGTCGGGAGGTCCGGTTTGGGCATCCACACCGCGCGGGCAACCGGTAGCCGGGGCAGCGGCTTTTCTGGGGCAACGACCTCGACTTCGTTCGCCAGCAAGCGGAAGCGGTTCCCCAAATCAATGATGGACGCGTTAAGCCCCCGGCCGGCGGGCGTGTCGAAGACCAGCCGCACCGGGTCGGCCTTGCCGCCGATGCCGAGCGGATGCACTTCGAGCGAGGGGCGGGCTTTGGCAATGCTCGGGCAGATTTCCAGCATGTGCGCCCCCAGCACCAGGCTGCGCTTCGGGTCCAGGTGATAGGTGTAATCCTCCATGAATGACGTGCCGCCCTTGAGTCCCGCCGCCATGACCTTCATCGCGCGCACCAGCGCGCAGGTCTTCCAGTCGCCTTCCGCGGCAAAGCCATAGCCGTCGGCCATGAGCCGCTGCACGGCCAACGCGGGCAACTGCGACAGCCCATGCAGGTCTTCAAAGGTATCCGTGAACCCCTTGAAGCCGCCGGCGCTCAGGAAAGCGCGCAAGCCCACCTCGATGCGCGCCGCGTCGCGCAGGGATTGCCGCCGGGAGCCGGTCTTGCGGAGGTTGGGCGCCACCACGTAGCCGTGCTCGTATTCGGCGATAAGACGGTCAATGTCCCGGTCCGTTGCCGCGTTGACAGATTTGACCAGGTCGCCCACTCCGTAGCCATTGACCGAATAGCCGAGCTGCATCTGCGCCGCGACTTTGTCGCCCTCGGTTACGGCGACCTCGCGCATATTGTCGCCAAACCGGCAGAACTTCGCCCCCTGCCAATCATGCCAGGCCGCCGCCGCGCGGCACCAGGCGCCAATGCGCTGCTGCACGGCCGGGTCCTGCCAGTATCCGACCACCACCTTCCGCTCCAGACGCAGGCGGCTCATAATAAAGCCGTGCTCGCGGTCGCCGTGGGCGGCCTGGTTAAGGTTCATGAAATCCATGTCAATGGACGCCCACGGGATGTCCCGGTTGTGCTGGGTATGCAGGTGCAGCAGGGGCTTGCGCAGCGACTTGAGACCATTGATCCACATCTTCGACGGGGAGAAGGTGTGGCACCATGTAATGAGGCCGAGGCAGTCGGCACTCTCGTTGGCGGCCTGGCACAGGCCGGTCGCTTCCGCCGGGGTCTTGACCACCGGTTTGACCAGCACCTGGACGGGGAGGAAAGCCGCGTCATCGAGCGCCCGGCCAACTTGCGCCGAGTTCGCGGCGACCTTCCTCAGCACTTCAGCCCCGTATAGGTTCTGGCTGCCCGTGACGAGCCAGACCTCGAATTGTTTCAGGTCAATCATGTTCACGCTCCCGTATTTTGGCCTTTGGACCTTGGCCCTGCTTCTGCACTAAGAACTTGAAGATGATGGTGTTCCGGTAAACCTGGCCGGGCTTCAGCACGACCGACGGGAAGTTCGGCTGGTTGGGCGAATCCGGGTAATGCTGCGCTTCCATGCAGAAGGCGTTGCGGAATTGATAGACCCAGCCGCCTTTGCCCGTGAGCTTGCCGTCGAGGAAGTTGCCGGTATAGAATTGCAGGCCCGGCTCGGTGGACCAGACCTCCAGCACGCGGCCAGTCGTCGGCTCATACACGCGCGCCATGAGGCCAAGCTGCCCCATCGGTTTGTTGATGACCCAATTGTGGTCGTAGCCGTTGCCGAACTTAAGCTGCTCGTCGTCCTGCCCGATGCGCGCGCCGATGGCGGTCGGTGTGCGGAAATCAAAGGGCGTGCCGTCCACCGGCCGCAACTCGCCGGTCGGAATCAAGGTGCTGTCCACGGGGGTGAACTTGTCGGCAGGTATCATGACCTCGTGGTTCAGGATGTCGCCTTTGCCGGCGAGGTTGAAATACGAGTGCTGCGTGAGGTTCACCACGGTGTCCTTGTCCGTGATCGCTGTATATTCGAGTTGCAAGGCGTTGTCGTCCAACAGCGTATAGACGGCGGTGACGGACAGGTTGCCCGGGTAGCCTTCCTCGCCATCTTTGCTCGTGTAGCGAAGCTCGAGCGACGGCCCCTCCGGCCGCGCCAGGATTCTGGGCGCCCAGACGACCTTGTCGAAGCCTTTGAGGCCGCCGTGCAGGGCGTTGGGGCCGTTATTGACCGCCAAAGTGTATTCCTGGCCATCGAGCGTAAACTTGCCTTTGGCAATCCGGTTCCCGTAACGCCCGATCATCGCGCCGAAGTAGGGGCTGTCCTTGATGTAATCGGCCAGGTCGTCGTAGCCGAGCACCACATCACCGAATTGGCCGTCGCGATTCGGGACGTTCATGGAGATGACCAGGCCGCCGTAGTTGCAAATGCCGACCTCGGCGCCCTTGTTATTGCGCAGCGTGTACAGGTCCACGGCGACGCCGTCCTTCGTCTGGCCGAAGGCGCGCCGGCTGATTTGCCCCGCCTGCTGGGAGGACTGTAAAAAGTCGGCGCAGCCGACGAGCGCGGCGGCGCCTAGACTTACGGAGAGGAGTTTGATCCATTGATAGTTGGTTTGCATAACTTTCTGTGTTGGTTGTTTCTTGTTAAACCACGAAATACACTAAATACATGAACATGCACTACTTACTTCCGCGCGCGGTTGCGGATGGCGATCAATTCCTTCATCACCGGGTAAAGGTTGCCACTCGCTTGCTCCGTGCCGAAGGCATCGTGCAGCTTTCGGTAAAGGGAATAAAGCTCTTTATACACGGCATTTGCGGCCGGGTTGGGCTGGAAGACGCGGGACTTCAGCCCGGTCATCGCCTGCTGGGCGTCGGCGTAATTGGCGTAGCCGCCCGCCGGCCCGCCCGCGACGACCGCGCCCGCGATGGCTGCGCCCAAAGCGCAGGTCTGCCCCGAACGGGAGATTTTTATGGGCCGGCCAGTCACGTCCGCATAGACTTGCATGACCAGCGGGTTCTTCTCCGCGATGCCGCCGCAGTTGACGATTTGCTCCACCTTAACGCCGTATTCCTCGAAGCGGTTGATGATGGTCAGCGCGCCGAACGCCGTGGCCTCGATGAGCGCGCGGTAGATTTCCGCCGGCGTCGTGTAGAGCGTCTGACCGAGCAGCAGGCCCGTCAGGCGCTGGTCCACGAGCACCGTGCGGTTCCCGTTGTTCCAATCCAGCGCCAGCAGGCCGGATTCACCGGGCGCCAGCCTCGCTGCCGCGGCACTGAGCGCCTCGTGCGAACCGGCCTTCTTGCCGAGCGGCTGAAGGTAGTTCACGAACCAGTTGAAAATATCGCCGACCGCCGACTGGCCCGCTTCCAGACCGTAATAGCCCGGCAGGATGCTGCCGGGGACGATGCCGCACAGGCCCGGGATGTCCGCCAGCTTGTCGCCGAGCGGCACGACCATCATGTCGCACGTGCTCGTGCCGATGATCTTCACGAGTGTCCCCGGCCCGATGCCGGACCCGACGCCGCCGAGGTGCGCGTCAAACGCCCCCACCGCCACCGGCAGACCCGCCGGCAAGCCGGTGCGCGCCGCCCACTCCAGCGTCAGCCCGCCCGCCGCCCGGTCAATCGTATGCGCCTTGGGCCGCAGCCGTGACCGCAGCTCGCCCATCTTCGGATCAAGCTGCGAGAGAAACTCAGCGTCCGGGTAGCCGCCCCAGGCATCGTTGTACATCGCCTTGTGGCCCGCGGCGCACACACCGACGGTCAGTTCCTCGGGCGCTTCGGTGCCGGTGAGCATCGCGGGGACCCAATCGGCGCATTCCACCCACAGGTAAGCCGCCTCGAACACCTCGGGGCTGGTCCGCAGGCAATGAAGGATTTTGCTGAAGAACCATTCGCTCGAATACGTGCCGCCGCACTTGGCGAGGTATTGCGGGCGAATCTTGCGCGCCAACCCGGTGATCTCCCCTGCCTCGGCCACGCCCGTGTGGTCCTTCCACAGCCAGGCCATCGCCGCAGGATGCTTGGCGAACCGGCGGTCGAAGGCGAGCGGGTGGCCGTGGCGGTCCACCGGCAACGGCGTGCTGCCCGTGGTATCAACCCCAATGCCGATGACTTGGTCCGGTTTGAAGCCGCGCACCGCCCGTTTCGCCAACGTGAGGGCCTTCTTGATCGTCATCTCCGCGCCGGTGACGTAGTCGGCCGGATGCTGCCGGGCGAGGTTCGGGTCGCGAGAGAGAATGACCCCCTGGGTGCCGTGAGCGTAATTCCAAACGGCGGAGGCCACCTCGCGCCCGTTGGCGACGTTGACGATGAGAGTGCGGACGGAGTTGGTGCCGTAGTCGAGGCCGATGCTGTACTGGGTTGCGCTCATGGCCCCTTTTCATAACCAGTGCCCGGGCGGCTGTCCAGCAAATCGGCGGGGCAGGGACTTGTCGCGAAGCTTGATACCGCGCCATGCTCGCGCTACCTTTGGCCCATGAGCACGGTTGATTTGATCTGCGAAAAGGCAAAAGCACTTCCAGACAGCCTGCAGTCGAAGGCTTTGAGTTTTGTAGAGTACCTAAGCCGGCGGACGACTGGCCCTAGCGAGTCCGCCGATTGGCAACGCCTCGCGCGCCAAACCCAAGCCTTGCCTGCCGTGGAGAGAATCACCGACGCCGACATCGCCGCTGAGATTGCTGCCTACCGCGCCGGCAGATGAGGGTCGTCGTTGACACTAACGTCGTCGTTTCCGCCATCCTCCGTGACCGGCTGCCCGAGCGGGTGCTCCTCTTCATCATCGCTCGCCCCGATTTTGAATGGGTGGCTTCACGGGAGATTCTGACCGAATACCGCGAAGTCCTGCGCCGGCCAAAGTTTGGGTTGCCCGAGACCGTGCTGTCTCAATGGGATGACCGCTTTCGCGCTGCTATCGCAGAATGGCCGGCGGAGGTTCCCGTCTCTTTCCCCCGGGATCTCAAGGATGCCAAGTTCCTCGCCTGCGCCTTGGCTGCCAACGCGGACTTCTTCGTCACCGGGGACCAGGATTTTGCCGAGGCCGGCAGGCTCGGCCGCACGAAGATCGTGTCCGTCAGACAGTTCGATGAAATAGTCCTCCGGCCATTACAATGACGTTAAAGGCGGATCGGTCGTAGCAGAGAAAGCCGCCCCGGGCATCGGCAATTCTCCTTGCAAAAGTCTGCCGCCGCGCTTTCATAGGCGGCGATGTGGCGCCCACTTTGCAAAACTGTCTGTGCACGGCGCCGTGCACGCGGAGCGGGATGGTAAAATTGTTAGCCCACTGGACCTATGACGCAGCGTGAGTTATGGCTTCGGATCCATCTTGTGGTTGCTCTTGCGTTGGAGCTTGTGTTTCTCTCCGAGGTCCTGCCGTATCTGGCTATGTACAGCACCGCCGAGGCGCAGGTATGGAAGCAGTTTTGGGTCGCATGCGCCGCGGTCTTCGTGATGTTTACGATTTGGCCCGCTCTTCGCTGGGGTGGTCTGTGGCTGCGCATCGGCGGTTTGCTACTGTGTGTTCTTCCGCTGTTGCTGCTGGCTTGGGTCGTCATGGATCACTTTGACCTTTATCCTCGTTGGCTCAGATGAAATCCCCGCGCTGGAATAGAGGCCGAGCTGGCGTCTCCGTTTGGATGTTGGCGTCCTTGGCTAGGCGCCACTCATCGCGGGTGTTACTAGAATCTCCCTGTCCGCCTATAGTTTTCCGCGAGCCATTTGGCTGACGGAAGCTTTCGGCGGCTGCTTCAGTTCTTGGCGCGCCGGGATACCGTTCCCGCAGCCTCGCTTTCCCAGCCGCCGCCGAGGGCTTTGTAGATGGCGACCAGGCTGGTGGCGGCGCGGGTTTCGCTCTGGGCCAGTTGGGCCTGGATGGAGAGTTGCGTGCGCTGGGCATCGAGCACCGGGAGGAAATCGTCCACGCCGCCCTCGTACCGCTGGCGGGCCAGCGCCATGGCCTGGGTTGCCGAACGCTCGGATTGCCGCAGGTAATCGCGCCGGACCTGCTCGCGCCCGAAATCAACCAGCGCGTTCTCGGTTTCCTCGAGCGCGCTCAGGACGGTCTTTTCGTAGGCGGCGAGTTGGGCGTCGGCCTGGGCGTTGGCGGCCTTGACGCGGGCCAGAACGTGGCCGAGGTCCAGGGCGGCCCACGTGATGCTGGGGCCAAAGGAATAAGTGTCCGCGCCATTTCCGAACAGGCGCGAGACTGTGTTCGCCTGCACACCGAGGTTGCCGTTGAAGGTGACGCGCGGGAAGAGGTCCGCGGTCTGGACGCCGATGCGGGCGGTGGCGGCGGCCAGGGAGCTTTCGGCGGAGCGGATGTCCGGCCTACGGCGCAGGAGGTCGGCGGGGTTGCCGATGTTGACCAGCGGAGGCAGGGCCGGAATGGGGGCGGGCGGGGCAAGCTCCGATTCCAGGGCGGTGGGCTGCTGCCCGGTGAGAACGCCCAGCCGATGGATGGAGTGTTTGACGGCGGCCTCCAGCGGCGGGATGGAGGCCAGCGTGGATTCGAGTTGGGCGCGCGCCCGGGCGGTGTCGAGTTCGGTGGCGCGTCCGGCCTTGAACTTCGCGGCGGTCACGTCCAGGGTATCGCGCTCGTTTTCCACATTGCCGCGGGCCACCGCCAGTTCGTTTTGGGCGCCGCGCAGCTCGAAGTAGTTGCGGGCGACTTCCGAGATGAGGGTGACCAGCACATCCTGCCGAGTCGCAACCGTGGCGGCGACCTCGGCGGTGCTGGCCTGCATTGAACGGCGGACATGCCCGAAGAAATCCAGTTCCCAGGCGGCATCGAAGCCGGCGTTGTAAAGGCTCGACGTGCGTTCGGAGCGGGGCAGCGGGAAGGGCTCGTAGTCCTGGCTGGCCTGTGATTTGGTCCAGCCGGCGTTGGCGTTCGCGACGGGAAACAGGTCGGCTACAGCCCCCATGCGAAGGGCGCGCGCTTCGAGCACGCGGGCGGTGGCGATGCGGAGGTCTTGGTTGGTGGCGACCGCGCGATCAATGAGGCTGTTCAGGATCACGTCGCTGAACCCTTGCCACCAGGTGACGGCGGCGGGCGCGGGGGTCAGGTTGGTCTGGCTGCCGTTGGCGAAGGCGGCGCTGACCTCGGTTTTGGGCGGGTGGAAATTCGGCCCGACGGCGCAGCCGTTCAGGAAGATGGCCGAAGCGGCGCCGGCCAGCAGCAACACCGCCGTGCCAGCGGAGGCGGCGGCGTTCGGCAGGGCGCCCTTGGCAACGGCCTTCTTGCGCTCCAGGGTGCGGCGGATGACCACGTAGAAGACCGGCGTGAGGACTACGCCGAAGAAGGTGACGCCCAACATGCCAAAGAACACCGCGGTGCCGATGGACACCCGCATTTCCGCCCCGGCGCCGTGGGAAAGCATCAGCGGGATGACGCCGAACGTGAAGGCAAAGGAGGTCATCAGGATCGGGCGCAGGCGCAGGCGCGAGGCCTCGATGGCCGCGTCGGTCCGGTTCCGGCCGGCGTCCTGCAACTGCTTGGCGAACTCGACGATGAGGATGGCGTTCTTGCAGGCCAAGCCCATGAGCACGACCAGCCCGATCTGCGTGAAGAGGTTGTTGTCCAGGCCGCGCAGCCAGACGCCGAAGATCGCAAAGAGCAGGCACATCGGCACGATGAGAATGATCGCCAGCGGCAGCGACCAGCTCTCGTATTGCGCCGCCAACACGAGGAACATCATCAGCACGCAGAGGGGGAAGATGTAGGCGGCGGTGTTGCCGGCCAGAATTTGCAGCAGGCTCAACTCCGTCCACTCGATCCTCATGCCCCGCGGCAGGACTTTGTCAGCCAGGTCCCCCATGAGTTGGATGGCGTCGCCCGAGCTGACGCCCGGTGCGGTGGCACCGAGGATCTCGGCTGTGGGATACATGTTATAATGGCCCGCCAGGACGGGCGCGTTGAGGTCCTTCACCTTCACCAGCGTGCCCAGCGGCACCATTTCTCCGCTGGCGTTGCGGGTCTTAAGGTTTTTCACGTCGGTCGGCCTGGCCCGAAACGGCGCGTCGGCCTGCGCCGTGACGTGGAACGGCCGGCCATAAAGGGTGAAGTCGTTGACGTACAGGGAGCCGAGGTAGATCGAGAGGGTGTCCCAAACCGCGTCGAGGGGCACGTGCATTGATTCGGCCTTGGCGCGGTCCACGTCCAGGTACACCTGCGGCACGCTGGCGCGGAAGGTGGAGAGCGCCTGGGAGATTCTGTTGGTCTGGGCCAAGGCGGCGCCGATCAATTGGAAGGTCGCGGCCTGCAAGGCCGGGTAACCCACATCGGCGTGGTCCTCGACTTGCAGCTTGAACCCGCCCAACGTTCCCAGCCCGTCCACCGGCGGCGCGCCGGCGACCACGACGTAGGCTTCCTGGATGTTGGCTTCGGCGATGGTCTTCTTCAAGTTGGCCATGATAACCTCCGCCGTCAGGCCCTGCTTCACTCGTTCCTCGAACGGACTCAAGCGAATGAACATGCTCGAGGCGTTGGCGCTATTGCCCAGGGCGACGATAGACAACCCGGCAAATTCGGATACGGCGGCGATGCCGGGCGTGTTGGTCAGCAACTGCACGACCCGCTGGCTGACCGCCTCCGTGCGCTGGAGGGACGCGCCGTCCGGAAGCTGGAGGTAGCAGAAGATACTGCCCTTGTCCTGGGACGGAATGAAGCCCGTGGGCACCTTGTGGAAGCCGAACCAGGTCAGAGCCAGCAATCCCGCATAGACTACGAGCATGACGCCGCAATGCCGCAGCACCCGGCCCAGCACCCGGACATAGTTCGCGCGCCCGCCCTCGAAGACGCGGTTGAAGGCCCGGAACAGCCAATCCACCGAGTTGTGCAGCGCGCGGCCGATGAGGTCCTTGGGAGCGTGGTGGGGCTGGAGCAGCAGCGCGCTGAGCGCCGGGCTGAGCGTCAGCGAGTTGAATGCCGAGATCAGCGTCGAGACCGCGATGGTCAGCGCAAACTGCTGGTAGAATCTGCCGGTGATGCCGCTGATGAAGGCGGTGGGAATGAACACCGCGCTCAGCACCAGCGCGATGGCGATCACCGCCCCGCTCACCTCGTTCATTGCCTTGTGGGTCGCGTCCACCGGCGAGAGCCCCTCGGCGATGTGCCGCTCCACGTTCTCGACCACCACAATGGCGTCATCGACCACAATCCCAATCGCCAGCACCAGCCCGAAGAGCGACAGGTTGTTGATCGAGAACCCAAAGGCCGTCATCGCCGCGAACGTGCCGATCAGCGACACCGGCACGGACACCAGCGGGATCAGCGACGCCCGCCAGTTCTGGAGGAACAGCACGACGACGAATACCACGAGAATAACGGCTACGATCAGCGTATGGATCACGGCCCGGATGGACTCCCGGATGAAGGCCGAGGTGTCGTAAGCAATGCGGTAGTCCAGCCCCTCGGGAAAATCCTTCTTCAACTCCTTCATCGCCGCTTCGATGGCGTTGGCCGTCTCGATGGCGTTCGAGCCGGGCTGCTGAAACAACGCAATCGCCGCCGTTGGCCGCCCGTTGAGCCGGCTGTCAATGCTGTAATCGCTGGCCGCCAACTCAATGCGCGCGACATCTCGCAGCCGGGTGATCTGGCCCCCGGCCTCCGCCTTGAGCACGATGTCCCCAAACTCTTCCGGCGTCACCAGCCGCCCTTTGGTCACGACCGCCAGTTGGAACAGGTTGCCGGGCGGCTGCGGCGCCTGGCCGAACAGCCCCGCCGCCACCTCCACGTTCTGCCGGCGGATGGCGGCGACGATGTCGCTGGCCGTCAGACTGCGCGCGGAGGCCTTGTTCGGATCAATCCAGACGCGCATGCAGTAATCCCGCGCGCCAAAGATAATCGAGTCCCCCACGCCCGGCAGCCGGGCCAAAACATCCCGCACGTGCAAATAGGCATAGTTGCTTAGATATACCGGGTCGTACTTCCCCGACGGCGAAACCAGGCTCACCAGCATGGCGATGGTCGGCGAGCGCTTGCGTGTCGTTACCCCCAGCGCCCGCACATCCTCTGGCAGCCGCGGCAATGCGCCATCCACGCGATTCTGCACCAGCACCTGCGCGGTATTCGGGTCCGTGCCGACCTTGAACGTCACCGCCAGCCGCATCTGGCCGTCGCTGCTGCATTGCGCCGACATGTAGAGCATGTTCTCCACTCCGTTGATTTGCTCTTCCAGCGGCGTGGCCACCGTCTTGGCCACGGTGTCGGCGCTCGCGCCGGGATAGCTGGCAATGACGAAGATGGTCGGGGGCGTGATCTCCGGGTACTGCGCAATCGGCAGTGTAAACAGCGCGATTGCCCCCAGCAGCACGATCAGGATGGACAAGACCGACGCGAAGATTGGCCGGCGAATGAAGAAATGGGAGAATCTCACGGCTGGGTCTTGGCTTGCGGCTTATCGGCGGGCGCGGCTGCCTTCTCACTTTGGGCTTTGGCCTCGGGACTCTGGACCACCACCTTCGCGCCGGGCCGCAACATCATTAGACCGTTGACGATCACCCGGTCGTCCGGCGTCAGCCCATTCACCACGGCGCGCAGCGGGCCGTGAGCCCGGCCAATCTGGATCGAACGCGTCTCGACTTTGTTCTCCGCGTTCGCGACATAGGCGAATTTATAGCCCTGATCCGACTGAACGGCCACGTCGGGGATAACCAGTGTCTCCTCGGGCGGCCCGGCCAGCACGCGCACATTGGCGAACATGCCCGGCACCAGCGCGCGGTCGCCATTGTCAAACACGGCGCGCAGCCGGATCGTGCCCGTCTGCGGGTTGACCTGATTATCGAAGAAGTCGAGCCGGCCCCAGTGCGCGAAGCCTTCTTCATTCACCAGCGCCAATTCGCAAGCGAGGCCGCCGCTGTTAGCCTCCGCCACCTTCGCGCTGCTCCGGTATTGGAGGAACGCGCTCTCCTCCACGTCGAAGTAACAATAAATGGGATTCACCGAGACAATGGTGGCCAGCACGGTGGCCGATCCGCCGTTGCCCTGAAGCTGAACGAAGTTGCCGGCGGTCACGAGACGGCGCCCGATCTTGCCGCTGATGGGAGCTTTGATTTGGGTGTAATCCAGATTGATGCGGGCGGTGGCCTCGTTGGCCGTGGCGGCGACGAGGGCGGCTTCGCCTTCGCGGACTGCGTTGCTGCGGCTGTCGTATTCCTCTTCCGAAATCGCCTTGGTGCCCCGCAGGCTCTCGGCGCGTTTGAGATCGTTGCGCGCCAGTTCCAGATGGGTCTCCGCCTGCTGCCGTTGGGCCTGCGCGTGGTCCAGGTCCGCCTGGTAAGGCCGGGGATCAATCACAAACAGCAGGTCGCCGGCCTTCACCTCCGTGCCGTCCTGGAAATGGATCGAGTCAATGTAACCGGCAACGCGGGGCCGGATTTCGACCATCTCCACTGCATCCAGGTGACCGGGGTATTCGTCCCAATTGGTGACTGTGGCGACCTGCGGCTGGCTGACCGTAACCTTGATGGTTGGTGGCGGGGTGGGTGGGGACGGCGAGCAGGCGGTCAGCCCGGCAGCGCACAAGGCCGGAAGCAGCCACGGGAGGGAGGTATTGATGAGGCGCAAGATGAAAGAGCGGCAGAACCGCGGCGGGAACGTTAAATGAGTTAAATGGGTTACATGGGTTACATAAGTTCCCGTGGCGGACGAGGCAAAGGGGAAATCCTCGCAGCCGCAGCGACATGGGGATCGAATAGAGGATGTATTCATAGAAGGCAGATATGCCGTTCGGAAGTCAACTGATTGCGATCAGGGAAACCGTCTCGTTGCGTTCGTTATGCACCTTCCCCATCGCATTCGGATCGAGGGTCGGCTTCCCGTCCACGAGGAACTGGTACTGATGGTGGCCATGGGGAAGCTCCAGCCGAATGACCCAGCCGCCATCCGGCATCCGGGTCATCGGATGGGCCGTGGGCTGCCAACCGTTAAAGTCACCAATGAGAAAGACACTCTCGGCCTGCGGCGCGTGGCAGAAGAAATCGACCAGGTGGAGCGGCTTGTGGGCGGACTGCCCGCGAGGGGGTCCTGCCGGATTTGACCTGAAAAATCCCGGGTTCATAAGACAGCAAAGTTCAGAGTTTCCGTTTGCCCCGGGCCAGGGCGTGGAAGCCCGGCGAGAAGAACCGGATCATCTCAGCCAGCACGTTGTTAGTGTCTGCGGGGTCGCAGGCTCCATGGGTTTCGACCTCGAACTTGCGCGGGTTGCACAGCGTGAACGCCAGCGCGCCCCAGACGAATTCCACGCGCCAGAGCAAGTCGGGCAGGGGCGCCCGGGGCAGGCTGCGCTGTAACGCCTTAAGAAAAGCGGCCCGGACCTCCGCACGTTGGGAGCGCAGCATCTCTTGGGTCTGCGGGTTTGGTTCGGACACAATCCGGCCGAACAGGCGGGTGACCGCCTGGTGCTTGGCGGGCGCGGTGGCGGCCAGGCGCAATGGCGGCAGCAGCATCGCTTCCAGGATTTTCTCCACCGATAGCGGACGGCCTTTGGCGGCCTCCTCAAATTGCCGCAGCAGCGCCAGGTGCTCCTGCCGGAGCGGGCCGAACCGGCGCTTAAGCACCGCCTCCATCAGGCCGCGTTTCGAGCCGAAATAGTAATACACCGTGGCCAGGTTCACCCGGGCCTCGAGCACGATGTGCCGCAGCGACGCGCCGGCAAATCCCAGTTCCGCCAGGGCGTTCTCGGCGGCGTCCAGGATTCGGCTCTGGCGGTCTTGTTCAGATGGTTCAGGCATGTAACTAAACGCTCGTTTTAAACGAGCGTTAAAATCATACACTCCCTCCGCCCCGGGTCAAACAGGATTTGAAACTCCCAGGCGAAAACGCTAAACACAGGGCCTCTGATTCGATGATGCAGCTATGAATACGACCACAGACGGTAATTTGAGCTTCCTCCTCGGCCGGCGCAGCATCCGGGTCTATGCGCCGGGCGAAGTGAGCGAACCGGCGGTGACCCGGCTCCTGGAAGCGGCGATGGCCGCGCCTTCGGCGATGACCAAGGACCCCTGGCGCTTCGTAGTCGTCAGGGATAAGCAAACGCTGTCGAAACTGGCGGCGCTCCATCCGGGCGCGGCGATGCTCTCTTCCACCGCGATGGCCATCGTGGTGTGCGGCGACCTGGACGCGGCCTTCGAGCGGCAGATCAGCTATCTCTTGCAGGATTGTTCGGCGGCCATCGAGAACCTGCTGCTCGCCGCGCACGCGCAGGGCCTGGGCGCCTGCTGGGTGGGGATTCACCCCGCCGAATCTCTGCTCAAACAGGTGAAAGAATTGTTGTCGCTGCCGGCTTCATTCGTTCCGGTGGCGGCGATCTCGCTCGGCCAGCCAGGCGAACAACCCGCCCCCCGCACACGCTACAACCCGGACTACGTCCGCCATGAGAAATGGTGAGCGCGCCCAAATCCGAAGCTTGAGCTCTTATGTGGTCCGGAGGGAGGGGTTTAGGGCAGATAGACGGAGCGGTAATACCGCGCCGGGAAGTTTGTCGCATCGCCGTCCACGAAGGTGAAAGGCGACATGTTCGTAGCGAGCGGCATCCAGTCCACCATGTTGGTGGAGGCCTCGATGGCGTAATTGAAACCGGGCACACCGGTAATGCTGAACTGGAACTGCCCGCCGGTTGAGGAGGACGGGACATTGAGGACGGCCGCCGCGGTGGTATAGACCATCAGACGTGCCGGCGTGCTCGTGACCATGCCAGCCATGTTCGTGACGGTAACGACATACCAACCGACCTGGTCGGCTGTCGCGTTACTCAACTGCAGGGTGGCATTGGTCTCACCAGCGAGATTGATGCCATTGAATTGCCTATAGAATTGCCATTGGTAGAACAAGGGCTCGGTTCCGGTCGCCGAGACGGTGAACGCCGCGTTTTGGCCGGCGAGCACGGCGAGGTTCTGCGGCTCCAGGCTAATCGCGGGAGGAATGTTCACCGTCAGCGCAGCATTGAAACTGGTCTGGTTCCCGAAACCGTCTGTCACCACGACCGAGTACAGCCCGGCGTTGCTGGCGCTGGCGTTGGTGATGGTCATGGTGATGGTCAAGGTGCTGTTGGTCCAGGTGATGTTGGTGGCGTTCGGAATATTCGTCCCGTTGAATTGCCATTGGTAACTCAGTGGCGGGTAGCCCGTGGCCCCAACGTTAAACATGGCCGTCTGGCCGGCGGACACTGTTTGGCTTTGAGGTGGGACCGTGATAACGGGGCATGTTGGGCCGAGCAACGGCGTGCCCGGCGGCAGTTGGAAGGAATTCAAGAAGTTCTGGCAGAAACTGAACTGGCGCGTCGGCGCGTAATAATAAACGCCGGGCGTCTGCCACTGGTTCGTGGCCCGGCTGCTGGCGAAAAGGTTGACGAGCGAGGTGTTGAGTGTGAGGGTCACCGCACCGCCGTTGCCCCAATTCTCGAGCAGGCGCGGCAGGTTCATGATCCCGCCGCTGTATTGGGTCATGGCGGGGCCGGTGGAAGGGACGCTGCCCGTGAGAATGGCGGCGTTGACGGTGTCGGAGGTGGCCGCGTTCTTGCCGAAGCTCCCCAAAGGGATGCTGCTCTGCGAGTCCACCCAGTTCGGCGACAGGATGGTCAGGGCGTCGGACACCAGCGAAGCGGGAAAGACCGTGGTCGTGTTGGTGGTGCCCGCGTAAGCGGGGTTCGGACAATTGTAGTTGCCCCAAACGTAAAGGGGATTGGGCGTCGCCACCGTGAACCCGCTGGGGTTGGGGCTGCCGGTGATGATGACCGGGTTATAGGGAATGGTCGCGCCATTCTTGAGCCGGACCGCCGTTAGCTGGCCGGGGCTATAGGTGCGATTGTCCGCCACGTAGAGAACGTTGGGGACATTGCTGATGGCGTACACGCCGGCTGTGGTGGGGAATTTGGCGGTGGCGGCCTTATTTGTAGTCAGCCATTCGCTCAAGACGCCGACGTTAATGTCGGTGACCTTGACCAGGTCGTTGTTTTCCCGCTGATCCGTGAAGGTGTTGGTGATGGTGAGGAAAGGGAAATTGGTGGCAACCTGGACGTAGTTGGTGGGGCTTGAGTTGGTGGGGTAATAACAGGCGGTGATGTTGGTGGGCTGCGGATCGGCAGACGAACTCTGGAGGGTGAGCGAAATGGTCGAATTGCTGACCAACAGGACCAGATTGGCCGCGTTGTAATAGAGGGAGGAGGAATTCGTGGACTGGCTGAGGATCGAGGCGTAATTGGTGGTGCCGATGGACAGCGTCAGGGCCTGGCAGTTGGTGCTGTAGCCGGCGTTGTAATTGACGGCGGCGGTATAATCGCTGGGCTGTTCGCTATCCCAGGCGGGAGAGGAAATCGTGCCGGTGGTGGTGACCAGGCCGTTAAAGGTGAGCGGGTCGAGGCTGCCGGTATAGATGTTGGCATTGGCGTGCGTGGGGCCGTTGAAGGTAAAGGGCGGGCACAACGTGAATTCCAGCAGGCTGTTGTAGAAGACGGCAAATTGAAATACCGGCGTGAAATTGGTTTGGGCCTCGGCTGACGAGGCGAAGAGCAGCGCCCCAACTCCGGCAAGACATCGTTTCCAGTTCATTTTAGTGCATGATTTCGTCAAAAGGGACCCTATCCAGCCTTGTAGTGGCAGCAAGATAAGGGCCACTTTTGGAACGCGGAGCGTGCTTAACCAGTCGTCCGGGTCAGGCGAGCAGCGCGACAACCGGGGGGGGAAATTCTTCGAGAATGCCTTACTGAAACGCCCACCTTGAGGCGTCCACGCCGAGTTGATCGAACAGGAAGGCCAGCGCGTCGGCTTGCTCGGCAATTCTCTCCTTAAGGGCCGTGCCGATGCCGTGGCCGGCGCTGGCGGTGCTGCGCAAAAGGACTGGCCGGTCTGACGCGGTCGCAGCTTGCAGGCGGGCGGCCATCTTCCGGGATTGAGCCGGATTGACGCGCCCGTCATTCTCGCCGGTGGTCAGCAGCACCGCCGGATACTTCGCGCCGTCGCGCACGTGGTGGTAAGGGGAATAGGCGTAAAGCGCCTTGAACTGCTCCGGGTCATTCACTGTGCCGAATTCAGTGATGTTGAACTGGCCGTTCGGATCCAACTCCACGCGCAGCATGTCGTAGATGCCCACGCGGGCAACGACGGCGCGGGCCAGGTCTGGCCGCTGGGTCAGGAACGCGCCCATCAGCAGCCCGCCGTTGCTGGCGCCCTCCACCGCCAACTTCGACGAGTCCGTGTACCGGCGTTTGATCAGGTGCTCCGCCGCCGCGATGAAATCATCGAACACCTGCTGCTTGTGCGTCAGGTTGCCGGCCTTGTGCCATTGCTCGCCATATTCGCCCCCGCCGCGCAAATTCGCGACCGCATACACCCCGCCCGCATCAAACCAGATGCGCCGGGCCGAGTCGAAGGCGGGCGTGAGACTGACGCCGTAACCGCCATAGCCATATAGCAATGTCGGGTTCCGGCCATCGCGCTTAAGCCCCTTCCTGTGCAGGATGTTCAGGGGCACCTTCGTGCCGTCTTTCGAGGTCGCGAATTCGCGCACGACCTCGATGTCATCGAAATCCACGGGCGAAGTCATATAAAGCGCGGTGCGGTGGACGGCCTTGGCCGCCGGGTCGCCGGTGAACCAGGCGAACGGTTTCAGATAGCCAACGTTCCCAAACACCAGCTCGTCACCCTGCCACGAGTCCAGCCCCGACACCGCTGACACCGGCAGGACGGCGATTTCGCGGGGCCGGGTGCTGCCGCGCCGGTAATAGAACAGCGCCGACGGACCGCCCTGGAGATCGGCCACATAGAGCCCGTTGTCGCACGGCGCGAACTCCTGCACCACACCCTGCCTCTCCGGCGCGGCCACCGTGGCCTTCGCCAGCTCGAGCGCACCCAGCGACAGGCGCAGCACCTTCCCACGCGGGGCGTTCTTGCGCGAAAGCAGGTAGAGCGCGCCGTCGCGCCCGAATTTCACCTGCTTGATGCCGTCCTCGAAACGCGTCACTTGCTGCCATTGGCCCGCAGCATCACGCAGGTAGTGAGCGAAGTCCCCGCCATCGCCGTTGGCCACCGCCGCCAAAACCCGTTGGCCGTCCGCGCTGGCTTCCAGCTCGATCTCCGCAATGCGCGGGAAATCTTTGCCGATCGAGTATTGGTCCTCCGCGACCGGCCTGCCGAGCCGGTGAAACCACACTTGCTGGTAGAAATTGCTATCGGCTGCCGGACGTTCCCCCGGATGCGGGTAGCGCGTGTAAAGGATGCCCGAACCGTCCGCCGTCCACGCTGCGCTGCCGCCGCCGGTGGGATACTGCACGCGCGGGATTTCGTCCGCCAGCTTCCTGCCGGCCTCCACCTCGAAGAAGTGCAGCGTGCCCTGCTCGCTGCCGCCCTCGGATAACGAAACGGCAACCACCCGCCCGTCAGGCGACGGCACGTACCAATCAATGGCCGTCGTGCCGTTCGTGTTATACGCGTTGGGATCAAAAACGGTCCGCCACAGCGCCGGCGCTTCCAGCGACGAGAGGCGGACCAGCACCGGCTGTTGCGCCGGCGGCTTGAACCGCAGCGCAAAAATCCGCCCTTTCCTCTCCTGCAAATCAAAATAGCGGGCCGATTCTTCCCCGCGCAATTGCTTCAGTTGCTCCGCGATCCCCTCGCGGAACGGCAACCGCGCCAGATAACCACGCGTCCGCTCGTTTTCCCGGCGCGTCCACTCGCGCACCGCTGGGGCCGACGCTTCCTCGAGCCACTGGTAATCATCGACGACCACTACGCTATGATAAACGTTGGTCACCGGCTGGCGCGGCGCCGGCACCGACGGCAGCGTCACGGCCAGGGCGAGCCGCGGCAGCAGGACGAAGAGGAACGCGGCCTTGTTCGCGCGGCGAGTCAATCGGCAACTCGGCTCAGTCATCATGTCGTTTTGACCGAGGAAAGTGCGGAACGCCTGCATGACTTCGCTCACCTTGCCGGGCTGCTTAGCAAGCTCCTTGCAGGCTCTCTCGCTCTCGACGTTCCAGTGCCACGTGTCCTCGAAGGATTGAATCTGGCTGGCGGCATCGGTGCCGTCCTTCTCGTGGAAGAAGGCGTTGTAGTTTTGGGCCGAGTTGAAGGGCGGGTCCAGATAGACCAGATCAACGCTTTCGTCCTTCAGATACCGCCGCAGGATGTCTAGATTGTCGCCATAATAAAGCGTGCCCATGCGCTGAGCCTAGCCGGGTCGCCGCCGGAAGGCAATCCCCGGCGGCCATTTCCCAAAGGGCTTGCAGCGCTTTGGGACCAACGGGTTGGTTGCGGCTCACCCAAGATCGTTACAGTGCTATGTCGAAACTTCTCGCATTCTTGGCAAGATTTCTTGTGCGAACGCAGCGGGCTGATTCCCCAATCACCAGTCACCAATCACCAATCACTTTGGTTGCGGCTTCGCCGCGCTGCGTCTTTGCACCTTTGCGCACTTGCGTTGGTTCAACTGTCCCGCACACCTTCCCCCTTCCAGAGGAAGGTCTTTTCCACGCCATAAAATAAACCTGGCTAATAGCGGACACTTTTGGGTTCATCCGAGAAGTTTGATCCTGGCTTGATGCAGGGCGAGGAGTTTGAGGATGAAGAAGGCTTCGTCTCGATAGCCATAGGCTTGGCGGGTGAGGGTCTTGATCTTGTTGTTGACCCCTTCCATCTTGCCGCTGCTGAGCCGGTGTTCCCACCAACTGAGAATACCGCTGGCGTGGAGCAAGAGCGTCTTGGCCATCTGCCGCAGCAGGGCGATGCCGGTTTCCATCGCCCGGGCACACCATTGGCGCAGGAAGTCCTCCATCGCCACTCGGGAGGGTTGTTCCCATAGCAGGCCGAGTTCCTCTTTGAGGTAGTAGGCTTGGGAGAGAGGGTGGTTGAGCTTCAGGGCGTCCTCCAGTTTGGGCAACTTTTCTTGCTCCAAGTTGGCCGCGCGCGTCAGCAACAAGTAGCGCGTGCCCTTGATGGTCTGGCGCATCGTCCCGGTCGCCTCCCGCACCCGCACCCGCCGCAATTCGTCCAGTTTCTCGTTCATGAGCTTCGTGATGTGAAACCGGTCGAACACCACCGCCGCCCCAGGCAGATGCTCCAAGACCGCCGCCCAATAGGCGCCGCTCATATCCATCGCCACCGCTTGAATCTTAGCCCGGCTCAAGCGCAACCGCCGCCAGAACTTCCCCAGCGCCGCCTGCCCTCGACCGTGGCCCACCCACACGATCCGGCCGGTCTCCAAGTCCAGCAGCGCATCGAGGCGTTGCTCGTAATAAGCGATGGCTGCCGGTTTGAGCGGCTTAACATCCTTCTGATTGCGGGGCTTGGCCGGTCGGAATTGCTTCTGGCGATAGGCGTCGATGCAATCCTGGGCCAGGATTTTGTCTTTGGCTCTCTCATACCCCCACCTCCGCCTTCTTGTGCTCCTCGGCTTCAACATCGGCGAGCTTGAGCTTGGCGATTGAGGTTTTTTCGGTTTACAGCGAGCGCCAGATGAGCTTGCCTTTAACCTGGAGTCGGGCATAGTAAATGCGTGATGGAACGTGCCGGACAACATTCACATACTGGGTTGACTGCCAGGTTTTGCTCTGATCGCCAGTCTCTGGCTGGCCTGTTGTCTCGTTCATTCAGGCAGTATTGTCCCCTAGTATATAATGCCCTGTCAACGGCCTTGTATCATTATTTGCAAGTGATTGAATATTAACTGGTTGCGCCCGTAGCTCAGTTGGATAGAGCATCTGCCTTCTAAGCAGAGGGTCCTGGGTTCGAGTCCCAGCGGGCGCGCCAGCATAAATAAAGGCTGAAACGCACTTTCCCTCCTTAATGCGAAGAGCTGGATTATACCAGTTCTTATACCAGTAGGCCGGGAAAAAGCCTGCCGAGAGTGCCTATAATGAAATCAAATGGGCACGAAAAAATGGAATCGAGAAGCGGATGGAATCTACCGCCATATCCCCTCGAAAAAGCTGTACTGGAGGCCTTGGGTCGGCGGAAAACGCACTTGGGAATGCCTGAGAACTGAAAACCTCAAACTGGCAAAGGAGACGCACCACAAGCGGGCCGCAGGTCTGCCAGCCGCAGTGACGGAACAATCCACCTCGACCGCGCATGTTCAGACAGGGCCGACGATGGGGCAGGTCATCCGAAAATACGAGGACGACGGCTACCCCGATAAGCACAAAGCGCTCCGAATCGGCCCGACCCTGGAAAGCGAGAAGAATCATTGCAAAACACTGCTGCAATTTTGGGACAGCATTCCGGTTGATTCTGCCGGGCCTGCGGCTTGCGATCGTTATCACTCGTGGAGAAACGATCAGGGCTTTCGGCACGGCCTGGGAAACAGGCAAGTGGACCGCGAATTGAACACGTTAAACAACGCCTGCCGGTGGGCCGCTCGCTCCGAGTTGATCAAGCTCAACCCGCTTGCCCAGCGTCCAAAGTACCAGCGATCCTCGGAAATCAAGCACTGCCGGGACTTCATGCCTCAAAACGCTGACGAACTGCATGCAGCAGCCGCGATCTTGTTCGAGCACATGCATAGCGTCGTGTTGGGGTTCCAGATGCTTTTTGAGGCGTACACTGGTCTGCGAACATCAGAAGCTCTGCGTCTCGGCGAAGAAGAATTTGGAGAGACAACGGAAGACGGGAGATTCCTGAAAGTCTGGCGGTGCAAGAATCAGCACGCCATCAATCCATATTGCAACAGCCACGCAGGCCTTCAGGAACTTCTCAAGGCCCATGCAGAATGGAAAGCCGCTGCTTTCCCGAATTCCCGTTCGTTCTTCCCCTCTCACTGCGGCGGTCCGGTTGGGAAGGGAGCGTTGGCTCATGCGCTTCGCAGGGTTGAGAAAAAGCTCCCGCGAAGGGTCCGTCCGCACGGACTGCGGGCTTTTTATGTGTTGGTCCGCAGAAGCCAAGGCGCATCGGATGAGCAAATCGCATTCGAACTGGGCCATTCGAGTAACGGGGCCTGCATTCGCTCAACCTACGGCGGAGTGCCCGAGAGTTGGAGAGCCGGCGGGGGACCAAACATGAGCTGGCTCCCCACAAGGAAACCAGCGTGGGCCAAACCGCAGGAGAACGGCTGGAAATTTGAGGTCGAAGAGGCGAATCCCATCAGCAGGAGGAGTAAGCGTGGAGTACCAACCGACGCAAATGCTCTGAAGGGACTTGCTGGAAAGTGTTGAAGAATCGCTGTGCCGTATTGTGCGGCTGCTGTCCAAATTCTCCTCGCTGGTTATCGGCGTATGTGGATTAACTCGGGCACTATATCGGATCTGGGCTATTGGAGAGTTGACCATGGCCAGACTTGCTTCCATTCTCGCGGCATGGAAGCGATTGTCGCGTTTCTAGATGTGCTTGGTTTTTCAGAATATGTGACGACGGACATCGCCGCGGCAAGCGAGCTCCTCGGCGCTCACACTACAACCCTTATTCGGCTGGAAGACCAGCTACATCATCCACCGGAAAAATACTCTGATCCTGGCAGCAGAGAACTCGCGCATCGCCACGCAGTGGACTCGTTTCTGCACTTTTTGCCAATGAGCGATTCGATCGTCATTGTCGGCAACAATCTGGAGCTCTTCGTAGAGCAACTTTCCACTTTCCTTGTGGACGCGTTTATGTTGGAGGGGCACGCGTTTGCCCATCCTGACGAGCCAGCGACTCCCACCGTTCAGAACATGAAAACTCTTTCTCCTTCAGGGGTCTCAGAGGCCAAGGCCAACTGGTTTCCGGCTCTCTGGCGAGGGGGAGTGAGCTTCGGTAAGGTAGAGGTGGCTACGCTTCCGATGATTCGAGACAACTGGCCGAAGTGCGCTGCGGTTGCGTTTGGCTCGGCTGTTGTCGAGGCCGTAGGGCTCGAAAAATCGGGTAAAGGCCCTCGTCTGTTCTGCAGTCCCATAGTTGCAGAACACGCACACGGAAACGCCAAATGCCTGTTGGTTCCATGCAACGAATCTCACAGGGCGGAAATCCTCTGGCCTCTATCAGTCTTTACCCCCACGAACGATCCCGAAGTGGAGAAGACAGAATTCCTTAATTTGTTCCTTTCCGCCCGCGCACTCTGGCTCTCTAAAATCGGGACGAAAGTTGAGCAGCATTATTGGGAGTTTATTCGCTTAATCTGCCGCTCTGCATTTCACTGGGCGTCGCACGTGAACGCGCCACCGACCGTCGTAGAATACATCTCGACCAAAATCAAAGAGCATATCCTTCCTCACTCTTGTCCAAATTAGCTCGCCGGAGTTCCCATTTTGGACAGCATCGCGCAGGCGGGTGACCGGCTCTGCCCGGGCGGCAGCCCCGTTGGGCCGCCAAAACCACTGGTTTTTCGACGTTTTGAGCTTCCCGGCACAATCCCGCTCGATGCCCGCGAACCCCTGCCAATTTGGACAGCATCGGGAGGCCTGAAAACGAAGATGGCTTGCGGCACCGCATTTTTCGAATGAAATCAGCCCTCAGATGGCCCAAACCTGTCTAATTTGGACAGCAGTGATCCTTCCTGAGTATTCCTCCAAACTTTTGGCTGACAAATTGCGATAGCGTCAACCGTTGGCTATCCTCCGAAAAAGCGCTTGTGGACGGGCAGTGCTATTCCGCCAATTCCGTTATGCAGGCGCGAAGTGGCCTTTAATATGCCCGCGAGTTGTCTGGGCCCTGGCGGAAAGCCATCGCTCCAAGTCAGGCAAATAATACCTGCGGTCCTGACGCGTATCGGCACCAAGGACCAGATATTTTGTCCGCACTTTCCCAGGCACCGGTTCGTCAGTCCACTCCACCGCCCTGCGCAGCACCGTGTCCTTCGAGACGTCCAGATACTCTGCAGCCTTCGCCAAACTCAACCACACGATGTTCGCAATCATGCCTCCATTATAAGACTTCCGAAGGCCGGACCCGTTTTGGAAATTCGCGTTATCAGTCGCTATCACGCAGCGTGCTTTGAATTGCCGGACGGACAAGACTCGGATTAGCAGAGAGGGGCTACTCCGGACTTCTTCACCGGTTTGAACGACTTGAGCCAAACTGCAACAACGCATCAACCAATCCAGATATTTAAATTTGAGATATGCGCACCCCTAAAAATATAAGTGGACAAGATTAGGGTGCATGTAGTAATCTTGCGGCAAGTTCGATGAACACCTGTATGAACATTTTAGCAACGATAGGGCCGGCGAGGCCGCTCGCGAGAGCGACACGTCGTGAACGGCCAGTCGTCGGCTGGATGTTCAGCCGGAGTCTATTGTCAGGCCTGAAACAACATCGGGCCGGGTATAGCAACCCCGATAGACTTTTGGTAGGCAGGTGATGCGATCATAGGATCCATAGGATTTTTAACCCTGCTTACCGCGACGGAAGCAGGGTTTTTTATTGCCCATGCAAGACTGAAGCAAAACTCCAAAAGAAAGGCACAGCACTGTGATACGAAACGAAGACGGCATCTAGACGATGTCACCTGGCACAAGACATAGAAAGGCGCGGGAGAGCCGAGGTTCTCCACCGGCCCGGATAGGGGCTGGTCGCCACAGATGCGCGCCGGATGAATTAAGCCGGATTTTACAATTTAAGGGCTTCGCAGGAGGTGTGCCCAAAACACCGAAAGAACCACCGTGAAACCGTGGGTTGGTATCTGAAACTAGATAGCAAGAGGTGTTTGTTCTTTGTTGAAATGGCGCGGGCCGGGAGTGTGAACCAAAAACGCTCCCGGCCCCTTTACTTTCCTGCGGCTGTGATTTAACAGACGAGAATGTCTCCCCGCCACGGAGGATGTCCGGGTGCAACTCCCGGCAGCCGCACCAATTTCCATCTTAAGCCGCGCACCAGCCTGTGCAGCAGAGTCTCCAAAACTCAGCTTGCCTGGGGCAGCACCAGGGCGGCTTGCCAATTTCCATTTCGGGGTCGTGGCAGAC
>Ga0187872_10000862_pt1 | contig 32795 bp, 21 predicted proteins | sample June2016WEW_16_4_FD_132973 | JGI IMG/M metagenome (GOLD analysis project Ga0187872, IMG submission 132973) | Peatland microbial communities from SPRUCE experiment site at the Marcell Experimental Forest, Minnesota, USA - June2016WEW_16_40 | ecosystem: Environmental > Terrestrial > Soil >...
TGGACCACTGGTTCCTCCGCTGGCAGCACCGTATGCCCGCAGAGCCTTGAGCACGGCGGATTATGCCGCGATCCTCCAGGCGCAGGTGGATGAGCTGCAAAACTTCGTCGCCCAGATTCAGGCCGCGCAATTGAACGCCCAATCGAGCAACAGCCAAATGAGCGCTTCGGACCTGGACAGCCCGCCACTGCCGCCGGGGGTTGGCAACGGCACCAATGATTCGCCGGAGGGCGGCATGCCCTTCAACGGAGACCCCCCCTCCACGAATGACTTGCGGCTCCAAATCCTGTCAATGTCGGTCACGAACGCGACCGCCAACCTGCTCATCCTTCCGCCGTGGAACGTGACCAACGGAGTGTATGATCTGCTTTATTGCACCAACCTTGCCCCGCCGGTCTCATGGCAATGGCTCCTGCGCACCGACCCGGGGCAGACGAATCTCACGGTTCCCGCACCCAATGCCCAGGGCTTTTACCGCCTCGGTCCCCCAAACGACCTGACCGCAACCGATTCTCTGGGCACCAACTTCTGGCTGGCGTTCTGCGATATGGACTCTTATGATGAATTGTCACTTTTCATATCGAGTCCAGTGGGCGCCACAGGAACGGTCACTATGCCCGGCCTTGGCATCACCTACCCCTTCTCGGTGGCGGCAGGAGCGGTGACGAATATTTATGACCTTGATCCCGGCATAATGATTTTCAGTTTCGATATGGATATGGTGGAAACCAAGGGCATCCAGGTTACCGCCAGTCAGCCCATATCGGTCGTCGCGATGGACTTTGATCCTTATAATAGCGCAGCCTTCAACTGTTTGCCCGTGCCCTTGCTGGGAACCAATTACTGCGTCCTGGCCCGTCCGGCGGATGTGTATGATGGTGGCGTTGATGACACCTACTCCCTGTTTGGGATTGTGGCCACGGCGGACAATACCACAGTGACCATCACACCGCCCCCGATGGTTGACCTCCAGGGGCATACCAATTCTTATCAAACCAACCTCATGCAGGGACAGACTTACCAAATCGGCACCTGGGAATATGAGTACACGAATGACGTGACGGGAACCTGGATTGCTGCCGACAAACCCATTGCCGTGTTCGCCGGCGCAAGCGAGGCCTTTGTGCCCGACACCAACACTTTGGCGGGAAACCCGCTGATGCAGCAGCAATTGCCGGTGGACACCTGGGGCACCCAGGCATTGGCGCTCTCTTTCGCCGGACGGACGAACGGAGACAGTTACCGCGTCCTCGCCGCCTACAGCAACACCGTGGTGACCATCAGCGGCCTCGTGGTGACGATTGTGGACGAGAGTTCCTCTCCCTGGACGGTAACCACCAGCAATGAGGTAGTGGTGGTCACAAACCAGGCCGGGCAGTTCTATGACATCATCCTGGACGGGCCGGTGGAATTTCAGGCCAGCAAGCCCATCCAGGTGGCCCAATTCGCCAATGGATGCTTCTTCGATGGCGGATTTGGAGACCCCTGCGAAATCCTGGTGCCGCCCACAGGCCGCTATTTGCAAACGAATACCGTCTTTTCCCTCCCTGACGATCACGCAACGGGAGTCTTTCCTGAAAACTACCTGAACATCATCGTGCCCCAATCGGCCACCAACAGCACCTGGGTGGATGGTTCACTGGTGGCCCCCGCCAATTACGTCGCCATTGGAACCAGCGGCTATTACGGCGCGCAACTCTCCGTCACCAATGACGTGTCCGGAGCTACCACTCATACTGTCACCAGTTCCCAGCCGGTAGGCGTCCAGGTTTATGGGCTCGGATACTATGATGCCTATGGCTATTTCGGAGGTGTAGTCAAATAACAACCCCTGTAATCAAATAAAGGTGGACTTATATGAATAAAATAACGTTGAGCAGCATTGTCGCGCTTGCGGCCTCCGTGCTGGCCCCGCAAATCGTTCACTCCCAGGGAACGACGACTTATCTCTCCAACTTGGAGCAGTCATCCGCTGGCAGTCTGGCCGTCGGAAGTGATTCCTGGCTCGCGGCAGGGTTTAGTACCGGAACCAATGCCGACGGCTACCTGCTCAACTCGGTTCAACTGGCTCTTGCCGACGCCACGGGCAATCCCAGCGCCTTCACGGCCATGATTTACAACCTTAGTCCATTTGTCGGCGCCCCTGAGCCCGGCAGCAGCCTCGGCACTCTGAGCGGTTCTCTGGACCCGGTGGCCGCCGGCGATTACACCTATAACCCTGCTTCAACGCTGACATTATCGCCGAGGACCATATATTTTATCGTGCTCACCGCCGGAACCGCGGTTGCCAATGGCGCTTACGAATGGAGCTTTGCAGGGGCAAACTCTTATGATCCAAGTGGTGCTTGGTTCACTGTGGGTGATTGGACTTCGAGCAACGGTTCATCTTGGACTCCACCTTCGATCGGTTATCCTCAATTTGCCATATCCGGCACCCCCGTTCCCGAACCGTCCACTCTTGGTTTGCTCGCCTTGGGCGGCTTCCTCCTCGTCTGGCACCGTCGGAAAGCGAAGGCCATTTGCGGGCTTACCGCGAGCCGAACACAACCGATCTAGTGGCCTTGGGGACATTGACATTGGCTTTGAGAGCGCGCGGCCTTGATCCCGAGGCGGGATTTGCCTTAACTCAGCGGTATTCTTCCCACTCGGGCTCGTTGGTGAAAATCCAGCGGTAGTAATCTTTCTCGGCGAGGCTGCCGGCGGCTTCTTCGTCCGCGATGACGGTGGAGCGGGGGTGCAGTTGGAGGGCGGTAGCGGAGATCATGCTGGTGATGGGGCCTTCGACGGCCCGGGCGATGACGTTGGCCTTGCTGGCGCCGGTGGCCAGCAGGAGGCAGCGGCGGCATTCGAGGATGGTGCCGACGCCCATCGTGATGGCGCGGCGCGGCTGGCGGCGTGAGGCGGATACGAGACGTCTTTCCTGCGCATGGCGCGAGCATAGAGGGACGCCCGGGCAGGTCAGTTGCTGCTTTCTCCAGAACCCGGCCTCACATGAATATGTGATAGGGTTTGAGAGGATTTTCCTCGATCTCGGCAGGCTATTTTGTCATCCTAGCGACGAATGGTACAGGAATCAGGCGTGAATCCTGAAGCCGAGCACCATAAAAACTGAATAAGCGACACCTTAGGCGAGAAAAGAAATTCCAACTATATGAAATACAGCCCTATATCTAAACTCCTCGTTGCTACGTTGTGCGGCCTCGCATACGCTCCGGGATATGCCACCACCACTTTCATTGTCGAAGACCGATCCGGCGGACTGAACTACGGCGACTTCTCCGCGCCGAGCGGTTGGTCAACCAGCAGCGGTAACGTCAATGCCCCCGGTTGCACCGCGAACATCGGTTCCATGTACAGCAGCACGGGCACCTATTATGGACCGTCCCGATACGCGCAGTTCAGCTACGCCCCCACTACGACCGGGTACTATGAGATCGATCTGGCTTGGACCTCTACGGCAGGCCAAATCTCCACCGCGGTTAACCTTTACACCGGAGCCGCCACCGGCAACACGGCGGCGGATATATGGGGCAATACCGGCGGTCCGCTGGGAGTCATCCAGTCCGGGACGATGAACATGTATTACGTCAACGCTGGCGTATGGAATCCGTTCACCACCGCCCAACTGACCTCGGGGACGACCTACAATGTTGGCATCTATGCAGGCTACAAGACGCCCTATGCTGGCGGCGCCACCCCGGCCGACGCCAGTGCCAACCGTGTGGCTGCGGGCGCGGTGCGATTCATCGCCGCCACGCCGGTTGGAGTCACCTACAGCGGACCCGCCAACAACGCTACTGGCCAGGGCACCGCTGCCGGCAGCATCGTGACCGGTGTTTCGTTGGGCTGGGCGGCCGGCAGTTACGACTCGTTCTACAACGTATGGTTGGGGACCTCGGCTGGCTCGCTCACGGAAATCGGGACCGGCTTGAGCGCGTCAACCGTTTCCCTCGATCTGAGCAGCCAGAACCTGCAAGGGAACACCGAGTATTTCTGGAGGGTGGACGCCGGGAACGTTGACGCCCCCCTCGCGACGGGGAGCGTGTTCGATTTCACAACCGTTCCGGTTCCTGAGCCGTCCACAGCCGTCCTGAGTCTGGTGGGCGGACTTGGCCTGGCGGCATGGATTCGCCGGCGCCGGACGGACTGACCAGCAGGTTATTTCTGACACGACAAGGGCCGCCAGCAATGGCGGCCCTTGCGCTTTCCAGGCTTGGCCGCATCGCGTTCGGGTCTATCCCGCGCCCTGCTTCGGTCCGGCAACTTCGGTTCGCCAGAGAGCTGCCGATGATTCCCCCCCTTCGGGCGCATCCTGACACTGCCCCCGGACCGCGAGCCGTCCCCGGCTCGCAGCAGCCACGAACGCGAAACAATGATCGAAGCTCTCCCACATTCCAACGCGCTGCGAGCCGGGGACGGCTCGCGGTCCGTCACTGTTGGGCGTTCTCACTCCTTGGTGGCAGTGTCGAGATGCGCCCCCCCCTTCCAACCCACGATATTTTGCTTTCGGGGCGCCCCGCCTTGCTCCACGCTGGCGGGCGGGATGCAGAAGGAGTCCACGCTTGCCCTGCTGCGGCAGATGCTCGGTCCGGGCGCAGAGTTTCGCGACGGGCAATGGGAGGCCATTGACCTGGCGGCCAACCAGCGTCGGCGGCTGCTGGTCGTCCAGCGCACCGGCTGGGGCAAAAGCGTCGTCTATTTTCTGGCGGCCAGGATTCTGCGCGACGCGGGCGCCGGGCCGACGCTGCTCATCAGCCCGCTGCTCTCGCTCATGCGCAACCAAATCCTCGCCGCGGAGAAGCTGGGCATCCGCGCCGCGACCATCCACAGCGAGAACCTGGAAGACTGGGCGCAGGTCGAGACCGGCCTGCACACCAACCGGGTGGACGTGCTGATGGTTTCGCCGGAGCGGCTGGGCAACGCGGCCTTCCTGCAAAAGCTGCTGCCGCTGATTCAGGGCAGCATCGGGATGTTCGTGGTGGATGAGGCGCACTGCATCTCGGACTGGGGTCATGATTTTCGCCCGGATTACCGCCGCATCGTGCGCATCTTGCGCCTGCTGCCGCCCGGGGTGCCGGTCCTCTGCACGACAGCCACCGCCAACGACCGCGTCGTGCGGGACATCGAGTCGCAGATAGCGAACCTGCACGTCCTGCGCGGCCCGCTGGTCCGCCGCTCGCTCAAGCTCTACAACATCAAGCTGCACGACCAGGCCGACCGGCTGGCGTGGCTGGCCCATTTCCTGCCGCAACTGCCGGGCAGCGGCATCATCTACACCCTCACGGTGCAGGACGCGCGGCGCGCCGCCGAATGGCTCAAGCGGCAGGGCATCGCCGCCCGCGCCTACCACGCCGACCTGGAGGCCCGCCAGCGCATCGAGGCCGAACAGCAGCTCCTCGGCAACGATGTCAAAGCTCTGGTCGCCACCGTCGCTCTTGGCATGGGGTTCGACAAACCGGACCTCGGGTTCGTCATCCACTTCCAGCGGCCCGGCTCGGTGGTCGCGTATTATCAGCAGGTGGGCCGCGCCGGGCGCGCGGTGGATTCGGCCTTCGGCATTCTCCTGAGCGGACGGGAAGATGACGAAATCCAGGATTACTTTATCAATAGCGCCTTTCCGCCGCTGGAAGTGATGTCCGGCGTGCTGCGGGTGCTGGGCAAGGCAGGAACGCTGACGGTGGAAGAGATTGGCGCGGAGTTGAACTACGGCCACGGCGCGCTGGAGAAGGCGCTCCGGCTGCTGGAAGTGGACGGCGCGGTGGAGCATGAGAAGCGGAACTACAGCCGCACCGCCAATCCGTGGCAAGCGGACGCCGCGCGCTACGAGCAGGTCACCCAGCGCCGCCGGGCGGAGGTGGAGGAAATCAAGCGTTACGTCGAGCACCGCGGCTGCCTGATGGAGTTTCTGTCGCGCGCGCTGGATGACCCGGCGGCGGCGCCGTGCGGCAAGTGCATGAACTGCGCCGGCCAGACGCAGCGGCGCGCGGTCCCGGCGACGCTGGTCCAGGCGGCGGTTGATTTCCTGCGGCATGACGCCCTGGTGCTGGAGCCGCGCATCTGGTGGCCCAAGCCGGCGCTGGGAGAACTGGACAAGGTCCTGCCCGGCGCACTGGAGCGGTACGAGAGCGGACGGCCCACGATGGTCCTGCCCGAAAGGCTGCGGGCGCGGGAAGGGCGCGCGCTCTGCATGTACGGCGACGCGGGGTGGGGCCACGAAGTCGCGCGCGGCAAGTATCAGACGGGCCGGTTCAGCGACGCGTTGGTGACGGCGGCGGCGGAGTTGATTCAGAGCAAATGGAAGCCGGACCCGCCGCCGCAGTGGGTGACGGCCATTCCGTCGCGGCGGCACACCGAACTGGTGCGGGACTTTGCGCAACGGCTGGCAGCGAGCCTGGGTCTGCCGTTTGTGCCTGCGCTCCGCCAGTGTCGCGACACGCAGCCCCAGAAGGAAATGCGGAGCGGCGCCCGGCAACTGCGCAACGTGCTGAGGGCTTTTGAGGTGGCGGAGGCGCCGGTTATAGGTGCGTCCGGCGCCGTGGCCGCACCGCCCGGATTCACCGGAATATTTGAGCAACTGGCCCGGCGGGTGACTTCGACCTTCGGCGCCGGCCCGATCTTGCCTCCTGTGCCGGTCTTGCTGGTGGACGACATGGTGGATTCGGGATGGACGCTGACCCTGGCGGCGGTATTGTTGCAGCACCAGGGCAGCGGCCCGGTCTATCCGTTTGCCCTGGCGAAAGCCTCGCCCAGAGGCGGTTAAATGAGTTAAGTGAGTTACATGAGTTAGAGCGGGTGAAATGAACGTTAGCGATTATCTCAGTGACGATGGCTTGGCGCTGCTGGCGCTGTGCTCGGGCTTTGCCCTGCCCGAAGGGGCCGCAGAGGGCGGAGCGACCCCCTTCACGTTGTCCGAATGGAACAAGCTGGCCCGGCAAGTCCACGACTCGCTCTTGCAACAGCCGGCCGCACTCCAGGGCCGGACGGCGGCTGACCTTGCGCGCGACCTGGCCATCCCCCCGGACGATGCCGAACGCATCGTCCGCCTGCTGGACCGCTCTGGCCGCCTCGCGCTGGAACTGGAAGGACTGTTCTCGCGCGGCCTATGGGCCGTGACCCGCGCGGATGAACCGTATCCGGCGAAGCTGCGCGACACGTTAAAGCACCAGGCGCCGACGGTCCTTTTCGGCGCAGGCAGCCTCCAACTGCTTAAGGGTGGCGGCATCGCGGTTATCGGTTCGCGAAACATTGATGAGGCCGGCACAGTTTTTGCCCAGGAAGTCGGGCGCAAAGCCGCTGCCGCTCGGTTGCCAGTGGTTTCGGGCGGCGCGCGCGGTACCGACCGCTTGGCGATGGGAGCCGCGCTCGAGGCCGGTGGCATTGCCTTCGGCATCCTGGCCGACAGCCTGGAGCGCACGGTCCGCCAGCCGGACCTGCGCCAGTTGCTGCTGGACGGTCAATTGGTGCTGCTGACCCCCTACGTCCCTGCCGCCGGCTTTTCCGTCGGCGCCGCCATGGGCCGCAACAAGGTGATTTACGGGCTGGCGGACTTCGCGGTGGTAGTGAGCAGCGATTTCCAAACTGGCGGCACGTGGGCCGGGGCGGTCGAAGCGCTCAAGGCCGGCTGGTGCCCGGTGTTTGCGCGGGACGGCGCAGAGGTGCCCAAGGGGAATCGCGAGTTGCTCAAGCTTGGCGCGGCGTCGTTGGCCGGGGCCGACTTGGAGACCGCCGGCAACCTGCCCGAATGGTTGCGGGAGCACGCCAGACGCAGACCGGTCGAGCGCGACCTGTTCGGTTGAGGGCGGCTGAAGAGTTCGTGCCCGGCCCGGTCAGGTCTGGCCCCCCATTTTTTCATGGCTGGCGGCTCGGGATTTGCTACCTTACTGTCTCAGTGGTTGCGCGACGATGAGCTTTTACGACAAACTGCAGTTCGATGCCAATGGCCTGATTCCGGCCATCATTCAGGAACAGAAGACTGGCCGGGTGCTGATGATGGCCTGGATGAACCGCGCGTCGCTCGAAAAGACCCTTTCAACCGGCAAGACGTGTTTCTGGAGCCGGTCGCGCCAGAAGTTCTGGATGAAAGGCGAATCCAGCGGCCACACCCAAACCGTCAAGGACATCGCGTTTGATTGCGACGGCGACACGCTTCTGATCCAGGTGGAGCAAATCGGCGCCGCCTGCCACGAAGGCTACCAGTCCTGCTTTTTCCGCTCCGTTCAAGGCGAGGGCGCGACGTTCAAGATCACCGAAGCGCAGCTCAAGACGCCTGGACAGATTTACGGAGAGAAATGATGCACAATTTCCTTTCCCAGGCCGGGGTTGCGACTGGACGACGGGAACGTCGGCGTTACCGGTAAACCGCAATGGAAGACTTTGTCACATTTGCCAGCCGCGGCTACGCGCTGATGTTCCTGCTGCTGATCGTCGCGCGCGGCATGGATTTCCTGAGCACGTGGGTGGCCACGCCGAATCTGGTGCTGGAAGGCAACCCCCTGGCCAAAAGGCTCGGCTGGAAGTGGGGCATACCCCTTAACCTGGCGCTGTGTCTCGGCCTCGCCTTCTGGCCGTTGCCAGCGATTGTCATCAGCACGACGAGCGTGCTGGTCGCCGCTCGCAATTTCCAATCGGCCTGGCTGATGCGTTCGCTGGGCGAGCAGCTCTACCGCGAGTGGCACGTCGAGCGCGTGCAGGAAACCAGCGTCACGCTTTATCTGTTCTGTTTGTTCGCCCAGACCGCGCTGACCGGTGGTGTGGGGGCGGCGGTGATTTATTTCAGCGATTGGCGGCTCGTGCCGCTGGCGATTGGGCTGGGCATCGTGGCTTACGCGCTGGCGGTGGCCTTCTATACCTTGCTGGGCATCTGGCGCCTGCGCCGTTCCGCGATTCGCGCCGCCCGGCTGGCGGAGCGGAATCTGGCGGTCGAAAACACCCAACCCCCGCCCCGGAAGGGCGGGAAAGTGATGCTCGTCACCGGGCCTCCGGCCACCCAACCTTGGGGCAAATAACCCTGCCCCCTCCAACATGTATTCACCTGCACTGGAGGAGTTTCTGAAGCTGGCCACCCGGGGCAACCTGATCCCGGTCACCCGCCGGCTGTTGGCTGACGTTGAAACGCCGCTTTCGGCCTATCGCAAAATTCGCGGGCCGGGCGAGTCGTTCCTCTTCGAGTCGGTCGAGGGCGGCGAGCATATCGGGCGTTACTCGTTCGTGGGCTGCAATCCGCGCGCGATTATCCGGCAAGTGGGCCGGAACGTTGAGGTGCTTGAGAACGGCAAGGTCGTCCAGACCTTCGGGATTCAAGGCGAAGGCGGGGCGGGCCGTCCTGCGCCCGCGGAGGGCCCGTGCGACGGCCTGGCGGCGGTCGAGCGCGTGATGAAGCGGTATCGCGCCGTCCCGGTGCCCGGCTTGCCGCGGTTCACCGGCGGGGCGGTTGGTTTCATCGGCTACGAATTCATCCATGACGTCGAGCCGGTGGTGCCGCGTCCGCCGCACGACGAGCTGCAGACGCCGGTGATTTATTTCCTCATCGCCGACCAACTCCTTATCTTCGATCGTGTGGCCCAGACCATTACCGTCCTGGTGAACGCCGTGCTCGAGGACGCCGCCAGCCCGGCCGAGGCGTATGAAAACGCCACCGGCGAAATCGACCGCCTCATCTCGCTGCTCGAGCAACCGATTGAGCACCGTCCGGTGACCGTCCCCAACGAAGTGCCGCCGCTGCCCTTCGAGTCGAACCTGCCGCGGGAAAGGTTCTTCGCCAACGTTCTCAAGGCGAAGCAATACATCACCTCCGGCGACATCATCCAGGTGGTCGGCTCCCAGCGCTTCTCCACGCCAGTCAAGGCCGCGCCGCTGGATATTTACCGCGCCGCCCGTTCCATCAATCCGTCCCCCTACATGTTCCTGCTCGAACTGGACGGGTTTTCGCTGGTCGGCGCCTCGCCCGAAATCCATGTCCGCTGCGAGGACGGCAAAGTCGAAATTCGCCCCATCGCCGGCACGCGCCGCCGCGGCGCGACGCCCGAGGAGGACCTCGCCCTGGAAAAGGAATTGCTCGCCGACCCCAAGGAACGCGCCGAACACGTCATGCTGGTCGATCTGGCCCGCAATGACCTGGGCCGCGTGTGCGATTTTGGCACGGTGCAGGTGAAAGACCTCATGATCATTGAGCGTTACAGCCACGTGATGCACATCGTGTCGCAAGTCGAAGGGCGTCTCTCGGCGGACAAAACGCCTTATGACTTGATGCGCGCGACCTTCCCCGCCGGCACGCTCAGCGGGGCGCCCAAAATCCGGGCGATGCAAATCATTGCCGAGCTGGAGCAGACGGCGCGCGGCCCTTACGGGGGCTGCGTCGGCTATTTCTCCTTCAATGGCAATCTCGATTGCTGCATCACCATCCGCACCGCGCTCATCAAAGACGGCAAAGCTTACGTCCAGGCCGGCGGCGGCTGGGTGGACGACTCGACGCCGGAGGGGGAGTATCAGGAGACGGTGAACAAGTCCAAAGCCATGCTGAAAGCCGTAGCTATGGCGGAGAGCTTTGGCGGTTAGCCGGGGATTTGCTTCAAAGCTGCGGCCACCGTGTCCAGCAGTTTTTGCTTCTCGATTGGTTTGGGGAGGAATGTGTAGGCGCCCACAGAGGCGGCGTCCTCGATGATCTTGGCCGGATCCATCCCGGACACCACGATGATGACGGGCCTGTGCTTGCCTTCGCTGGTCCGCCTCAACCAACTGGCCACGCCGAACCCGTCCCACGAATCGTCGGGCGAGTCTTTGGCCAGATGAATGTCGAGGGTGACCAGGTCCGGCTCCTGTTCCCGGGCAATCTTCACCGCGGTAGCCCCATCGTGAGCGACCTGCACCTCGTAGCCTGCCTTCTTGAGAACATCAGCGATCAGCTTCTGCGTGACCCTGTCGTCTTCAACTACGAGTATCTTTTTGGCTTTCATAGGCGCCCGGCAATCGAGCTGCTGTTGCCACAATGTGCTGGCAGAAGGCGGTCAGAGTCAAGCCTGCCATTCAGGGGGCGCTTGAAACCAGGCGGTGCTCTTTCTGCCGTTTCGGCATGGCACCGCCAGTGAATGCAGTTTTGAATAATGCAAGACAACTCACCCCCGCACTGGGCCTCCTGGTCGCCCGTGGACGAATTCAACTTCCACCGCCCGAATTGCTTCGGGACGATTCGGTTCGCTTAGGCTGATCCCGCTACTTGGCTGCCGCCCCACGGTTCTTCGGCTGCGCCACCATCCACTTGAAGATCAGTTTGACTTCGTCGCCGGTCTTGATGTGGCCCAACACGAGGTTGATGTCCACCGGTGCCACCTTGAAATCGGTCATCTTGACTGCGGTGCTGCCGGTGATCTCCAGCTTCTTGTCCGCCAGCGGCAATATACTCACCGTCATCGTGATCTTGTTGGTCACGCCGGCCACGGTAAGGTCCCCCTTCGCGTCGAACACATAGGGCGCATCTTTGGTCCTGGGCGCTTCCTTCAGCGTGAGCTCGGTCAGGTGATAAAAGATTCGCTTAAACTGGGCCTCTTTGAGGTGCTCGCACATGACCTCGTCCATTCTGTCGTCGTAGTGGCTGCCGTCCTCCTTAACGCTCTTGAGCGAGCGCACCTGGATGAACACGTCCGCCTTGGCCTCGACTTTGCCCGGGGTCACCGCCTGGCCGGGTTCGGTCGGGAAGCCTGGGCCGACCTCCAAGATGCCCCCGATGATGGGGCTTTCGATCTGCCACGTGGGGTGGAGGATGTTGGCCGTGCCTTCGATTCTCATCTTGCTGCCCGACCTTGCCGTAAAGGTGGTCGTCTGCCCGGCGGCCGGCAAGGACACCGTGGCCAGCAATAAAAGGGCGACTGTTCCCGCGCTCAATGTTCGTTTCTTCATGTTTGTATTCTTGGTGTTAACGCATCAGGTTATGCTGCTTTTTGGACGCAGGACCCATCAACTCAATTCATACCACTCCGGCTTCAGCTCGATCCGTTTGCCGCTGAGGATCGCCTCGTTGGCTTTGACCGCGGTGACCACCGCCTGGAAACCCTCCAGGCAGCCGGCCGCCGCCCGTCGCGGCACTTTGCCGAGGTGCTCCATCAGCCCCTCCACATCGTCCGCGCCGTAGCTGGACTTGTAATCTTCCGCCGCGGCGCTGAGGTCGATAGCGTTGCGGAGAAAGTTGTCTAAAGCGTAATTGAGCGGCGTATCGGTGAACGGGTCGGGCTGCGCCGGCTGCGCCTGGTCGTTGGCGGGGACGGCCTTGCTCTTGCCGGCCACCAGCGCGATGCCTGTTTCATTGTAAAACTTGGCCTTGTCGGCATACACCTCCCAGCCCAGCAGCGGGGAATCCACTTCCTTGAACATCCACGCCTTGCTCTCGCGCATCATGATCGCCGCGTCGCTCCCATACAGCATCTCGTATTCCCCGTCGAACGAGTTCGCCAGCGTGCAATCATAAACCATCTGCGCGCCGCCGGGAAACTCCAGGACGGCCTGGACGGTGTCCGGCACATCGCGGTCGTCCTTCCAAAACATGATCGAGCCGAAGCCGGTGACGGCGGTCGGCAGCGCATTCAGGAACCAGCCCGCCTGGTCGATCGGGTGGCTGCCGATCTCCCCAATCAGGCCGAGCGAGGTCGCCTTGCTCAGCCGCCAGTTGAGCGCCTTCTCGCGCTCCGGATTGGGCGACATGGACCGCCAGCTTGTCTTCTTGTGGTACTGCGCCCGCGCCAGCGCGGTCTTGCCCAACGCCACCGTGCGGATGAACGGCAGGAGGAAGAGGCGCTGTTTGTCTGACCGCATCTGCAGGCCGGTTTGAAAGGCCAGGTTCTTCGCCGCCTTGGCGGCCAGCGCAATTTCCCGCGCGTCTTCGATGGAGCCGGCCAGCGGCGCTTCGCAATAGACGTGTTTGCCGGCTTTGAGCGCCGCCAGCACCACTTCTTTGTGCTGGAACGTCGGCGTGGCAACGATGACCGCTTTGATGTCTTTGTTATCGAGAATCGTCTTGTAATCGGCTGTCTGCGCGGCGCCGGGCGCGGCACTGGCAGTGCGTTTCAGGGATGCCGGGTAAGTGTCGCAGATGGCGGCGATATCGGCCTGCGGCAGTCGCCCCAGGGTGTTGATGATCTCGCGGCCCCAGGCCCCGAGTCCAATCACCGCAACCTTGATTTTCACGACAGGGGCCTTGGTCTCGCCGGCGGGCGCCGCGTTGGTTTGGGCGAAAAGCTCCACCCCGCCGAGCAGGGTCATCAGCGTCGCGACTGAGCCTCCCCGTAGAAAATCCCGCCGGTTATATCCCAGCCCCTCGCTCTCATTCTCGTTCATGCAAATCCGCTCGCTCACTTCAAATCCAGTCCCGACTTCCGATTCAGGACTTTAGACTTTAGACTCAAGACTTTAGACTATTGGACCTGCGGCTTCGCATTGCCCTTCTCGAGGCCCAGCGCCCACTTGATCCCGCCCAAAATATGCCTCTGGTATGCCTCGGCCACTTCCTTCGGGTTTTTCCGGTCCGGCCAGGCCGGGTCCCACACATCTTCCCGATGGCCGAGCGAGGTGTAGAACACCCGCCCCTTTCCGTACTCCTTGCACCACGCGACCGGGTAATCGCCCGGCGTCTTGTTGTTGGGATGCTTGTCCAGCGTCAGGAGGCCATGCACCTTGGAGCGCTCGAAGTTCTTGAACTGGTAAATCTCATCAAACACCTTCCAGTCCGCCGGCAGGTGGCGGCAGGCGGGGAATTTGCTGTCCTGATTGAGCGCGTCCACTTCCACTTGCGCCTCGTGCGTCTTGAAGTGAGCCCCGAGCATGTCGGTATAACCCGGAAATCCGGGGAAGGTGTCAGCCGCCGCGTGCATCCCCACAAAGCCCTTGCCCGATTTAATCCAATCCAGGAAAGCCTCCTTGTCCGGCAACGGCAGGTCGCCCGTGGTATTGGCGAAGATCACCGCGTCGTATTTCTTGAGCGCCGCCGGGCTCATCTTCTCGGCCAGCACGGCCTTGATCGCCGCATCCACCTTGGCATCGTCCCGCTTCCCGTCGGCGCCTTTGAATTGCGGATCGTCGGGATTGACGCGCGCGTAATCCACCGTGAACGCGCCGCTCTCTTTGCCCAACTCGCCGATAATCCTTTCAGCGGTGGGAATTGAGCTGTGTCGAAACCCCTTGGTCACCGTTACCACCAGGACTTTCTTGGGAGCGGCCTGCGCCGGCGCGGCAGACACGAAGTTGGAGCCAAAGAGAATTCCAGCCAAAAGCAGCTTGCCTGACCGGGCGATGTCTAATGTTTTCATATATTTAATCGGGCTACGGCACATGTATTAGCAAGTCGTGAGACTCGTTTCCCCGTGATGAAATTCATTTTTCGCCCCCGGGTCAAGGTTTCTGTGTCGCATTTTCTTGACGCCGCTGGCGCGCAGTGTTGTATATGGTTCGCAATTGGCGCCGGCGCCCTGATCCCACCTGGCGGTGGCGAAAGCAGGACCCGGCGGCCGACGAACGAATGCTATGGCTGATTTAAGATTTGCCTGCTCTCACTGCGGGCAAGGAATTGAATGCGACGAACTCTGGAGCGGGCGCCAGATTCAGTGTCCCTCCTGCCAAACCGAACTGACCGTGCCCCCCAAGCCCGATGCCCCTCCGCACGCGGCTCTGGCCTCCGCCACGCCGGGGCAATCGAAGCTCTCCATCGGCCAGTCCCGAATCCAGCGCTCCGCCGCGCCGCCGCCGCCCCCGCCCCAGGTGTTGACGCTGCAACAGCAGTTGAATCAGGCCAAGCTGGCAAAGAAAGGCGGCGCCATGAAATGGGTGATCATCAGCGTCGTGGTGGTGGTCTTAGGCGTGGCCGGTTACTTCGGCTACGGGTATTTCAGCGAATGGCGAGCGAAACGGGCCGAGGCCGCCAAGCAAGCCAGCGCCCCGCCACCGGTCACCAATGCCGCCCCGGCCATACCCCCGCCGCCCAAAGAATTGCCCCTGCTCCCCGCCGTTTGGACGCTCGACGTGGACCAGGCGAAGATCCCGGAAGGGCGGGCCAATGGCATGATCTCCGGCACCAACTTCGTCGTCGAAACCGCCCGCCTGGACAAAGTCGGCACGGCGTATCTGCTCCGGTTGCTGCAGGGCGCGCCCGCTTCGCCGGACCTGGGGTTCATGATCTATCTGCATCCGGAGGCCGGTGAAAGCGTCACGGGCCACACCTGGACCGTCTCGCAGGAGATGAAGGGCAAGACCGTGCCTCAGGTCGTCAAGCTCTTGAAGACCAACCCGCGGTACCAGGCCCAGCAAAAAAACATCTTCTCCGGCTACGCGATGAAACTCGAGCTGGGCCAGATCACCAATAGCGTGATCCCCGGCAAGATATTCCTTGCCGTGCCGCCGGACACCGAGCAGAGCGTCGTTGCGGGCGTGTTCAAAGCCAATACCAGCCTCGCCGATGCCCCCGGCGCAGCCGCCGCGAACCCCGTCGTGGCGCCGAAGGCGCCTTCCCCGGCCTTTCAAAAGCGCTACGGCAAGAAACCCTAGCCGTCCTCCGGGGGCAACACGTCGCTGGCAACATGGCAAGCAAATCCAGTTTCCTGGACAAGGTGCTGCCCCGCATTGGGCGGCTGGACCAGGCCGGGCTGCAAACGGTCGTGCAGCGCCTGGCGCGCGAGCGCAGCTTCCTCGAAACGCTGTTCAACGCCATCGAGGACGGCGTGCTGGTCGTGGATGAGACGGGGCGCATTCTCTACTTCAACCAGGCGGTCACGCGCCTCCTCGGCTTGCAGCCCGACGTCGAGGGCCAGCCCATCACCGACTTCATCCCCGAACTCGAGTGGGAGAAGATTCGGCGGTTCGACCACGCGGGCGGCCAAGGCGTCGTGCGGCACGAGTTCGAGGTCCAGTATCCCCGCCCGCGCTTCCTCCGGCTCTACGCCGCGCCGCTCGACGGCGAAGCCGCCGGCAGCGCCGGTGTCGCCCTCATCCTCCACGACGCCACCGAAGCCCGGCAGAAGACCATTGAGGCGATCGAGAGCGAGCGGATTCAGGCGCTGACCCTGCTGACCGCCAGCGTCGCCCATGAAATCGGCAATCCACTCAACGCCCTTCACATTCACCTTCAGCTTATGGAGCGCGAGCTTAAGAAGCTCCGGACCCCGGCCCCAAGCCCGCCGCCCGGCAAACCCGGCTCCGCCCCGCGCGCCCGCGCCCTGGCCGAAGAAACCGAAGCCCGCGAGCTGGTCCCCAAGCTCGAACAATACCTCTCCGTCGCGCGCGGCGAGATCAACCGGCTCGACTACATCGTCACCCAGTTTCTGCAAGCGATCCGGCCAACGATGCCCCAACTCAAGCCCGTGTCGCTGAATGACATCGTCCAGAAAACCCTCGAGCTGGTTCAGCCCGAGCTGGACAATCGCGGCCTGAGCGTCCACACCCGCCTCGCCCGCCAATTGCCCGTCACGCCGATTGACCCGACGCAAATCCAGCAAGTGCTGGTCAACCTCATCAAGAACGCCGTCCAGGCGATGACCAAAGGCGGCGCCCTCACGTTGCAAACCGGCGAGGGCGCTGACGGCGTTTGGGTCAGCGTCGCCGACACTGGCGGCGGCATTCCACAGGAGCAGATTAACCGCATCTTCGAGCCCTTTTACACCACCAAGAAGAAGGGCACCGGCCTGGGGCTGATGATCGTGCAGCGTATCGTCCGCGCCCACGGCGGCCGCATCGAACTCGAAAGCCAGGTTGGCCGCGGCACCACCTTCCGCGTCTGGCTCCCCCTCCACGAACGCAAACCCCGCCTCCTCGAAGCTCCCATGCACGACTGAGCGGCCCAAAGCTCAGTCTTGTTCGGAAACCAGGCTTGCGGGGGCGCGGCGAGCGCCGCCGGCCAAATCATTTCGGGGCGGTGGTGCGCGCCGCCATCCAGGCGTTGTCGCGGACCGAGATCGTGCCGGCACCCGCGCAACCGTCGGTTCTTTCAACCGGCCACACGGTATTGTTATCCAGCCACTTCTTGATTTCGCCGTGGCCGTCGGCGAAGGAGAAACTGCAGGCGCGATTGTGGTAGGAGGCCGGCATATCATCCCAGGTGGTGTAGGTCGGCCACGCAGAGGCGGCGGCCATGTGCATCCCAAAAAGCCAATCGTTAATACTGTCGGGGTGTTCATCCACGAACACCCAAAGCATGGATGCCCCGGGAATGACGAGATCGCCGTCCTTGAGATACATTCTGTAAGTGGTGTAGCCATAGACTCCATAGGTCGTATCATTCCCCTCCGCCAGGCCGCCGATGAAACCATTCATGGAGATGCTGCGGACGCGCGGCCCGGCGTCGCTGGCGACCCGGTCGGCCGGGCATTTGTAAATGCCGGTATTCTGCGCATTGTAAGCCCCCAGCGCCGAGTTTTTAAGATTGTTGGTGTTGATGTTGGCCGGAACGGTCTCGCCCGGCGGCCCGTTATCAACCCCCTGTTGCCAGTTCAATACGCCGCAACACCAGTTACTCCAGCCCTCTGAAAAATGACCGGGGTTCCAGGGCAGCACGCCGTTGTCGGAGTTGAACGAAAAGAACGCCAGACTCTGCTGCTTGAGATTATTGAGGCAATAAGCGTTCTCGGCTTTTTGTTTGGCTTTCGCCAGGGCGGGCAGCAGCAAGGCGGCCAGAATGGCGATGATCGCGATGACCACCAGCAGCTCGATGAGGGTGAAGCCGCGAGGGCGGCGGGGGGCGGCGGGCCGGCTGTTCCGTTCGACAGGTTGATGCCCATTCATAATTTAATATACTGCGCTTCGCGCTATTGTCCAGACGTTATACCCGGCAGAGCCGGCAAGCAAACATTTTCGACACGGCAGGGGGCGTGCGTTTGCTGGCACACCCATCCCAACAGACCGCTATATTCACAACCCCTCACTCAGGGGCGCGTGCGCTCCCCGCACGCGCGGGGCCGAACCGGACGCCTCGGCGACCCCTGCGGCTCACTCGGGAGTGTTGTTCCATGACAGCGCATCGTAGGCCTTCGTGCTGATATAGTCGTCGGATCGCTGGGCGGTGACCTGGGTCAGGAGTGTGACGCCCGGAGTGAAAATGCCCCAGAATTGCCCCCAGGTAAGCTGGCTCGGATACGACGGGGCCGCATGGCAATCCACATAGAGGACATTGATGCGGTTGCTGTGTTTGGCGTAAGCCGTCTGGATGCGGTAGTTGTCAGAACCCGTGGGAGGGTAGCCCGGCCCGGATTCCCCCGCCCAAACGGTATCCAGCCACGCGGCGTCGGCATCGCCGTTGATCTGCCAGGGATCATTCGAGCCGCTGACATCGCACATGGCCACCATGTCGGCGGGCCGCATGACATTGGCCGACTTGAACGGATGAGGAATCCCGTCATCCATTTTGCCTGAGTTCAAGTCCGGGCCGCCAAACACGCCGATCTCGTTGAACCCGTAGGACAGGAAGCCCGTGATATTGGGCTGGCCGGGCTGCGCAACGCCGGCGTAGTTGAGGTAACTCAGCCCGCGCTTGCGCTTGGGGCAAGTCCAAACAAGGTTGTTTGGGACGTAGTTGGTGAGGAGGGGTGCGATGGTATTGGGCGTCACTCCATCCGAGCGAAACCATTCCCCGCCGCAGGTCAAACCCAAGGCATTCTTGTAAGGGCCGGCCGTCCACCAGGGGAACACGTAGGGGAAGACATCCTGGCTGTCGCCTGCGTACATCATCACGCCGATGCCAAGCTGCTTGACGTTGTTGAGGCAGGCCGCGCCGAGGCTTTTATCCTTCGCCTTGGCCAGGGCCGGCAGCAACAACGCCGCAAGGATTGCAATGATCGCGATGACGACGAGCAGTTCGATCAGGGTAAAGGCGTGAGGAACAGGGCGATGAGCAGGCCGGTTATTCCGTATGGCAGGTTGTGGTCTATCCAATGGTCGGCTTGGGCGAGGCCTCCCCCTTGCCGAGGGGGAGGCATCCGCGCGGGGCGGATGCCCCCCGTTGATAGAGAACAGTTTATCGTTCAAGATTACAGGCGCCGGGTTTACAGGTGCCGGACGCGGTAGAACTGAGCGTTGCCGTTCTGCGGATAGGTGACCTGGAACGAGCCGGAGCCGCCCGAGAAGGTCGCCACCGGGCTGACGTCGCTAAACTCGCCCGGGAGACCTGTGAGCACCGCCGCGTGTTGGAGAGCAAAGGAGGCGGTGGTGTCGCTCGTGCTCGAGTCCGTGAACGTGATCACCACGCTCCCCGCGCCATTGATCGAGATGCTGGTGATAGTGAGCACCGGATTGGCCAGCGAGACGACTTGCAGGTTCGAGAAGTAAACAGCGGCCTCGGCCCCCGCCGTCTCGCCATTGGGCTCTTCGTAACCCAGCATGAGGGTGCCCTGCTGGAACAGGGAGTTGGTGTTGACGTAGCTGAACACGACGGTCTTGTTGATGTCCATCGTGACGACGTTGTTCGAGTTGACGATCTGGACATCGGCCCAGTTGCCGGAGTAGTTCTGCACCACGAGCGGGCTGGCGTTGGCCGGCACACCGCCGACGAGGTTGCTCGATGTGTTGAGCGAGGTGAAGACATTCGACTTGAACGAATTCACGAACGAGGCATAGGTCCAGGCCTCAGGGAACTGCGCGCCGGTGTTGGCCGGGCAGATGCAGTTGGTGACACCGGTGAACTCACACATGTCGTAGATCGGAGAGCCGTAATGACCCGCCCAGGCGGTGAACCAGTAGAACACGCCGTCCATGCTCCACGGGCCGCCGGTGGTGGTCAGATCGCTCCACCAATTGGTCAGCGTTCCGGAGTGGTTGATGCCGAACAGGGGGCCTTCGCCCGTTTCGGCGGGCGCCGGGGTCAACGCACTGCCTTGAACGACATACATCTGGAACCGCACGGCGTAATTGCCGCTGAACGTAAAGTTGGTCGGGTAGAGGTTGACCGCAATGCCATCCGAGGTGTTATGGACCTTGTTGCAGGTGAGGCGCAAGGCGGTGGTCGCGCCGCTGGGCGCCGCCGGAATATAATTGTCGCCTGAGTCGTAGCCGCTGGGGTCGTTGACGAAGTCATAGCCAAAGTTAATGGTGACATCGGCCGGGGTATTGTCGGCGCTATCCACCTCGGTTGCGTACCACGCGGTCACGCCGTCGGTAAACACATAGTCCTCACCGCTGCTGCCGGGGTCACTGCCGACCGCCGTGCTCGTCAGCGCGTCCGAGAAGAGCACGCTGCCCGCCGGCGGATACGCGCAGTCGAGGATGGTCATCGTGGCGGTGCCGGGGGCGGCGGTGTAACCGCCGGCGCTGGAAAGCCCGATGATGGCGGTCTTGTTGCCGACATAGGTGTAGAGGCTGCTGGTGTGCACCGGCAGTTGGCCGTTGTTGAGCGGGGAGATAGAAACGGTCTCGGTGAGGTCGCCCGGGTGGACCGTGACGGTGGGCGGAGCGGTATAATCTGTGCCCGCGACGGCAGTGCCGCCGTTGCCGGAGGTCGTGAAACTCGACACGGGGTAGGCCGAGGCGTTGGTGTCGCCCCAGCGGGTGATGGTGAAGGAGGCGTAGTCATTCGAGTAGGCCCGGTACATCGTCGGCACGGCAACGCCGCTGACGAAGACCAGTTGCGGGCCGGTGTTCTGAATGAGGATGGTGGCAATGCCCGGCAGGATGGGGTTGTAATTGCCGCTGCCCAGCGTCAGCGCCACCGAGGTGGTCGGGCGCGGCAGGTTGTCGTTGACCGCGGTGATCGTGATGTTGGTGGTCGTGACGCTCGGACCGAACGTGACGGTGCCGTTGGTGCCGGTGACATCCATTATGCCCGCGGGCGAAACCGTATAGGTGCCATTGGTAGCGGTGCCGCCCAGGGTGAAGTTGACTACCAGCTTCTGGCTCAGGTTGGCGGGGCTGCCGGTGCGGGTGATGGTGAACGTGCCGGAGGTCGGGGCGTGGCTCTGCGAAATCATAGTAGGGGAGGCCGTCACACCGACGGACGAGCCGGGGATAATGATCTGGAAGGTGCCGTTGGTGGTGGTGGCGTCGTTGGCGGTGATGCAGGTCGTGTTCAACCCGAGCGAATAGACGCGCAGTAAGCTGGAATAGGAAGAGGTGTTGTAGAGGTTGTACGCGCTGTCAAAGCAGGTCGAGCCGTGCTGGGTGCTGCTAAGGTTTGAAGCCGGGCCATTGGTAAAGAGCGTGGCCTCGTTGGGAATGCCGTTGGTCAAATAGCAGAACAAAGTGGAGCCATTCTCCAGCACCGTCGCCAAAAGCTGGCCGTCGGGTGAGACGGCCACGCCGACACTTTGGGCAAACAAGTCAACGCCGTGGGTGATGGAATTGTCGAAAGAATCCCAGGCCAGACCAACGGGATTATTGGTATAGACATACAGCCCATAGGGAGCGCCTGAGGGGGTGTAAGAAGTGCGGTACAACATCCAGTACAGGTTATTGGGCGTCGCCCATGAATCCGAAACGATGAAGGCGCCCGAGTACGGACCAGGCCCCATAGGGAGATTGGGCGAAACGCTGGAGGGGAAGGGGCCGCTGCCAATGTTCCACGTCTCAATGGCCAACGGTTCATGGTAAGTCGTGTCATTGGTCGTATAATAGACGTCTATGGCCGAGATGACCAGGTTGCCCGTGTTGGTTGAGCCTGTGGCCACGGGTGTGCCCATGATGTCCGAATGGGTCTGGCCGGCGCTATAGCTGTTGTAGGCGCCCGCCAAAACGAGGCCCCCGGCGGTCAAATCGGGATTAATATAGGCCAGAAAACCGCCGGAAGCCAAGGTGGAGGTGTTCCCGATATAAACAGTATCGTCCACTCCGACGTACAATCTGTACGGCGAGTAACCGGAGGCGACAAACGGGATGCTGCCCGCCTTGGCGGTGGTACCGTAGCCCATCGCGTCCGAGAGGTCGGCGTTCCTCACGAAAAGGCCGCGGTTGCCGGTAAAGGCGTCGGCGATGTAAATCCTGCCGAAGTTATGGTCGTTCGGATTATTGTTCACCGCCACGCCACGCGGGGATTGGGCAGCAAGGGTCGGGTTAATTCCCCCCGTATCGCTGCTGAGTTGGACGAGGTGGCCCGCGCCGGCTTTCGTGACCCAGATTTGGTAGTGGTTGGTGCCAGCGCCGATGGGAAAGTGCTGCACGCCGGCAGCCAAATTGGCGCCCAGCCAGTTGGTGGAGTTGTTGTCGGGGAAATAGACGCCCACCGAGTCGGCGCTCTCATTCAGGATGAAGTAGATGTTGCCGCCGGTGTTGGTTATGCCGGAAGCGTAGGGGTGCGCCTGGGCGATTTGACTGGACAGCGCGAGGGCTGCCAGGGCCAATGCCAAACCGCAAAGGGTTGGTCGAATACGGAGGATTTCGGTGTTTTTCATAACAGGTGTCCTTTTTGTTGTTGCGTTAATAAAAGAGAGCTTTGTCTCGAACTGTGTTCATTTGGCTTTGGGTTCAATGCCAAAGTTAAGCATCGCATATTTATGCGAGGGCGCAAGCGCGAAATGCAAGAAATGTTAAGTAGAATCGGCACTAATGCAGCGATGGATTTGCACTACTGACAGCGTCTCCGCTGATGCGGCCAGCACGCTTGTCCGGGAAATTTCATAGCGTGTAGCCGCCGACGGCAGTCGGCGCTGATTCTCAGCCCCGAAAGATGGCGCCGACTACCGTCGGCGGCTACACCCTGTCGGCGGTTTGTGCGAGGTATGAGAATTCCGGGTTAGTCGCCGCACGAACTGCACTGCTGGATGCGATAGAACCGGGCGTTCCCGTTCTGCGGGTAAACCGTCTGGAATACCCCGTTGGCCGGGTTTTGCGTAAAGGTGGCCGCCGGACTGACGTTGCTGTAAGTCCCGTTGACGGTGGCACAGCTTTGCAGGGTGAAGGACGCGGTCGTGTCATCGCCGTCGAAGCTGATGAACTGAATCGTGACGAAGCCGCCGCTGGCGGTGATGCCGGTGATGGCCGGCACGCCGAGCCGCACCACCTGGACATTCGAGAAGAACGCGCCGGCATCAGAGTCGCCCGTCGAGTCGTATGGGTCTTCATAGCCCAGCATGAGGGTGCCCTGCTGGAAGAGGGAATTGGTGTTCACATAGGTAAAGATCACCGTCTTGTCAATGCTGAGCGTGACGACATTATTCACCTGCTTGATTTCGACATCCGCCCAGTTGGCGTTGGTTGTGGGCACCGATGGCACTGTCGTCGCGAACGACCAACTGGCGTTGGCGGGGATGCCGGGGACGGCATTGGTGGTGGCGCCGACGGTGGTGAAGTCCTGCGGATTCTTGAAGGCGTTCGTGAACGAAGTCCAGAACAGGGCCGGATTTGGATGTTGCCAGCCGGTGTTGTAGGCGGGGTTATAGCTGTTGGTAACGCCCGTGAAAGCGATGTAGTCGCCGTTGGCGCTCCCGCCCGGGTCAGTGCTCATCCAGTACCAAACGCCATCGCTGGCCCAAGGCCCGCCGGTAAAGGCGGACCCGGCCCACCAGTTGGTCTCCAACCCGTTGTGGTCGATGCCGAACATCGGCCCTTCGGTGACCGTGCCGCCCCCCACCCCGCCGTCCATGCCGCCCTCAGCCGCGTACATCTGGAAGCGGACGGCGTAATTGCCGCTGAACGTGACGTTGGTCGGATACAGATTCACCGCCCCGCTGACGCCGCCGTGGACCTTGTTGAACGTCGCCCGGAGGGCGTTGGTAAAACCGTTGGGCGGCAGAGGAATAAGGCCGTAGCCATTCAGGTCAGTGACCAGATTATAGCCCCAATCAAGGGTGTAGTCGGGCGGAGCAGCGCCGTTGTCCCGGCCCACCGCGGCAATGTTCCACTGGCCGGCGCCGTCGCTGTTGTTGGGGCCGCTAATGGTGTTGGTGAGCGGGTCGGACCAGAGGACCGGGGCCGGCGGATATTTGTCATCCAGGATGGTCAGGGTCTGCGAAGCGGACCCCGGCATATTGGTGTAAGTGCTGCCGTTGCTGCCCAGGGTGACCACCACCTTCTTATCGCCGACCCACACGGGTTCGGGCGGGTTCAACGGGCTGAGGATCTTGGCGGTGGCGGTGAGGGTGCCAGCCGGGATCGCGGTCGAACCCAGAAGGGCATAATCCGTGTTGAGGGTCGCGGTGCTGCCGACGTAGGTGAACGAGGCGGACGGGGAGAGGGAGAGGGCGACGTTGGTGTTGCCCAGGCGGGTGATGGTCACCGAGGCGTAGTCGTTGGTGAAACGCTTGTAGGCCGTGGGCGCGCCGGCGGAGAGGACGAGTTGCGGCTCGGCGGTGTTTTGGATGAGGACGGTGTCCTGCACCGGGGCCACCGCGCTATAGTTGGTGCCGCCGGCCAGCGACAAGACCACGGTGGTGGTCAAGCGCGCCACGCTGTCGTTAGTCGGCGTGATGGTGATGTTAGTGGTGCTCGCGCCCATGGCGAACGTGACGTTGTTGTTGCCGGGGCCTGCGCCGGAGACGGTGTAGGTGCTGTTGCTGGCGGTGCCGCCGAGCGTGAAGTTCACGTACAGTTGCGCCGTGAGTTGACCGGAGCGGGTGAGCTGGAACACCCCGGGCACCGGCGTCGGGTTGCCCTGCGAGGCATTCGGCGAGGTCGCCTTCACGCTGACGGTGGAGGACGGCAGGACCATCCAGAAGCTGCCGTTGGCAGCGCTGGCGTCGTTGCTGGTGACGCAGGTGGTGGTGAAGCCCAGCGAGTAGCAACGGAGGCTGTCGCTGTTGCCATCCACCGTGTAGAAGTTGTCCGCCAAATCGAAGGCGGCGCCCCGTTGGCCATAAGAGGGAGCGGCGTACGTCGCGATGGTGGAGTTGTCCGGAATGCCGTTCGTGAGCTTCACTATGCAGAAGATGTTCAAAGCGGAGCTAAAGCCGTAGCCGGTATTGTAGCTCTCGTTTCCGAACCCGAGATACTGACCGTCGGGCGAGATGGCCATTCCATAAGGCAGGATGTTTTTTATCGCGAAGCAATCGTTCGCGCCGGCGCCAACACCGCCGGTGCCAACACCGCCGGTCGCGGGGTCGGCGGAGCCCCAAATAAAGTTGGTATAGACCGGTGAGGCCGCGGTAACGTTGTACACGGCGAGTTGCTGATTGCCCGCCGCCCACCCGCCCGAACCCGAGCGATAGTAACAGACGTAAATGAGGGAATTATTCGTCGGGTTGCCGACCAGGTCGCACCCGACGCCATTGAGCCCGCCCGAGGTCAGGAACCCGTATTGCGAGTTGGTCACGAGGATGTTCGGGGTGCCAGTCCAAGGGGTGGAACTGTTGATGGGGCCGGAGTTGATCGGGTATTGCAGCACACTCTGGTAGGTGCCTCCGGCTGCCACATAATTCCACATCAGGCACGTAAGCGTCAGATCACTGGTCGCAAGTGAACCGGTGATATACGGTTTGCTCTGGCACGGCCCGGCGTTGGCGTCGCTGCCGCCAGCCACACCGGAATAGGCAAACATCTCAATGGGGGTCACGAGGTCCGGATCAATGATCCACACCGGGCAGCCAGCTATAGTCGTACCGGTGCTGACTCCGGAACTGTCGCCGACGTAAACCGTATCATCCTCCCCCACCCAAAGCCGATAAGGGGCGTAGGTGGTGCTGCTGCCCCAGGCTCCGGTCACGCTGTTGACGACGGGAAAAGTGGTGGGACTTGCGGTGCCGCCATATCCCAGGCAATCGGAGAAGTTGGCATTGAGGACATAAAGCCCTTTGCCGACGGCCCGGAGGTTGGTGCCCGGGCTGGCGTTGACGACATAGATGCGGCCGAAATTGTGCCTCTTGGGGTTCCGGTTGACGGCCACACCGCGCGGGCCATAAAAGTCCACAAAATTGCTGGCGGTCGGAGTCGGGCTGATCTGGCTCGGAACCCCTGACCCGGTCTTGGTCACGTAGATGGCGTAGCTGTTGTGACCGTTCAGGGGAAAAGACCAAATCCCGTTGGTTAGAGGGCCCAGGTTGTTGGTGGCGGCGCCGAGGTCGAGAGAAACTCCGACGTTGTCGGCGGCCTCGTTGAGAACAAACGAGATGGTTCCGCTCGTGTTGGTGATGCCGGAGGCGTACGGGTGCGCCGAGGCGACGTAACCGGACAGCGCGGTGGCTGCCAGGGCCAATACCAAACCGCGGAGGGTTGGTCGAATACGGAGGTTTTTGGTGTTTTTCATAACAGGTGTCCCCTTTGTTGTGGCGTGTAATAAGAGAGAGTTTTATCTCGCACTGCGTTCATTTGGCTTTGGGTTAAGTGCTAGAAGCAAGCATCGCATATTTATGTGAGGGCGCAAGCGCGAAATGCAAGAAATGTTAACCGGTCAGTGGTGGCGGGCCGCCGCCACTGAGGGATTACGAAAAATGTTAAGTAGAATCGGCAGTAATGCAGCGATGGACTTGCACTACTGATAACGTCTCCTCTGATGCGGCCAGCACGCTTGTCCGGGAAATTTCATAGCGTGTAGCCGCCGACGGCAGTCGGCGCTGATTCTCAGTCCCGAAAGATGGCGCCGACTGCCGTCGGCGGCTACACCCTGTCGGCGGTTTGAGAATTGGCCATTGGTCATCAGAATATCCGGGGGGTCCAGACCCCATAGGCGAGTCAGGGGCCTGGTTCACCAATTGCCGTAGTAGAGAATATAGGAGGAGGCGTAGCGCTGCTGCATTTGCTTCATGCTCTTCCACGAGACCGAGCCGTCGAGGAGGCCCACATTGCCGCCGGCCTCGCCGATGCTTTGCGGGGTTACGTCGGTGCTGTTGATAATGAAGGTGGCCGGCGTGGTGGAGGCGGCGCTGGTGTTATTGCATGGCCCGGCCTTGCCGTGAGGCGCCATGACGAGGTAGTCGCCCGCCGTGCCGCCCCAGGTGTTGGCGTCGGCGATGATGAAGTTGGTGCCGGACTCGCTTGTTTTTCGTGGAGAGTACCAGAAGTAGGGCGAAGTGAGGGGCCAAGTAGTCATGTTAGCAGTGCCGAGGGCATTGCCCAGGTAGGCGTAGCCAATCAGGTAACCGTAATCCTTGTCGTAACGCCCAAAGGTGCCATAAGTAAAGTTCGGGCAGTCCATGATTTTGAAGTTGCCGGTGTATTGAATCAGGTTCGTCCAGGTGACGTTGTTGATGCGGATGGCGTGCCATTGGTCATCGTTGTCGCGCCCATCCGGGACCAAGTCCTGCCAATCGTTTCCATAAAGGTAAACGGTGATGATGGCCTGGTGCATGTTGCTCTTGCAGGCGGCACGCTTGCCCTTTTCTTTGGCGGTGGCCAGCGCGGGGAGCAGCAGGGCAGCCAGGATGGCGATGATGGCAATGACGACGAGCAACTCGATGAGCGTGAAGGCGCGAGGAATTGCGCGTGGAACGGGTCCGTTTCTGAGTCCGGTCAATACGGCCTGATTCATGGTACCCTGCGGCCTAAGGCGCATTCCGTAAAGACAGATACGCCGAACGGGCGGGCCGGGGAAATGCGCGTGATGAGCGGCGGCGGGCGCGTTTAAGCGACTCGACCCAAGCGGAATCTGGCGTCCCAAAGGCGGGCGTGCTGGCCTCCCACTATTGCACCTGAGCGGAGATGTGGGCCTTCCACCAGACCAGGTCAGCGTTGTTGTGGCCACCCGAAAAGGTCGGGTAGTTTCCCTGGGGCCAGCCAAAGCCGTAGCGCTCGGGAATCTTGAGGGCGGAGGTGAGCCACTTGTGGATTTCGGCGTGGCCGTCGGCGAAGCCCATGGAGCCCTGCCAATCGTGATAAGCGGCGGGGACATCCGGCCAGCCGTTGTCGTCGGCGGTATCCACCTGCAAAAAGCCGTCATTGAGGCCGCACATGTTTTCATCCAGAAACACGATGGCGTCGGAGGGAGCGAGCGGGGCGATAATATCGCTCAGTTTGTTATAGACCGCCCAACCCTTGTTATACATGTTGCCGATGTAAACGGTGCCCATCGCGCCTTGCATCGAGACGCTGCGGATGCGCGGCCCGTTGTCCGACGGGATGTTGTCGGCCGGGCACTTGTAAACGCCGACCTGGCCGACCAGGTAAGGGCCCATGATGGTGGCGTTATGAAGCGCCCAATTCGTGTTGACGTTGCTGGTATGCCAGTCCACCGCGGCGCTGGGGCACCAACAGTCGGCGTCCGTCTCGCCCAGGGGGGCGTTGGGGACGATGTAATCAGTGAAGTCCGCGGCGTACATGGCGACGGCAATCTGCATTTGTTTCTTGTTGCTGAGGCACTGGGTTCGCATGGCCTTGCTCTTGGCTTTTGCCAGGGCCGGCAGCAGCAGCGCGGCGAGGATGGCGATGATGGCGATGACTACGAGCAACTCGATCAAGGTGAAGGCCCTGATGCAACGGGTATTTTGCACGGGCACCCGCCGTGCAGTTCTCTTTGATAACATATTCAATCCACTGCGCTTACTCTACTGCGCGTTAATATCGTCCCCTGCCGCTTCCCTGTCAAGGCCAGATGAAACGTCCGGCACTACGGCAACTACTTCAATATCGCCCCCTGCCGGCTCCCTGTCAAGGCCCGCACTTGACGTTCAATCGGCCGGGGCATTCGCTTCGAACGAAGGCCCCGGCCATACACTGACCGAATCCGCCCGCCCGGGTTACGGGTGGCGGCGAATTTGATAGAACTGCGCGCTGCCGCTCTCCGGGTACGTTATCTGGTACGAGCCGGAGCCGAGCGACACGACGGTCGCCGCCGGGATGACGTCGGTGAATGTTCCGTTGATCGTGCTTGAGCTTTGGAGCACGAAGTTGGCCGGCGTGTCGTCGCTATTGGGGCCGGTGAACGTAATCACGACGTTTCCGGGGTCCAATTTGATGTTGGTGATGGTCGGCCCAACGTCGAGGCCCACGACCCGGAGGTTCGAGAAATAGGCCGCGGCATCAGGCGTGCCAATGTACTGCTTGTAAGCGCCCTGGATCGGACAATCGTAACCGAGCATGAGGTAGCCAGACGCGAACAGCGGCGCCGTGTTCGTGAAGATCGGCGTCGCGTCAATGGACAGGGTGATCACGCCGTTGGTCTGGCGGATCTCGACATCGGACCAGGTGTTATCTTTGGGCGAGGCGCTGACCGGACTGTTATTGGCCGGGGTGCCGCCCGAGAGGCCGCCCGTCGCGGTGAACAAGTTGCCTTTGAACACAGTCTGGTAGGTGCCGGCGGACGCGGTGGCCAACTGCTGCCAGCCCGAGTTCGGCAGCGCGGAGGCGCCGGTGTATTCCTCGAAGTCGCTAAACCCGAAACCACCATAGCCGCCCGGAGGGGTCTGAATCCAGTACCAGTTGCCGTCGCTGGCCCATGTACCGCTCGTGCTGCCGTTGCCCAACCACCAATTGGTTTCGGTTCCGTTATGATTGATGCCGAACATGACGCCCTCGACCGAGAACGTGTTGTCGCCCCCGACCACGTTCATGTTGAAGCGGACGGCGAAGTTGCCCGCGAAGAGCTGGTTGGTGTAATAGACGTTGACGCCGCCGCCATACATCGAGCCCGAGCCGACGTTCTTGTTGCAAGTGATGCGCAGGGCCTTGGTCGCGCCGCTGGGCGGCGAACCAATCCCAAGCAGGCCGTTGTTTCCACTCGGATTGCTGGCCGTCAGGTCGTAGCCAAACTCGACGTCGTAATCGTTCGGATCAGCGACTTCGGTTGGGTCGCCACTGGTGTAGGTGATGCCCCAGTTCGCCGAGTCGGCCGGGTCGGTCAACGGGTCGGCAAACAGCGGAGCGGTGGACGGATACGCATTGTCCAGGAGGGTCAAGACCTCCGAATTGGCGGTGGCCGCCACCCCGTAGGTGGACCCGTTGCCCGCCACCGTGACGGTGGTGCTCTTATTGCCGGCGTAGGCGCTAGGGGGATAGGTATCAGTACAGGTCGCCCCGTTGTTCAGCGGAGTAATCTTCGCCGTCTCGGTGAGGTCGCCCTTGTTGACGGTCACCGTGCCAATCGGCGTGAAATCGATGTTGGCCTGTGCCGAGCCGGCTGGACCGGAGTAGCTGAACGCGGCGGGCAGTATCGCGTAGTTCACATTGGTATCGCCCAGCCGGGTGAGCAAGAGCGAGGCGTAATCGGCGGCGAAGGCCTTGTACATCGTGGGCGCCCCGGCGCTCACGACCCACTCGTTGCTGGAGGTGTTTTGGATATAGACCGTGTCGCTGAAAGGCAGCGTGGTGCTATAGTTCGATGAGCCCAGCAGGGTCAAGACGACCGTGGTCTGCAAGCGGGGCACGTTGGCGGTGGAGGGGGTGATGGTGATATTCGTGGAGGCCATGCCGGCCAAGATCTGGACGACGTTCGTGGTCGCCACGGTCGTGGTGGCGGGCACGCCAGGGGTGACCGCGCCGCCCGCGGCGGTGTAAACATTCTGCGTGGCGGTGCCGCTGAGGGTGTAAATGACTGCCGGTCCCTGTAACGCGATGTTGCCGGTCCGGCTGATGGTGAACGTGCCCGTGGTGGCGGGGCCTGGATGCCCGTTGCCGCCGCTATTGCCCTGGGAGCAGAAGTTGGGGCTGGCGACCACGCTCACCTGGGTGGAGGGATTGGAATAGCTGAAGGCCGTGGAGGTGTTGGTATTGCCGGTGGTAATGGAGGTGGCGGTGATCCCCATGGACCATTCCTGCACGTTGCCGATGCCGGAACTGCTCGAGTAAATGTTGCCGGCGGCATCAAAAGCAATCCCGCGCGCATTGCCAGTAAAGGAAGTGGGAGTGCTATTGAAGACCCGGGAGGAGTCCGGGATGCCGTTGGTCAGGTAGGCGATGACGAACCAGTTGTCAATGGCCTGGGCGACGCAGAACCTGCCGTCGGGAGACACGGCAACATCCACAGTGCCCCAGTAACCATTAGGATTATTAACGGTGCTTTTGAGGAAGAAGAGGTCCGGACCGTTGTTAATGGTGCCACCGATGCCGGTTATGGAGTCCCAGACATGGGCAAAGGTGTTGCCTTGGCCGAAGTCATTGGTGTAAATCTGGACGCACGGAAAGCCATAATTCTCGCGGTAGGTACCGGCGTAGATGTAGTTGCCATAGAACTGCAGGCCGGGGTATTCGTTGCCGCCCAGCGCCTGGCCGGAGAGGTTGAGGCCGATGGCCGGCCCCTGGATGTCCGGCACATTTTCCCAGGGCAGAGTCGTAAGGGTAATGTTGGTATAGACCAGGAGCGCGTTGTATGATGGAGTTGGACTCCCCCACGTATAATCGCCATCCACGGTCACGAGGGTCACCGGGTTGTTGCCGCCGTTGAGCGAGGGATTGCCAATGACCACCGGCCGGGACTGGATGGTGCTGTGGATGGGCGAGAACGCTGGTGAGACGCCCGCAATGCCGTTGGCTGCGCCCCGAGGCCCGAGGAAAAGCTGGGCGGTGGTGAGACTCGGGTCAATTCGCCAGACCCCCTCATTTTGCAAGGCGCCGGTGGGGTGCGAGCTGTAGTCCTCGGTAGCGTCGCCGACCATCAGGTAATCATCGGCGGCCACAAAGCAGCGATAGGGGCTGAACCCGCCGCCGAACCAGCTGCAGCCTCCCCCGGGACTGGCGGCGCCGGTGTAAGCCAAAGTCATGTCGGGATTGAGCGCGTTAATGCCGCTCCCGCCGGAGATATCCACATAAACCCGCCCGAACCAGTGGGAGGTGACGTTCTTGTTCACATCCACGCCGCGGGGCGTAAACCCGGGCGAGGTCTGAATCAGGGTCGGCGCGCCCGCGCCCGACTTATAGCAGGTGATGGTGTACGTGGTGGCGTCGCTGGGGACAAAGAAAGTTTTGAGGCCGGACGTCACGGTGGCACTGCCGTCGAGAGGTGCGGGAGCGGTCGTGTTATCGCTGAAAGCGACGGTCACGGTGCCGCCAGATTCGTTGAGGTAGAACTGCATCTCGCGGGAGGCATAGTTGATGTTGGTAAGCATCGAGGCGTACGGGTTGGCGCGGACGACTTGACTGGACAGCGCGAGGGCTGCCAGGGCCAATACCAAACCGCGGAGGGTTGGTCGAAGGATGGGGACTATTGTATTTTTCATATCAGGCTGTCGTTGTTGTTGTTGTTGTACTACCGAAGGAGAAGCTTTGCTCGAGTTGTGTTCACTTAACTTTCGGCTGCGTTGTAAAGGCAAACTATCACACGTTTATGTGACTCGGCAAGTGAAAAGGTGAAAAAAACAAACTACAAGCCTGGGTTGTGGGATGGTTTATGAACATGAGGCCGGCTAATTGGCAGGAAGACGGGGGACTTCGACGGGGAAGGCATGGGCGCGGGTGTGGCGGAATGATGGGGCGCGAGGCGGCGGCGGCCAAACTAACGCAACGTCAAACCACCCCAGCGCGGCAGAGCCGGAGCCAAAGTGATTGGTGATCGGTGACTGGTGATTGGTGATTGGCGATTGGTTCTCTGTGGTCAGTGGTTCGTTTAGGTTGATCTACCCGGCAGGCTGTTGTGCCCCAGGAGCCAGGGTTCTTGGGCCTCTGGTTTCTCATTATTGAGAAAATGGGGCAATAGTGTCCATAAAGTGGACAAAAAGGAGGCTTGAAGCGGATAAATGAGTGATGCACATGGGAGTGCTGCCGGTCAGAAGTCTCGCCCTATCAAGCACTTCGCATGGAGGCACCGCAACTGCGCCGCAGTTGGAATTGTTCACCTGTCAGGTGAAGACTTCCCGATTTTGGATTGATACCACTTCCAGCTCGATGATGCACTATTTCCTGTAAGGCAAGCAGGCACAGTAGTTTGCGCCATATTTGGACAGACCTTGGGTGCTCACGCAGGCACGAAGGCTACAGCGGGCGACGGTATGCAAGGTATTAAGACCATCATCGGAGCGGCGTCATGCCGCAGAGAGACTTCTCAACGCAAA